>Ga0153994_1000079_pt1 | contig 53729 bp, 50 predicted proteins | sample TSNC078MetaG_FD_104735 | JGI IMG/M metagenome (GOLD analysis project Ga0153994, IMG submission 104735) | Attine ant fungus gardens microbial communities from North Carolina, USA - TSNC078 MetaG | ecosystem: Host-associated > Fungi > Mycelium > Unclassified | place: USA: North Carolina, Lumber...
GAGGAAGGCGTCCAGCGCTGCGCCCTCGAGGCGGGCGAGCGTGTCGAGCACCCGGACAGTGGATGCCGGTCCACGCGACGGAGCGACGATCAGGGCCACCGCGGCGATCACCGCACAGACGGCAACGATCCCGGCGCGACGCGCGACGCTCCATCGTCTCGCTGAGGCCAGGCGCATCCGACGTCACTCCCTTCCCCGAGGAGGCAAGAGTACTCCGCGAGACGCTCTCTGCTGCGCTGAAGCGACGGGGCGCACTTGACGTGTCGGACGTCTGATGTCTAACGTCTTGTTAATATGACGAACGCCACCACCGCCACGAGCACCGCATCCATCGATCCTCGAACGCGCGAGATCCGCTACGGGCTTGTCGGCGCAGGCTACTTCGGGCTCACCCTCGCGCATGCGTTCGTCCAGCTCCCCGGCGCGCGCATCGCCGTCGTACACGACCCGGAGCACGCCGACGCCGCCGCCGTCGAGTTCGGCGCAACGATCGCGGCGTCGGCGGAGGAGCTCTGCCAGAGCGACGACGTGGATGCGGTCATCGTCGCCTCTCCGAACTGGGCGCACCACGCGGCCGTCGTCGCCGCCGCGAGGGCGGGCAAGCCGATCTTCTGCGAGAAGCCCATCGCGCTGTCGTACCGCGACTGCACGGAGATGGTGGATGCGGCAGCCGAGGCCGGCGTGCTGTTCATGGCAGGTCACGTGATGAACTTCATGGCGGGCGTGCGCCTGGCCAAGCGACTCATCGCGGACGGCTCCCTCGGCAGGGTGCTGTTCTGCCGCGCGGTGCGCACCGGCTGGGAGGAGCCGAAGCCCTCCGTCTCGTGGAAGAAGAAGCGCGAGCTGTCCGGCGGACACCTGTACCACCACATCCACGAGCTGGACGTGGTGCAGTTCGTCATGGGTGCCGCGGAGACCGTCACGATGGTGGGTGGCAACGTCGCGCACCGCGGCGAGGAGTTCGGCGACGAGGACGACATGCTCCTCATCACACTCGAGTTCGGGAACGACACGTTCGCGACGCTCGAATACGGCTCGGCGTTCCGCTGGCCGGAGCACCACCTGCTCATCCAGGGCACTCTCGGCGCGGTGATGATCGACCTGAAGAACCCGGGTGTCACCGTGCGCATCGGCGGCACGGAGACCACGCACCTCCTGCACCGCACCGCGGAGGAGGACGCGCAGCGCGCGGCGACATATGCGGGGAGCGCGGCGGATGGAGCGATCCGTTACGGCGACCCGTCCACCGTGCCTCCGCTCTGGCTCACCGGCATCGTCGAGGAGGAGACGTCGTATTTCCACGGCCTGCTGCTCGGCAACGAGCCGGAGCCCGAGTTCGCCGCCCTGACAGACGGCACCGCCGCACGGGCGGCCATCGCCACCGCCGACGCCCTCAGCCTCTCCCTGACAGAGGGGCGCAAGGTCGACGTCGCGGAGGTCGTGCTCGCTACGAACCCGTAGCGAGCACGAGCCGACCGTCCTCCCGACGCGGGATGCGCAGCGGGTTCGCGTCGAGGAGTGCGGTCGGCAACACGGCCTCCGGGGCGTTCTGGTACGCGACGGGAGTCAGGAAGCGGCGCAGCGAGCTGGCGCCGACCGAGGTGTGCTGCGAGCCGGTCGTCGCCGGCCACGCGCCGCCGTGGTGCTGCGCCCACGCGGTCGCGACTCCGGTCGGCCAGCCGCCGAAGACCAGCCGGCCGCACCGCGGAGCGAGGATCGCGGCGAGGTCGGAGACGTCCTCGCCTCGCGCCGCCCGGATCGTCGCGGTGAGCGAGTTCGGCAGGAGTGCGAGCGACGACCGCAGCTCGTCGTCCGAGGCGTACGACACGATCGCGGTGAGCGGGCCGAAGCACTCGGCGATGAGCGCGTCAGGGTCGGCGAGGAACGCGGCCACGGTCGCCGAGACGACGGTCGGTCGCCCGTCAGCGTCTCCGGCGGCGCGCGCCACGGTGACGTCGCCGCGGGTGGAGAGGTCGCCGACGCGGTGCTCGAACGCGCGCGTCATGCCGGTGGTCAGCAGCGGATGCGCGGCCGCTCCCGCGAGCGCATCGTGCACCTCCCGTCCGAAACCGCTGTCCGCGGGCGCGAAGACCAGCCCCGGCTTGGTGCAGAACTGGCCGGCATCCCTGGCCACCACCTCCAGCAGCCCTGCGGCGAGTCCGGCGGCGTCGGCGCTCGCCGCAGCCTCCGTCACGACCACGGGGTTGATGCTGCCCAGCTCGCCGTAGAACGGGATGGGGTCGGGTCGCGATGACGCGACCTCGAACAGGGCGCGACCTCCGTGCTCCGAACCGGTGAACGCGACGGCGGCGACCAGCGGGTGCCTGACCAGCTCGACGCCCGCGTCCACGCCGTCGACCAGTCCGATGGCGTCGGCGCTCACACCGGCAGCCGCGAGGGCGTCTGCGGCGAGCTCGGCGGTCCGCTCGGACAACCGTGGATGCCCCGGATGCGCCTTGACCACGACAGGGCACCCTGCCGCCAGTGCGGAGGCCGTGTCGTTGCCGAGCACGGAGAAGGCGAACGGGAAGTTGGACGCGGTGAACACGGCCACGACGCCGAGCGGGCGGAGCATCCGCCGGAGGTCGGGCCGAGGCGGGGTGGTCGACGGATCGGCGTGGTCGATCGTGGCCTCGAGAAAGCCGCCGTCGCCGACGACCTCTGCGAAGAAGCGGAGCTGGTTCGCGGTGCGCGTCACCTCGCCGGACAGCCGTGCCGGCGTGAGGTGCGTCTCGGCGGCCGCGATGGCGACGAGCTCGTCGCGCGCAGCCTCCAGCGCGGCGGCCAGAGCCGTGAGCGCGCGCATCCGGTCGGAGAGCGACGACGAAGAGAACCCCGAGCCGGCTGCGCGGCCGACCACCGCATCCACGGCCGATGACTGCACGACGGTGTCGCTCATCAGAACGCCGAGAGCCCGGTGAGCGAGCGGCCGATGACGAGGGTGTGGATGTCGTCCGTGCCCTCGTAGGTCCTGACCGACTCCAGGTTGTTCATGTGCCGCATCACGGGGAACTCGTCCGTCACGCCGTCGCCGCCGAGGATCGTGCGGGCGGAGTGCGCGATCGTGAGAGCCTCGCGGACGTTGTTCAGCTTTCCGACGCTGAGCTGCGCCGGCGTGATCGCTCCGCGTTCCTCGAGGCGTCCGAGGTGGAGGGCGAGGAGCATCCCCTTCTCGTACTCGACGAGCATGTCGGCGAGCCGCTGCTGCACGAGCTGTTTGGAACCGATCGGGGCGCCGAAGACCTGACGAGTGGTGGAGCGCTCGATGGCCGCTTCCAGACAGCTCCGCGCGGCTCCCATCGCACCCCAGACGATGCCGAAGCGCGCCTCGTTGAGGCAGGTGAACGGGGCGGAGAGGCCTATGGCGTCCGGGAGCTGTGCGGAGGAGGGGACGCGGCAGGCGTCGAGGTCGACCGCGTACTGCACGGAGGTGCGCATCGACAGCTTGTTGTCGATGAGGGTGGCGGTGAAGCCGGGGGATGCGGTGTCGACCAGGAATCCGCGCACCCCGTCGTCGGTGCGAGCCCAGACCACGGCGACATCGGCGACGCCCGCCAGCCCGATCCAGCGCTTGTGCCCGGTGATCAGCCAGTCGTCGCCGTCCCTGGTCGCGAACGTCGTCATCGCAGCGGGGTCGCTCCCGCCCTGCGGCTCCGTGAGCGCGAAGCAGCCGATCAGCTCTCCCCGAGCCATCGCGGGCAGCAGCGCCTTCTGCTCAGCGGAGCCGAACCGGGAGATGGCCGTCATCGCGAGCGATCCCTGCACGGAGACGAAGGTGCGCCAGCCGCTGTCGACGGCTTCGAGCTCGTGGCAGACCAGGCCGTAGCTGACGGCGCCGGCGCCGGCGCAGCCGTCGTCCTGCAGGTGCATCCCGAGGAAGCCGGCCGCACCGAACGCGGGAAGGAGCTCGCGCCGGAAGTGCCGGTTCTCGAAGTCCTCGTCGACGACGGGGGCGAGGTGGTCGCTGGCGAAGCTGCGCGCCCGCTCAGCCCAGCCGAGCTCCTCTGCGGTGAGGAGCGGGGCGAGATCGAAGGTGTCGGCGAGTGGGGTCATCGTTGATCCTCGTGGTCGGTGCGGGTGGGGGCGGGTTCGGTGCGGGTGAGGTCGGCGGGCGCGGGACGCCAGTCGGCGGGGACGGGCAGCCAGTCGGCGCCGTCGTGCTGGCCGAGAGCCGGAGCGGTGACGCCGCGCCGAGGCGGAGAACCGGCCAGGTGGATGGGGTTGGCCGGCTGGCGCGCGTCCACCGCGCCGTGCTCGTCTGTCAGTTCCTGCACGGGATGCGCGCCGAAGCTCTCCGCGAGCGCGATCGCCTCGGTGATCGTGTTCACCAACCCGGCGGGGACGTCCCTGGCGTCGAGGAGCCGTTTCCAGTGCTCGGCCGGCGCGGTGGCGAGCACCGCTTCGAGTTCGCGCCGCAGCGCATCCCGGTGGCCGACCCGCGTGGCGTTGCTGACGAAGCGCGCGTCGGCCGCAAGCTCAGGACGCCCGAGCGCCTCGGCGAGGGCGGCGAACTGCCGGTCGTTGCCGACGGCGATCACGAGGTCGCGGTCCTGGCAGGCGAAGACCTCGTACGGCGCGATGCTGGGGTGCGCGTTCCCGCGGCGCACGGGGTCGACGCCGGTGGCGATGGCGCTGGACGCCTGGTTGGTCAGTGCGGCGAGCAGAGTGCCGAGCAGGTCGACGTCGAGGTGGTCGCCGATGCCGGTCGCCTCCCTGGTGCGCAGCGCCAGCAGGATGCCGGAGAACGCGTTCAGGCCGGTGAGCACGTCCACCAGCGCGACGCCCGCCTTCGTCGGCGGACCGTCCGGTGCACCCGTCACGCTCATCAGGCCGCCCACCGCCTGCACCAGCAGGTCGTAGCCCGGCAGGCTCACACCCTGGCCGAATCCGGTGATCGAGCAGTAGACGACGCCCGGATTGGCGGCGCGCACGGCGGCGTCGTCCAGGCCGAACCGCTCCATCGTGCCGGGGAGGAAGTTCTCGATGACGACGTCGGCGGAGTGCGCGAGGCGGCGTGCGGTGGCGATGCCGTCCGGTGTGCGGAGGTCGCAGACGATCGACCGCTTGCTGCGGTTCACGCTCGCGAAGTACGTCGACCTGCCCTGCGCATCCACCGGCGGCAGCCACTGACGGGTGTCGTCGCCGTGCGGGCTCTCGATCTTAATGACGTCCGCGCCGAAGTCGGCGAGCATCATCGTGGCGTACGGGCCGGCCAGGATGCGCGTGAAGTCGGCGACCCGGATGCCCGCGAGGGGCGCGGCTCGTTCGTGCTGCGTCATATCTGCATCCAACCAGACGTCCTTGTCGTGTTGCAACGTGGAAATATTTGTCAGTCCGTGCGCGGCGACCCTGTCGACTCGCGTCTCACCAGGCTGTATGGGGCGTGATCGGTGCGCGGTTCGGCATTCGGCTCGTCCAGCCGTCGCAGCATCGCGACGATCGCCAGCCGCGCGATCTCGTGCAGGTCGGGGGAGATGGTCGTGAGCGACGGGGCGGAGAACGCGGCCTCCGCCGTGTTGTCCCAGCCGACGACCGCGACGTCGTCCGGCACCCGGATGCCCGCCTCGCGGAACGCGCGGAGCGCACCGATGGCGAGGAGGTCGTTCGCGCAGACCAGGCCATCGAGCCCGCCCATCCGCTCGATCAGCTCCGTGGTGCGCTCGTAGCCCTCTTCGCGCGAGTAGTCGCCGTCCGGACTCGACTGATCCCAGCGCGAGACCGTGACGATGTGCGCGGGGTCGGCCGTCAGCCCCGCCTCGTCCAGTGCGTTCTGGAAGCCCCGGATGCGCAGGTCGGCGGGGGCGGCGCCGATCGTTCCGACCTTCACGTCTCCCAGGAAGCCGAGCGTGCGCCGCCCGCTCTCGATCAGGCACCGGGTGGCGTCGTAACTCGACCGGACGTTGTCGACCACCACGCTATCGATCCGCGTGCTGCGGAACCGCTCGCCGAGCAGCACCAGCGGCGTCGCTCCCCGCTCGGCCTCGAAGCGCTCCAGGTCGATCGTCAGCGGGCTGAACAGGATGCCGTCGGTGAGGATCGTGCGGAACCCCGCGGCCACGCGAAGCTCCCGCTCCAGGAGTCCCCTGGTCTCGTCGATCACCACGTCGTAGCCGAACTGCTCAGCCTCCGTCACGACGGCGTGGGCGAGCTGGGCGAAGTACGGATGCGAGACGAACGGCACAGAGAGCGTGAGCAGCTTGCTCCTGCCGCTGCGGAGCTGCCGCGCCGCCAGCTGGGGCCGGTAGCCGATCTCTGCGATGGCCGCCTCGACCTTGGTGCGCGTCGCCTCGCTGATGTATTTGTGCCCGTTGACCACGTTCGAGACCGTGCGGTACGAGACGCCCGCGAGAGCCGCGACGTCTTTGATCGTCGGCGCTCCCGTGCGTCGCCCCGGTGGTTGCTCGTCCATGCTGGTCACGGTGACATCGTAGTGAAGGCAAATCTTGCAACGTTGACCTATTGGTGTATTTCCACGTTGCAATATTCTGCGAACTCTGCTTGAGTGTCCCTGCGAGCAGCTCCGCACGACCCCAGGCGGAGGCTGTCCGGCAATCACCATTCCGGCCGGAAACCCGTATCGCACGCGCCATAGAGGCACCCCCTCCTCGACGCGCACCGCGGAAGCCCGACCCCGAACATCCAATCAACGACGAGGAGATGATCTGTATGACAGCAGGCACCAAGCGGCGACCGAAACGGTTGCTGGCGGTCGCAGGCGCGGCAGCGCTCAGCCTGATCGCGCTCACCGCGTGCACCGGCACCGGATCGAGCGACAAGCCCGCGGCGGTCGACGGAGGCGGCATCGGCACGGCGAAGAAGCACGTGAAGATCACGATGATGTCGAACGACGCGTTCGCCCAGCAGTGGCAGGACCAGCTGGTCCCGGAGTTCAACAAGGAGTTCCCGTACATCGACGTCACCATCGACGCCGTCCCGTACACGGAACTGCTCGCCAAGGGGCTGCTGAACGGCACCGACCCCGACCCGCAGTACGACCTGATCACGCTGGACGACCCGTGGACGCCGCAGCTCGCCAACGCCGGTGTGCTGATGGACCTCAAGAACGACGCCAAGCAGTGGACGGACAAGGGATACGACTGGGCCGACTTCAACGCGGCGCCGCTCGCATCCAGCGAGTGGGACGGCAAGCAGTACGGCGTCCCGCTGCGCTCCAACATGCTGCTGATGTTCTACAACAAGGCCCTGTACGCCAAGGCAGGTCTTGCAGAGCCCACCCCTGAGCTCACCTGGGACCAGTACCTGAAGGAGGCCCCGTCGCTGGTGCAGGACACCGACGGCGACGGCAAGGTCGACTCGTGGGCCGTCGGCCTCACCTGGATGCGCGGGGTGCTCTCGCCGCCGGTCTGGCAGGCCGTCCTCAACTCCAACGGCGGCGCGCTGTTCGACAAGGACATGAAGCCGACGTTCGACACCAAGGCGGGCATCGCGGCGCTGCAGACGCAGGTCGACCTGCTCAAGTACGCGCCTCCCGGAGCGACGAACTACAACTACACAGAGCCGCTGGATGCGTTCCGCCAGGGCAAGGTCGCCTCCATCTTCACCTGGGGCAGCGCATACAAGAGCGCAGCGGTCGACCCGGCCGTCACCACGCTGACGCCCGACCAGGTCGGCATCCAGACGATGCCGGCAGGATCGGACGGCGCGAGCACGCACCGGGGCATCTGGAGCGGTTCGGTCTTCAAGAACTCGGCGCATCCGGAGGCCGCCTGGACCTTCCTGCAGTGGATGACGTCGAAGAAGGGCGAGGTCTGGACGACCAACACCCTCGGCTCGTTCCCCGCTCGAAAGTCGACCCTGGCCAGCACCCCGAGCCAGGCGTGGCTGGCGCCGGTCTTCACGACGATCCAGAGCGCGTACGACGTGGCGGACAAGGGTCAGATGTGGCGGCCCCGCAGCCCGGAGTCGAACGCGATCCAGGAGATCCTCGCCGACCAGACGAGTGCGGCCGTCCAAGGACAGACCTCCGCGAAGGACGCGCTCGCGAAGGCCACCGATCAGATCAATGAACTGCTGAAGAAGTAAGGAACATGACAGTCGAACTCACGAGACGGCGTGTGGACCGCGCTCGTCGCGTCTCGCGGACGCGGGACATCTTCAGCAGATGGACGTTCATGCTCCCGGCAACGGTGCTCCTCGCCGCTGTCCTCGCATACCCATTGCTCTACACGCTGCAGATCAGCTTCTCGAAGTTCGACCTGGCGACGTTCTCACCGACGGAATGGGTCGGTCTCGAGAACTACACGGCCGCGCTGAAGAACGAGACGTTCCAGAACTCCCTGGTCGTCACCGGCATCTACCTGGTGCTCGCTCTTCCCCTGCAGATCGTGCTCGGTTTCGGGATCGCCTACCTGATGAACGCCGAGTGGAGAGGGCGCGGCGTCGTCCGCGCCCTCTTCCTCATCCCGATGGTCGTGGCCCCTGTGGTCTCCGGCGGGATCTGGAAGATGATCCTCGACCCGCTCTGGGGCGTCGTCGGCTGGTTCCTCGGACTGTTCGGCATCCCGGCGATCGACTGGTTCGGCAGCGCGAGCATGTCGATGATCAGCGTCGTCATCATCGACACCTGGCGGTCCGTGCCGTTCGTCGCGCTGATCGCGGCTGCCGCGCTGCTCGCTCTGCCGAAGGACGTGTTCGAGGCGGCAAAAGTGGACGGGGCGAACTGGTGGCAGACGCTCTGGTCGGTGAGCCTCCCCATGCTCGGGCCGATCATCGCCGCGACGTTCGTGGTGCGCTGGCTGGGCGCGGTGAAGATGTTCGACATCATCCTCGCGACCACCAACGGGGGACCTGGGGAGGCGACGAACGTCGTCAACCTCTTCATCTACCAGCAGGCGTTCCGATTGCTCAAGTTCAGTGAGTCGTCGGCGATGGCGGTGATCGTGCTCGTCATCACGATGATCCTCACCTTCGTGTTCCTTCTGGGCAGCAAGAAATTGGAGGACAGGCTGTGACCGTCACCGCCAGGGAGCGCACCCGCGACTCCGACGCAGCGCAGGAACCCCGCGCATCCCTGACCGGCAAGCGCCGCCGCGGCGAACGCGCGCGCATCTGGTCGGGCGTGATCATCTGCATCCTGTTCCTGCTCCCGCTGGTCTGGATGCTCCTCACCTCGTTCAAACAGCAGCGCGACATCTTCACCACACCGCCGACGTTCTTCTTCGACCCCACGCTCAACCAGTACGTGCAGGCGTTCATCCAGGGCGGACTCGGCCCGAAGATGATCAACACGATCATCGTCGCAGGTGGCGCGGGCATCCTCTCGCTGGTCGCGGGAGCGATGGCCGGCTATGCGCTGTCGCGGCTGAAGATCAAGGGCGCGGCCACCATCGGCGTGCTGATCCTCGCCTCCCGCGGCGTGCCGCCGATCGCCCTCGCCGTCCCGATGTTCCTCGTCGCCCGCACGCTCGGGATCACCGACACGCACATCACCCTGATCCTCGCGTACTGCTCGTTCGTCATCCCGTACGTGATGTGGCTGATGCGGGGCTTCTTCCTCGCACTGCCGAAGGAGCTGGAGGAGTCGGCGATGATCGACGGCTGCTCCCGGATGGGCGCGTTCTTCCGGATCATCGTGCCGATCTCGGCGCCAGGACTCATCTCCACCTTCATCTTCAGCATCATCCTCGCCTGGGAGGAGCTGCTCTTCGCGCTGGTGCTGACCAACCGCAAGGCGACCACCCTGCCCGTCGCCATCGCAGGGATGGCGGGCGACACAGAGCACGGCGCGAACTGGGGCGCCCTCTCCGCAGCGGGGATGCTCACCGTCGTGCCCGTCGTGATCCTCGCCCTGCTCGTGCAGAAGTGGCTGATCCGCGGCCTCGCGGACGGCGCGACCAAGGGTTGAGTCCCGTGCGACCCACACCGACCATCCACACACAGAAAGGCCAGAACGAGTGAGGCTACCTCTCAGACCGGTCGCCCAGGGCGGCGAGCGCATCGCCGAGCGCGAGATCACCGAGACGACGGAGCTGTGTCTCCCGTCGGGAAAGCTCAACCCTGCTGCGGTCGGCTGGACCCGCACGGCGCTGCACAGGACCGGCCTCGCCGGGTGGGGCCGCAACAAGCGCTTCGAGTACTGGTCGATCGTCACGCCGACGTCGATCGTGACGATGAACATCTCGCACCACGACTACCGGGCGAACGTGTCCGTCACCTACCTCGACAGAGCGACCTACGGCGAGATCGTGCAGGGCGGCAACACCTGGCTGCCCGGCCACGGCGGGATGCGAGACGAGACCAACCGCGAGCCGATGGAGTCGAGCCGCAAAGACGTGCTCGTCCGGATGACGCCGCGCGGAGTCAACACCGTGCTGCACGCGGAGTCGCCGCGCATCTCGGTGGACCTGCGCATCATCGGCGAACCGGATCACGAGTCGATGGGCGTCGTGGTGCCGTGGAGCGAACGCGCGTTCCAGTACACGAAGAAGGACAACTGCCTGCGCGCGCAGGGGGTGGTGATCGTCGACGGCGTCACCCACCGCATCGAACCGGACGAGTCGTACGCGGTGCACGACCGCGGGCGCGGTCGCTGGCCGTACTTCACGTTCTGGAACTGGGGCGCTGGGAACGGCCTGAGCGCGGACGGCAGGGAGATCGGCCTGCAGTTCGGCGGCAAGTGGACGGACGGCACACCCTCCACGGAGAACTGGCTGCGCGTCGACGGCCGCCTGCACAAGATCAGCTCGCACCTCGACTGGCGGTACGACCCCACCCAGTGGCTGCGGCCGTGGACGCTCACCGGCCCAGGCGTCGAGGTCACCTTCACCCCGGAGCACCACACCAGGCACCTGTTCGACCGGTGGATCGTGAAGAGCAGAGGCGACACCTGCTTCGGCCACTACGCGGGCAGGATCACGCTGGAATCCGGCGAGGTCGTGGAGTTCGCGAACGTCTTCGGCCACGTCGAAGAGGTCGAACGCCGCTGGTGACCGGACCACCGGCCACCCGGCCGGCACAGACCGCTCCGGACGCCACTGCGGAGGTCCACTGACGCAGCCGGAGCAGAGCGGGGCGCCGTACCGATATGCGGCGCCCCGCTCACCCCCTCGAATCGCACATTTCGAACCGCACATCCCTTGATCGGAGACAGCACCATGTCAGTGAAGACCACGCGCCAGACTCCCGCTGTGCTCCGCGTGAGCGAGAGCGCGCTCGCCGTCGCCCCTCCCCGCTCCGGCGACGACAGGGGTGGATGCTCGGCCTGGTTGAGCGGCCCTGCCGGCTCCGGCACCGCGCGCATCCTGCACCTGGAGGGCGACGCCCCGCATCCCGACCTGATCGTGGTCGACTACCCCGGCGCATACAGCAGGTCCTGGGTGCTGCACAGCGTCGTCGGCGAGCTCGCCGTCTTCACGCTGCTCGCGGAAGCGCCGACCTCGTTCCCCTCCAGGTCGCACGCGCTCGCCGGATGACCGCGGTCGGTGTCGGCCGAGCTCACCAGCGGTTGCGGACGTCCTCCGCCCAGCCGAGCAGCGCATCCACCCGGATGCGCCCCTCCTCGGTGTCGACCCATCCGGAGTAGTGCCCGAAGCACTGGTGGCCGCGGCTGCCGAAGACGACGAGTTCGGTCGAGCTGGCGTGATCCCAGAACGGGACGAACGTCAGGTCGACGCCCGCGCCGTGGATGTGCCACGGGGCGAGCCAGTCGCGCTCGTCGTAGTCCCAGCCGAGTTCTTCGCTGATCTTGTGGAACGTTCCGTCGACCAGCACGCCGTTCTCGGTCGAGCCCGTGCCGTCCGTCCACCTCCCGCCGAGCTGCAAGCCGATCGTGCGACCGTCGACGGTTCCCGACGCAGCTCCCCAGTTCCACTGCATCCGGTACGGCCAGCGCCCGCGTCCGTGGTCGAGGACGGCCCAGCTCTCGCCGACCGGCAGCTCGACGCGGTCGCCGGCAAGCTCCAGCCAGCCGGCGGAGGGGCGGGCGACGTCCTTGACCGTGTACTGGAACCGCTTCTGCGACCACGGGACCACCACGGCGAGCACCTCGTGACCGTCCGGCCGCTCGGCGGTGATGTCGAAGGCGACACCGGCGGCCCGCCCGCGCAGCCGGGTGCCGCCCGCGCTCTCGTCGATGTCGATCGAGAGCGATCGGGTGCGCGCTCGCGCCGGCCCTGCGCCGAGACGGGCCGCCAGTTTCGCGCTCCCGCTCAGCGGTGCGACGGCTCCGCGCTCGACCGTCCTGCCCGACCGGATGTCGTGGATCATGATGCCGTGCACCGAGGCGTAGTCGAGCGACGAGACGGTCAGCGAGACGATGTGGGTCGGCGTGGTGACCGCCCAGTACTCCCAGCGCTTGTTCCTGCCCCAGCTCGTGCGGCCGCCGATGCCGGACGTATCGTGCAGCGGGGTCCTGCTCCAGCCGACCGCATCCGGATTCAGTCGTCCGCTCGGCAGGCAGAGGGCGACCTCCTCCGTGAGCTCACGCTCGACGATCCTGCGACCCATCGCGGACTCCTTCCTGATGCGGTGTGCGCGGCTGCGCGACCAGCGCGAACCGCTCGGCGAGCTCGCGGTTGACCGCGCGCACGGTGGCGGCGTCGGCCTTGACGACCGTGCGGTCGGCGGTGAGGAGGCCGTTCAACTCGTCCTCCACGTCGGCGAGCTGGGTGTAGACGATCCCGGACAGGCCGGCACCGATGGCCGGAAGCACCTCGTCCCTGTGCAGTGCGGCGAACGCCGCGCTGAACGCCTCGCGGGAGGCGAGCTTGCGATAGCCGAACTCTCGGGAGCTGAACGCGTGACCGGAGAGACGGAGGCTGTAGCCGCCGTACTCGGACACGACGACGGCCCTGCCGTCCGTGCCCCAGCCGCGACGGGGACGGATGCGCCGGAAGTAGACGTGCAGACTGCGCAGGTCGCCTCCGCCCTGATCGTGCCAGCCGCTCGCGTGGTCGATCACCCTGTCCTGATCGAGCGATCGGATGCGCCGCACGGCGTCCAGCGCGTCGAACTGTCCCCAGCCCTCGTTGAACGGGACCCAGACCACGACGCTCGGGACGTTCTTCAGCAGGAGCACGGTCTGATCGAGCTCTGCGCGGAACTCGTCGCGTCCTTCGGCGTCCTGGCGGCCGAACGCGCGGTGCCGCCTGTCGTCCAGCCGCACGGGAAGCAGCACGGGGGCGGTGATGACGGCCGGGTTGTACGCGCGGCCGCCGTTGACCATGTCCTGCCAGACGAGCATCCCGAGCCTGTCGCAGTGATGGTACCAGCGCAGCGACTCCACCTTGATGTGCTTGCGCAGCATCGTGAAGCCGAGCTCCTTCATGCTGCGGATGTCGTGGATCAGCGCCTCGTCGGACGGCGCGGTCAGCAGGCCGTCCGGCCAGTATCCCTGGTCGAGCACACCGGCGTGGAAGTACGGCCGGCCGTTGAGGTGGAGGCGCGGCCGCCCCGCGCTGTCGCGCTCGACGCTCACCGACCGCATCCCGACGTAGCTGGTCACGCGGTCGGCGCCGAGCCGCACGTCGATGTCGTAGAGGTACGGGTCTTCCGGGCTCCACGGGCGCACCTCGTCGATGCGCAGGGCGATCGGCGAGCCGGTGCGGCCCGTTCCGCTCGCCACCGGCTCCCCGTCGGCGCTCAGCACGACCGTCGCCTCGGCGTCCTCGCTCCCTGCCACGACGATCTCGACCGTGCGCTCGGCGAGCAACGGCCGGAGGTCGAGGCGCTGGATGTGCAGCCGCGGCACGGCCTCGAGCCATACCGTCTGCCAGATTCCGGACTGGGCGGTGTACCAGATCCCTCCACGGCGGATGGCCTGCTTGCCGCGGGAGCGGTAGCCGGTGTCGCTGACGTCGACCACGTCGACGGTGAGCACGTGCTCCGCTCCGTCCGCCAGTGCGGCCGGGAGCTCGAAGCTGAACGGCAGGAAGCCCCCGGAGTGGCTGCCGACCTGCTCGCCGTCCAGATAGACCACGCAGTCCTGGTCGACGGCGCCGAAGTGCAGCAGCACGCGACCGTCGTTGGCGTCGTCGACGAATCCGTCCGGCAGGCGCAGGGTGCGCCGGTACCAGAGGTGCTGCCCTGGAAGAAGCTGCCTGCCCACGCCGGAGAGTGCGGCCTCCGGCGAGAACGGCACCAGGATCTCGCCGTCCCAGTCCCGGGGATGCGCGGAGCTGCCGGTGATCGCGTACTCCCACCGGCCGTTGAGGTTGAGGTAGCTGTCGCGGACGAGCTGCGGCCTCGGGTACTCCTGCAGCACGGCGTCCTGGTCGATGGTGTCCGCCCACGGCGTCCTCATGCTCACGAGCGGACCGCCCTGGCGCGCAGGACGACGAGCACGGGCACGAGGACGAGCACGGCCGCTGCGGCGATGAAGATCTCCGGTCCGGGCACGGGCTGGACGACGCCGAGGGACGTGTAGGTGTTCGCCGCCCCCGAGATCACGGCGGCGCCGAGGAACGGGCCGACGATCATCGGGATCATGACCGCGAGGATCATCCGGACGCCCTGCACCGCCCCCGCGCGATCGGCCGGGGTGTGGTCGCGGGTCATCGCGGACACCGTCGCGAGCGACGCCATCATGCCCGCCATCATGACGGTCGCGGACGCGATCACCGCGGGCAGCTCGCGCGCGAAGGTCATCGCGACGAGCCCGGCCGCGAACACGGCGACCGCCGGCAGCAGGAAGCGGGTCTTGCCGATCCTGTCCATCACCCGGCCGCCCAGGATGCTCAGCACCGACGCCAGGATCAGCACGATCCCGAGGGCGAGCGCGTACGACTCGATGCGGAGGTAGCGCTGCAGGTAGATGATCACGTACGGCAGGAACACCTGCGTGCTCGTGCCGATGACCGTCCAGATGGCGAGCGTGAGGTAGAGCGCCGGCTGCTGCCTGATCGTGCTCGGGCGGAGGCCGTGGAGGACGGCGGTGAGGATGCCGTCGGTGCGTGCTGGGACGCCGCGGTCTCTGATCAGGAACCACGACGCAGCTCCGGTCACGATGGTGACGATGCCGACGACGCCGAAGAACACCTTCCAGTCGCCGGCGCGGGTGAGGCCGTCGAGCAGGCCGAACACCAGCAGCATCGCGATCAGCGGAAGCACCGCGAGCACGCCGTCGACGCGTCCGCGATTGCCTGGATCGGTGGAGTCGGTCACCCACGCGGTGAAGGCGGCGTCGTTGGCGCCGGAGCCGAACGCGCTCATCACGCAGTCGAGCAGCACGATCGCGACGATCGCCCCGATCAGCACGGCCCCGGTCGGAGCAGCAGCCCCCGCCGGTGCACCGACGAAGCCGAAGCCGGCCGTGCAGACGCCCCACGCGACGTAGCCGAACGCGATGATCGCGCGGCGGCGGCCCAGCCTGTCCGACCAGGCGCCGACGAGGAGGGTCGCGACCGTCGCGGCGATCGCGCTGGCGCTCACCAGGATCGCGATGACGTTCGGGTCAGGTGAGATGGTGTCGTACACGTACACATTGAGGTACATGTTCTCGACCGTCCACGCGAGCTGTCCGACCAGCCCGACGACGACGAGCGCCAGCCAGGTGCGGCCGCCGATGGCGGTGCGGGTCGAGCGGGTGGTGGCCGGGGCTGCGGGTTCGGTTCGTGGACCCATCACATCCTCATCATCGAGAGTTGCAACGTGGAAATAGTGATCTGACAATAGCAACAAAAACGGCCGCGAGCGGACAGGGTCCCCGCGCGGCCGTCCGAGGTCAGGTCACCAGGTGCTGTCTCCGCGCACGGTCACGTCGTAGCCGCCGTCGACGAACACCACCTGTCCGCACAGGTGCGAGTTCTCCTCGCCGGCCAGCCATGCCAGGAGCTTGGCGGCGACCTCGGCGTCGAACGGGCCGTTCAGAGGCATCGGCACCTGCTCGTTGAGTCGCGCCCGACCCTCTGCGGTGGCGACGAGCTCCGCGGTCATCGGCGTCAGGACGACGCCGGGTGCGATCGCGTTGAGCGGGATGCTCGCGCCGGCCCACTCCGGCGTCGCCGCGTTCCTGCGCAGCCACCGCGCGAGCGCCCGCTTGCTGGAGGAGTAGATCTGGTGGGCGGTCGAAGGGGACTCGGCGAGCTCGGCCGCACGCGCGAGCGCGTCCTGCTCTGCGCCATCCAGCAGGAGTTCGACCAGGTTCTCGTCGTGGTCCTGCAGCGACGCCATCGACGCAACCGCGACGGCGCGCGGGGCAGTGGATGCGGTCAGCAGCGGGCGCAGCCCCTCCAGTGTGGCGATGGCTCCGTAGTAGTTCACGGCCGCCGTGACCGGGATGCCGGCGCTGAGACCGGCGACGGCGAGCACGCCGTCGAGGACGCCGCCGGACAGCTCGGTCGCCTGCTCGACCAGGGTCACGCGGCCCTCGGCGGTGGACAGGTCGGCGGAGATGTCGGTGCCGCGCAGGTCGGCGCCGATGACGCGTTCGCCGCGGGAGCGGAGGAGTTCTGCTGTCGCTCTGCCGATGCCGCTCGCGGCTCCGGTGACGAGGTAGGTGCGGGTCATGATTCTGCTTTCTCTGGTCGGTCGGGGGTGCGCTGCGGAGCAGCGGAGACGCGCGACGCGTGCGCGACGGCGTCGTCTCGGAAGCGGTGCAGGAAGCGGTCGAAGTCGGCGCGGTCCCGCTCCGGCCAGGCTCGGAGCAGGTCGGCCATCATCGCGTCCCCTGCCGCGACGAGCGCTGCCGCCGTCTCCGTCCCGGTGGTCGAGAGCCGTAGGAGCGTCGCCCGGGAGTCCTCCGGGTCCTGCCGCTTCTCGATCAGCCCGTGCGTGCCGAGCCGCGCGGTCAGCTTGGAGATGGCGGATGCTCCGACGTGCAGCCGGGAGGCGAGGGTCGACGCGCGCTGCTCGCCGTCGCGCGCGAGCATCGTGACGGCGACGATCGCTGTGGTGTCGAGGTCGACGCCGACCCCGGTGGCCAGGCCGCGGATGAACGCGCCGGACGACCAGAGCGAGAAGACCTCGAGCAGTGCGGCGAGCTGGCCGGAGCGATAGGGGAGGCCGGGGGTGTCGTCTGGGACCTCATCCACTGTCATGTCGCCGCCTTCCGGAGATACTGTCCTGAAGACAGTATATGCCTGCGCGGATGGGCGGGGCGTCGAAGCCGTCGAATCAGACCAGCGTCTCGACCCGGATGAGGTCGGTGCGCGCGATCACGGTGCGGTGCACGTCCGCCAGCGCCAGCCGCTCCGGATCGGTCAGGTAGGACTGCAGCGCGGCGTCGTCCGGCAGGTGGATGACCTGCACCTCCAGCGGAGCCCCATCATCCCCTCCGCCGTCGCCTCCACGATCCGACGCGGCGCGACGGACCCGGCTGACCACCCGCCCTCCGTGCTTCGGCACGAGCGCGAGAACGGTGTCTTCGTAGCGGGTGAGAGCGTCGTCGTTGCCGTCGGTCGCCCAGAGCAGGACGCAGAGTTCGAGAGCCATCGGCACAGGATAGCGGCACGGGCACGGGCACGGGCGGAGCCGGTCAGGCGCGGATCGCCGTCGTCAGCGTTGCGACGAGAGGGCGGGTCACTCTGCCGTCGAACGCGTCCACGATCAGTGTCTCGACATCGTCGAGCAGTCCCTCCCGCTGCTCGGACGGCATCAGGCGCGTGCCGGAGTAGCTGAGCATGAGCTTGCGGTAGTCGGCAGCGCTGTACGTCTGGTTCCAGTCGTAGCGGCGCACCTCCACGCGATCGAAGCGGCGGTCGGAGGCGATGGCGCTCCGGATGGGCGGATCGGCGTCCTCTCTGGTCGGCGCCCGCGGGCCGGTGTGCCCCTGCCCGTACCTGTCGTACAGCGGCTGGGCGGCGGCGAAGAACCCCCGGTCGTCCGGCGACGCCACCTGGATGAGGTCGACGACGGCCAGCACGCCCCCGCTCCGCAGCAGCAGCGCCGGCCGGTCGAGTTGCGCGCCCGGCGAGATCCAGTGGTACGCCGTGGCCGAGAACACGGCGTCGGCCGACCGGGCGGGCAGGGGCAGGCGCTCGAAATCGCCGACGCTCACGCTCAGCAGCTCCGATGGCAGCTTCGATCGCAGGACGGCGGCCAGCGCCGGACCGAGCTCGACGGCGTGCACGGTCGCTCCCCGCGCCAGCAGGTCCGCCGTCGCCTGCCCTGTGCCCGGGCCGACCTCCAGGATGTCCGGCGCCGGGGGCAACAGCGCGAACAGCGCGTCGAACAGCGCGGCGGGGTAGGACGGGCGCACCTCGTCGTACACCTCGGCCGCCGCGTCGAAGGCGAGGCGCCCTGCCCGGTCGCCGCTCGTGCCGCCCGCCGCGCTCACGTCGCCGCACCGGGCAGCGCCGGATCGTCGCCCCGGTACTCCTTCGACAGCATCCGGTACGACCTGGTGAGGAACGCCCCCACCCCGAGCAGTACCATCAGCAGCCCGGAGACCAGGAACACGAACGCGATGCCCCGCGCGTCGCCCTCCCCGAGCAGCCAGCCCCAGGTGGCCTGACCGGCATCGCTCGCCAGATACGGGATGATGACGAACTGCGCGATGGGCGCGATGAGGAACGCCGTGATCGGCGCTGCTGCGGACTCCAGCGCCTGGGCGAACCCGAAGACGCGACCCTGGCGCCGGAAGGTCACGACCTTCTGGATGACCGTCTGCTCCGCGGCCTCCACCGCCGGGATCATCGTCATGTACAGCCAGATGCCGAGCACGTACAGCCACCACCACTCGCGGATGGTGAACAGGGCGCCGAGCACGCCCATCCCGATCACCAGCATCAGCATCGTGCGGATCGGGTTCCTGCCCAGCCCGAACTTCGCGATGACGAGACCGCCGATGATGAACCCCGTCGACGAGATGGCCAGCACGATCCCCCACAGCTCCACCTGGAACAGCTCGAGGCCGTACGGGTCCATCAGCGCAAGGTACACGCCGCCGATCAGGTTGTTGAAGGTGGAGAAGATGATGAGGGCGAACAGGCCGGGTGCGCTGCGGATCGCGCTGATGCTCCCGCGCAGGTCCATGCCGGGCGCCTTCTCGCCGTCGCCGTGCGGCGCGTCCTCCGGGATGCGCAGGAACAGCAGGTGGAAGAGGGCCAGCCCGGTGAAGGTGATGGCGATGACGAGCGTCCAGCCCATCCCGAGCATCCCGATCGCCAGCCCGCTGAACACACTGGTGACGATGAACGCGAGGCCCTGCACCGTGCCGACCAGGCCGTTCGCGTTGGCGTGCCGTTCCACCGGGATGAGCAGGGTGACGGTGGTGGACAGAGCGATGTTCCGCATGTTCTCGATCACCGAACCGAACAGCACGATGCCGGCGAACACCCAGAACATCGGCCCGGCGATGTCGAGGAGCGCCGACTCGGGGAACAGCAGGTAGAAGACCCCTGCGATGCAGAACGACACCAGCGTGACGGCGCTCGCGACGAGCATCACCGCGTGCTTGCGGTAGCGGTCGACGATCGACCCGAACAGGATCGAGAACACGGCGACGAGCAGCATGTACGCTCCGCCGACGATGCCCGTCGCGAGCACCGAGTGCGTCTCGAGGTAGACCCAGAACGTCAGAGCGAACCAGAGGAAGCTCGTGGTCACGTTGGCGATCATCGTGTTGACCAGCACCTGCAGGAACGTGCGGGTACCGCCCGCGGGTGGGGCGGACGTGGCTTGCGCGGCAGTCGACGGCTCCGCCATGCAGACGAGGCTACGGGATGCGCGCGCCCCTGTCACGGGTCGGCCGCGGGTGCCGGCGCGACAGGAGGCTCAGCTTCGCGGCGTGCCCGGCTCAGGTGCGCGGGTCCCGGTTGCGCGGGTCTCGGTTGCGCGGGTCTCTTGGGCGCTGGTCTCCTGCGCGTACGGCCCGGATGCGTCGAGCAGCCCGAGCCGCGCGGCCTTCCTGACGGCGTCGATGCGGGAGGTGGCGCCCAGCTTCACGTACATGTTGGTGGTGTGCCGTTTGACCGTGCCCTCCGCGATGTGGAGCTGGACGCTGATGTCGCGGTTCGTGTACGCCTGGGCGATCATCCGGAGCACGTCGAGCTCTCGGCTGGTGAGGATGGTGGGGGCGGCCGCCTCCGTGTCAGGGGCGGCCGGGCGCGTCGTGGCCGGCGCCGGGGTGGCGCCGGAGACGATCATCGACAGGTCGTCTCCGTTGACCTTCTTGGTGACGTAGTGGCTCGCCCCTGCCCGCAGCAGCTGGCGTTCGAGGGCGACGTCGTTGTGCATGGTGAGGACGACGATCGCGACCTCCGGATGGTCGCGGCGGACGCGCGTGATCGTCTGCTCGGCGGGGATGCCTGGCAGCTCGACGTCGAGGAGAAGGACGTCGGGGGAGGTCTCCGCGACGAGCCGGAGGGCGTCGTAGCTGGTGCCGCCCTCGCCGACGATGTCGAAGGCGCTCTCCAACAGGGCGCGGATGCCCTGTCGGAACAGGCTGTGGTCGTCGATGATGACGATGCTGCGACGCTGTGCCGTCATACGCCGGCCTCCTGGATGGGGATGCTCAACTCGACGTGGGTGCCGACGCCGGGGCCGGGGTCGATGGTGAGGTCGGCCCCGATGAGCTCGGCGCGCTCTTGGGCCGCGATCAGCCCGAGCGCGCCGGACCGGATCCGGTCATGCTCGAAGCCGTGCCCGTCGTCGCGGACGGAGAGGCGCACGCTGCCTGGCTGCCAGCTGGAGCTCACGGTGATCGTGCCGGCGCCTGAGTGGCGTCGCGCGTTGTGGATGGCCTCCCTGACGATGATGAACGCCTCCTCCTGCGTTCCGGTGGTGAGCCGGAACGGCATCCCGTCCAGCTCCACGATCACCCGGGGACCTGCGTCGTCGAGGTCGGCCACGTAGTCGTTGAGTGCTTCGTCGAGGCGTTTGTCCCCGACGAAGTGCCGCAGGTCCCTGGCGATCGCGCGGGTCTCGTCCAGCGCTGCGTCGAACAGCGCCATCCCGTCGGCGAGCCGCACCTGCGCATCCGTGCCTGCCGGGTCGGCGAGTCCGCTGAGGTCGACGCGCTGCATCCCCGCCGCGATGCTGTGGGCGACGCGGTCGTGCAGCTCGCGGGAGATGCCGAGTCGTTCCTCGCTGTGCGCGACGGCGAGCCGTTCCAGCAGAACGTTCACGTAGGCGACGGAGGCGGGGATGACGTTGCCCATGATCGACGCGTTGAGCGCTCGCGCGATGTCGTCGTGTCCGAGCCGGTCGCCCGTGGCCTTCACGAGGACGCCGAGGCCGACATCGAACAGCAGTGTCGCCGCCTTCAGGCTGTCGACCGGATGCACGTTCTGCCTCGCCCGGTGCTCGCCCACCTCAGCGCCGCGCGACGCCTGCTTCGGCTCCGAAGCGGCGTTGAGCCCGAGAGTGGCGAGCGTCTGGCCGAGGATGTGCTCGATCTGCGCTACGAACTCAGCCTCGATGTACGGGTCGGAGACCAGCGCGCTGTCCACGGAGCGGAGGGCGGCGACCGTCTGTTCGACGATCGCGGCGCGGGCGTCTGCGAGCTGGTGGTCGTGGTCGGAGGTGCTGGTAGTCATTGGTGGCTTTTCTATCACGGGGTCGTCTCGTTCACGGGGTGGCCGCGAACCCGATGGCGAGCAGGTTGACCGTGTACTGGGACACCATGAACGCCCGGTACGGTCGTCGTCTGGAGCGCCTGTCCGTGCCCGTTCGCCTGAGCGAGAGCGCGCAGACGACGACGGCGCACGGGCCGAGGGCGGCGAGCGAGAGCAGCACGGGATACAGGACGGCAGCGAGGACGCCCGCAACGCCGATCGTCGCCGAGCCCACCGCGACGACGCGTCGCGCAGAGCGATCCCCGATGACGATCGGCAGGGTGCGTCGTCCGGCGATCCTGTCCCCGACGGCGTCGCCGAAGTCTTTCGCGTGCCCGACCACGGCGATCCAGAGCGCCATGACGATGGCGAACACCGGCACGGCGGGCGCGATCGTCCCGTGGAACGCCTCCGCCCCTGCCAGGTAGGTGAGCAGACCGCCCGCCGCGGCCACGGTGAGGGCGGGCACAGCCCATCGTTTCGCTGCGTGCGCACCGAGCGAGTACGCGAATCCGAGCGACAGCATCATCACCACGAGCAGCACGAAGACCACGCTGATGCGCACGGCGATGCTGACGGACGCAGCGGTGAGCACCACGCACCATGACACCGCGGCATGCTCGGTCAGCACTCCGGAGGCGAGCGGACGGTGCGACCCGTTCGCCCGGTCTCCCGCGATGTCGCTGATGCCGTTCACCAGGTACACGGCCCACACGGCGAGGAACCAGGATGCGGCCCCTGCGATCGCTTTGACGACGGCGATCTCTCCGCTGAACGCGAGCATTCCGCCCACCAGAAACCGCAGGTTGAAGACCCAGAGCACGACGGGCCGTGCTTCGGTGTACGACCACCGGAGAGTACGCAGAAAGCCAAGAGGCCCGCCCGGCGATGCGCGAGCCCCGAGAGTTCGGGTCACTCGCTCATCATGCGTAGCCTTGCGTCCGAAGCACGATGCCCAGAACTACGACCAAAGTCACATCTTTTGCCGCCAGCGGGGCAAGAGATGCGACCAAAGTGCCATTTCCCTCGAAGAAGGGGGCTCATACGGTCTAAGGGAGTGACTTATTCGGCTTCGTCACTCTGGCACCGATGGCGTACGTCTCGGGTGGCGCACGCGCGTCGCGCCTTATGGGGGGAGCGGTCAGACACTGGGTGAATGCACCCGGTGTCTGACCGGGGGTGCACCGGCCGAAGAGGTCACCGCAGCAGTGCGTCGATCATGTCCCTGCCGAGCCGTGCGGCCGTGACGATGTCGAATGCGTAGACGACGTATCGGCCGCTTCTCGTCGTCGTCAGGAAGCCTGCGTCCTTCAGGATCGCGAGGTGGCGGGACACCTCCGGAGCGCTGAGGCCCCACGCCTCTGCCAGGTCGGCCGTCGTGTGCGGCCCGCGGATCAGGCTGCGCGCCAGCCGGAGCCGCACCGGGTTGTCGAGGGCGCGCAGCCGCTGCGCGATGGCGTCGACCGTGGCCGCCGCCGCCGGCGTCTGCCCGGCGGCGAACGGGTACTGGATCACCGGCTTCCAGCCGGGGGCGTGCACCACGAGCAGGTGCGGGTGGCCGAGCGCGCTGGGCAGGAAGGTGACACCGCGCTCGTCCGCCGTCGTCGCGTTGTCCTGCAGCTTGTCGACCACGATGTGCGTCTCGTCGTCGTCGACCGACACCGCAGGCGACACGGAGCCGAGCATCCGTCGCAGTCCGGAGGTGGCGAGCACGTCCTTCTTGAGGCGTGCGTCGGAGGCGAGCCGGGGGAGGAGCTGAGTCCAGGCCTCCGCGAAGAAGGCGGCGTCGCAGTCCTCGAGCAGGCGGCGTACGCGGGCGCGTGCCTGGGGCGGATCGTCGAGCACGACATCGACGAAACCGATCTGCCGCTGGCCGCGGGCGATGGCGCGCTCCCTGGCGAGGTCTCGCGCTGCCGGGTCCACCAGTGGCGATCCGAGCTCGCGGAACAGGGGAACCGTGCCGCAACTGCTGGTGAGGAGGGCTGCGGACACCCAGGTCTCGTCGTCGAGCGCGTCGACCGCGTCCAGTTCCTCGGCCAGCGTCGCGCCCGGCTCCGACGGCAGGAGCATGTCAGCGCGGGATGTCCGCCACAGGTAGTCGGCGTCGATGAGCCTGTCCAGGAGGTCCGGTTCGATCGCCCCGGTCACCGAAGCGACCCATCCGCTGTGGGCAGGGTGGTGCGTCGGCTCGACGAGCAGGTGGATGGCGGACCCCAGTTCGGCGAGCGGCGACGGCGCGATCCGGAACTGCTCGGTCTGCACTCTGCTCACATCGATGGACACGCTCATGGCATCATCCTTGCGCGGCAGGGCGGGCGGTGCACTGTCGATTGACGATTTCCGTCAATCGGCGCGCAGGCGCAGAGGGACCTGCGTCATCGTGGCGGCATGACGATCAGACCAGCCGGATTCCCCGCTCGCACCCCGACCGCGCTTCCTGCCTGGTGCACTGCGATCCTGCACCGGATGCGGCACCGCGGCAGCAGCGCACGCCGCGGCGCCGGACGTGACGGCGCCGGACGACACGGCGCCGGACGTTCCGGGCGAGCCGCCAGGCTGGCGGAGCGCCTGGACCGCGCAGACGCCGTCCGCGCTGAGGCGGAGCGGCGCAGGATGTGGCTCTGACCTCGCTGGGCGCTCAGGCCCCCACGTACGCCGCCAGATGCTCGCCCGTCAGCGTCGACCGCGCAGCCACCAGCTCCGCAGGCGTCCCCTCGAACACCACGCGCCCGCCGTCGTGCCCCGCGCCGGGGCCGAGGTCGATGATCCAGTCAGCGTGGGCCATCACGGCCTGGTGGTGCTCGACCACGATCACCGACTTGCCGGCGTCGACCAGCCGGTCGAGCAGGCCGAGGAGCTGCTCGACGTCGGCCAGGTGCAGGCCGGTGGTCGGCTCGTCGAGCACATAGACGCCACCCTGCTCGGAGAGGTGGGTCGCCAGCTTCAGGCGCTGCCGCTCCCCGCCGGAGAGGGTGGTGAGCGGCTGACCGAGGCTCAGGTAGCCGAGTCCCACATCCGCGAGCCTGCTCAGGATGCTGTGAGCGGCCGGCGTCTTGGCGTCGCCGCTGCCGAAGAACTCCTCCGCCTCGATCACCGACATGGCCAGCACCTCGCTGATATCGCGGCCGCCCAGGTGGTAGTCGAGCACGGACGCCTGGAACCGCTTGCCCTCGCACACCTCGCAGACGGTGGAGACGCCCGCCATGATGCCGAGGTCGGTGTAGATGACGCCTGCGCCGTTGCAGTTCGGGCACGCGCCCTCGGAGTTCGAGCTGAACAGGGCGGGCTTGACCCCGTTGGCCTTGGCGAACGCCTTGCGGATCGGGTCGAGCAGGCCGGTGTACGTGGCGGGGTTGCTGCGGCGGGAGCCCCGGATGGCCGCCTGGTCGATGGACACGACGCCCTCACTGGCCGGGATCGAGCCGTGCACCAGCGAGCTCTTGCCGGAGCCCGCGACCCCGGTGACGACCACGAGCATCCCCAGGGGGATGTCGACGTCCACGTCGCGCAGGTTGTGCGCGTTCGCTCCGCGGATCGAGAGCGTGCCCGTCGAGCTGCGCACCGTCTCCTTGAGGGTGGCGCGGTCGTCCAGGTGGTGCCCGGTGAGCGTGTCGCTCGCGCGCAGCCCGTCGAGGGTGCCCTCGAAGGTGATGGCGCCGCCGTCCGTTCCCGCCCGCGGCCCGAGGTCGACCACGTGGTCGGCGATGGCGATCATCTCCGGCTTGTGCTCGACCACCAGCACCGTGTTGCCCTTGTCGCGCAGGCGCAGCAGCAGCTCGTTCATCCGCTGGATGTCGTGCGGGTGCAGCCCGATGGTCGGCTCGTCGAACACGTATGTCACGTCGGTGAGCGACGAGCCGAGGTGCCGGATGATCTTGGTGCGCTGCGCCTCGCCGCCGGACAGCGTTCCGGCGGGGCGGTCGAGCGACAGGTAGCCGAGGCCGATCTCCACGAACGACTGGAGCGTCTCGCGCAGCGCGGCCAGCAGGGGAGCGACCGACGGTTCGTCGAGCCCGTTCACCCAGTCGGCGAGGTCGCTGATCTGCATCGCGCACGCGTCCGCGATGCTGACGCCGCCGATCGTCGACGACCTGGCGGCCTCGCTGAGCCTGGTCCCTCCGCAGTCCGGGCAGGTGGTGAAGGTGACGGCGCGATCCACGAACGCGCGGATGTGCGGCTGCATCGCCTCCCTGTCCTTCGACAGCATCGACTTCTGCACCCGGGGCACGAGCCCTTCGTATGTGAGGTTCATGTCGCCGATCTTGACCTTGGTCGGCTCGTGGTAGAGGAAGTCCTGCAGTTCCTTCTTCGTGTATTCGCGGATGGGCTTGTCAGCGTCGAGGAAGCCGGAGCTGGCGTAGATCCGCACGTTCCAGCCGTCCGCCGTATATCCGGGGATGGTCAGTGCGCCGTCCGCGAGCGACTTGGAGTCGTCGTAGAGCTGGCTGAGGTCGATGTCGTTGACGCTCCCCATCCCCTCGCAGCGCGGGCACATCCCGCCAGTGATGGAGAAGCTCCTGCGCTCCTTGGTCGTGTTCCCTCCGCGCTCGAGCGTGATCGCTCCCGCGCCGGACACGGACGCGACATTGAACGAGAACGCCTGCGGCGACCCGATGTACGGCTGCCCCAGCCTGCTGAACAGGATGCGCAGCATCGCGTTGACGTCGGTCGCCGTCCCGACCGTCGACCTGGCATTGGCGCCCATCCGCTCCTGGTCGACGATGATCGCCGTGGTCAAGCCGTCCAGCACATCCACATCCGGTCGAGCGAGCGTCGGCATGAAGCCCTGCACGAACGCACTGTACGTCTCGTTGATCATCCGCTGCGACTCTGCCGCGATGGTCCCGAACACGAGCGAGCTCTTGCCGGAGCCGGAGACGCCGGTGAAGACCGTCAGCCGCCGCTTCGGGATCTCGACGCTGACGTCTTTGAGGTTGTTCACGCGTGCGCCCTGCACGCGGATCACGTCATGGCTGTCCGCCTGGTGGGTGGTGGTCGGCGCGTCGGTGCTCATGGTGCGATCTCCATCTTTCTGGCTGTGCGCATCATCCTAGGGGCCGCAGGAATACAGGCATTCATCGGTTCGACGAGATACCAGTACCGGTCGCGAACCGCCCAGGATGCGCGGCAGTTACTGGTATCTCGCCGCGCGGCGGAGTAAGCCGGGGGTATGCGTAAGGTTCCCGCCGACAGGATCGCATCCGTCATCCGCAGTCACCTGGACGCGTTCCGGGTTCCTGGTGCGCTCAGCGTGCGGCCGGGGTATCTGCTGACGGACGGGTGGATCACCGATCAGCCTGCCATCGTGGTGACGGCGGCGCGGGATGCGCAGCTCGCCGACCTGCGGGCGGCGCTGCCCGGGGACGTCGACGGGTTCCCCGTCGACGTGCGGGTGGCCTCCGCTGCCAAGCAGCAGTCGCTGAGCGAGCCTGCCGCGTACGCGCGCACGGCAGGTCCGGCGCCCGACCGCGGCTCCGTGCCGGAGTTCGCCGACGAACTCGACCTGACCGGCGCATCCGGTGGGGTCGGCGCGGTCGTGCCTCACGTCGCGTTCGCTGCCGCCGCGAAACCTCAGCTCGCGTACACGCCCCCGGCGGGCGCCACGCTCTCCCCGGTCTCCGGCACCATGACCGTGACGCTGAGCGCGAGCCCGGACTCCGGCTGGCCGACCCTCGGCGCGTTCCTCTCCGGCGTGCGCGAGACCCTCACGGTCGGCCTCTACGACTTCACCTCGCGGCACATCCTGCAGACCGTCGAGACGGAGCTCGCCGGTAAGACCGTGCGCCTCGTCCTGGACCACCCGGCCAAGAATCCGACGGCCGACCAGACCGACGAGCAGACCGTCGCCGCCCTCACGGCTGCCTTCGGCGAACACCTCGCCAACGCCTGGGCGCTGGACAGGATGGACCCGCTCGCCGCCGCCTGGATCTTCCCGTCCGCCTACCACATCAAGGTCGCTGTGCGGGATTCGTCGGCCGTCTGGCTGTCCAGCGGCAACTGGAACAACTCGAACCAGCCCGACATCGACCCAGTGAATACGCCGGGCGACGCGGACGCGGCGCGCGACGGCGACCGCGACTGGCACGTCGTCATCGAGAACGAGCACCTCGCGCACACCTTCGAGGCGTTCCTGCTCAACGACCTCGCCGTCGCAGCGGCGCACCAGGCGGCCGCACCGGCTCCGGTTCCGGCGCCAGCTCTGCTCGCGCCCCTCGCGACCACCCCGCCGTACCAGCGGTTCTTCGCCGCAGACACCCACCGCCGCCGGCTCACGGTGACCCCGCTGCTCACCCCGGACGCTGGCAGCTATGCCCCGCACATCCTGGACCTCATCCGGAGCGCCACGACGTCGCTGCTGATGCAGTTCCAGTACATCGAACTGCCGAAGACGATCACGGCGGCCGCCGCCGATTTCGTCGCGCTCGTCCACGCGGTGGTGGAGCGGCAGGATGCTGGGGTCGATGTGCGCATCATCATGAGCCAGTTCGAGACGGCCGGGTACCTGGAGAAGCTGCAGGCGGAGGGCCTCGACGTCGTGAACAGGGTGAAGCTGCAGAACAATGTGCACAACAAGGGGATCGTGGTCGACGGAAGGGCGGCGCTCGTCAGCAGTCAGAACTGGTCGCCTGCCGGCACGCTGACCAACCGGGATGCCGGCGTCATCCTGGAGAACGCCGAGATCGCCGCATACTTCACCGGCCTCTTCGAGCACGACTGGTCGGTGCTCGCCTCGCGCACCGTCGCGCCCGACTGACGGCGGCGAGGAAAAGCGAGGAAAAGGGAAGAAGGGGGAACCGATCGCGCCGTCGCGGACATTCCACAGTGTGAGCGAACTCTCCGACGACGAGGCCGATTGGGCTCTGGCCGTGCACGGCGGCGGCGAAGCATTCGGTCGCGTCTTCGACCGTCATCGCGACCGCGTGCGCCGGCACAGCCTGCGCCTCGTCCCCGACGTCGGCGACGCGGAGGATGTCGTCGCCGTCACCTTCCTCGAAGCCTGGCGCAAGCGGGACGCCGTCCGCTTCGTCAACGGGTCGATGCTGCCGTGGCTGCTGGTGACGGCGACCAACGCCGCTCGCAACCTGTCGCGCGCGCACCGCAGGCACCGCATCCTCCTCGACCGGCTCCCCGCGCCCGTCCCTCACCCCGACCACGCCGAATCCTTCGACGACGGACCGGCCACCGCAGCGCTGCTCCGGTTGTCTGCTGCCGATCAGCAGGTCATCGCGCTCTGCGTGCTGCACGGGTACTCGGAGGCGGAGGCGGCAGCAGCGCTCGGCGTCGCCCCTGGAACCGTGAAATCGCGTCTGTCGCGAGCGAAGTCCCGCTTGGCCCGTCGTCTCGGCGAGAACGCCGGCGCCTCCGCACGCACCATCAGAGGGGAGACCTCCCATGAGTACTGAGCTGGCAGCCGACCGGGACACCGCACTGCGGGCCGTCCTGGTCGAGACGTCCGCGGAGGAGGGGCGCCGAGCACCTCGTCGCCGTCGCCGATGGATTCTCGGCGTCGGCGCGTTCGCGCTCGCCGGGGCGCTGACCGGCGCCGCCATCACCACCACGGCCATCGCGAGCGCAGACCAGGCGAACAGGGTGTTCCGGCTCGGCGCCGCCGCCGAGCAGCAGGTGAAGACCCACGGCATCCTGCTCGGCGCTCCTGTCGTCGCGGACGCCTCTGGCACGGCTCGCCTGGTGCTCCGCAGCGCGCCGCCGGGGGCGACAAGGCTGGCGGTCTCGCTCGAGTGCTTCGACGACGGCCAGGCGGTGGCCTCCGTCGCCGGTGTCTCCGAGACGGTCGACTGCTCCGTCGATACGCCGGCCGTGACCGAGCTGTCCGCCCCTGTCGGGCCGCAGCAGACCGTGACCGTCGCGGCTGCTGCGGGCGGCCGCATCCTGGCCTGGGCGTCGTGGATGCGCGAACGGCCGGTGCCCGCGGCGTCTGCACAGCAGAACGCCGACCTTTCCGACGGACGCGTCACCCACGCGGAGTATCTGGCCGCGTACAGCCGCTACGCCGGATGCATGGCGGAGGCCGGCTACCCGATTGCTCCCGTCACCGGGGCGCCTCCCTTCGTCTTCTACGCCGTCCCCGGCGCCGCGGTCGACGCAGGCGCGGACGGCACCTGTTACGCCCGGGAGTTCGCTCAGGTCGACAGGGCGTGGCAGTCCACGCTCTCCGACATCGACGTCGCCTGCCTGGCCGAGCACGGCGTGGACGGCGCGCGGCTGAGCATCGAGCAGCAGCTCGCCGAGCTTCGGCGCCTGGGGCTGCTGCAGGCGTGCCTCCCGAGCCAGGAATGAACGACGCTCCGTAACGAACGACCACCGAGAGGAACATCATGAACACATCGCGTGAGCACGGCCGCAGCACCCCGATCGACCCCGGGGCGCCTGCCCTTCCGCCGACCCAGCCCATCGACATGACCTGGCTGCTCGCCGACGCGCTGCGCGGCTCCGACTGACCGTTCAGCCGGAGCGGCGGGTGTCGTCTCCGTCGAGCACCACGAGCCGCGCGCGGAGGCACCAGCCATCGCCCGGCTTCACCTGCACCTCGGTCGTGTCGAACGGCGCAGGCCCGAACCCCGGGTACTCCATCGAGCGCACGAACCAGGAGGACGTGTCGGCGGTCGCCAGGCGCACGGTCGCCGCCCCGTCCGGCCTGGTCAGTGCGAGCGACCTCGCGCGCTCGCCGAGGAAGTCGTCGGCCTGTCCCGACCTCCCGTCGTCCGCCCTGGCCGTCGCGCCGCGGAACTCCGGCGCCGCCCGGAAGAACAGACCGCCGTATCCCGCGCCGGCGCGTCCGTTGGTGGCAGGGCTTCCCAGCGTCAGCGGCGACGTCGCGTGGATGCGCGACTCCCAGTCCAGCGTCCAGCCGCGCTCCTCCTCCGCGAACGTGAGCGCGCGGTCCTCGGTCGCGAGCCGTTCTCCGGCGGCGTCGAGCCACGCGACGGTCGAGACGATGGCCCCAGCCGCATCCACCTGGATGCTCTCGGTGCGCATCGAGCCGTTGTCGCCCCTGTCGAGGTATGCGCCGGTCGCGCGGTCCCAGCTGCGCCCTCCCCACAGGTTCGCCCGTCCGGCGTTCGGCAGCGCCAGCGAGAACCCGTGGTGCCAGGAGTGGTCGCTCGGGCGGAAGTCGGCCACCGGCACGCCCGCCGCCGTCGTGATCGGGTGCAGGTACGGTCGCGGCGACTCGGACGCCGGCGTGGCCGGCGCGAACACGTAGCGGGCGACGCGCTGCGCCCCCAGCGCGATGTCGACACCGGACGCGTCGCGGGTGGCCCTCAGCGCCACGGCAGCCCGTCCAGTTCTCCGAAGAGGCGTTGTGTCTCGACAGCGCGGCGCACCGCGGCCTCCGCGTCGGCGAGCACCGGGCGCCTCGACGGTCCGAGCCCGTCCCAGGTGACATGACCGGCATCAATTGGCGCGACGGGGGCATCTCCGACAGCCTCGATGACGCGCACGAAACCGCCTGTCGCGGACAGCGGCGAGAGCAGGGCGGCGCCGTCGCGCCTGGCCTCGATCAGGTTCTCCAGGAGGTCACGGCGACCGTACTGCCGTTCCTCGGTGCGGCCGTCGCTCGTCGCCACTGTCAGGCGGTCGGTGGTGTACGACAGGGTCGCCTCGCCGGCAGTGCCTCGCACCAGGATGGTCGGCTCGGCTTCGACGGGGCCGGCGAGCGTGAACGCGCAGGTGATGGCGCCGCCGAACGACGTCGCCCCCTGCACTGAGGGCCGCACCCGGATGGTGGAGGTGTCGTCGACCTCGATCGGGTTCACCCTGCGCAGGTCGGTCTCGACGGTGCCGATGGCCTCCGGCGAGTCCCAGCCGGCGATGCGCAGGCAGGTCATCACGGCGTGGGCGAACGGGTTGGCCACCGCGCCGTCAGCCACCCTTGCACCGTCCAGGATCCGGCGGCCCGCCCAGCGGGCCCGCGTCCAGTACCCGCGGGGCCGCGTCCACGACCCCGCAGCGCCGATGGAGAGGATGTCGCCGAGCGCACCGGCGTCGATCAGCCGGAGCAGCTCCGCGAGCGCGCCGGACCCGAGACTCTGGAAGCCGACCTGCACCAGGCCGCCGGTCTCCCCGGTCACCGCCTCCAGCCGTGCGAAGGTGGCGAGCTCCGTGACGGGAGGCTTCTCCAGCAGCACGTCCGCGCCCGCGCGCAGCGCGGCGGCGGCGAGCGTGGCGTGCGTGTGCAGCGGAGTCGCCACGATGACGATGTCCACCGGGATGCTCCCGAGCAGCTCGTCGATGTGGTCCAGCCGCACGGGCAGCCTGTCCTCCGGCACCCGCACGCCGTCGCGCACGAGCGGTCCGCGCGCCGGGTCGACCAGGGCGACGAGCTCGACCAGGCCGCGGTCCTCGAGCTCCAGCGCGTTCAGGATGTGCGCGGTGCCGTAGCCCTGCACGCCCACCACGGCGATGCGGGCGGGAGGGGCGGCTGCGGTTGCCCCGGTTGCTCTGCGTGCCCCGGGTGCTGCGCGTGCTCCAGCGCGGGATGCGGTCGCACCGTCCCGCGAGTCCGTCGCGCTCACGCGTCCGCCGCCCCGGCGCGCAGCCGCACCACGAACCGCGCCGGCGTCGCGCCGCCGACGAGCAGGCGCACACCGCCGACCGCGTCCGTTCCGGAGAGGAACGCGTAGTCCTCGCCCGGCCAGTACGGCGCTGGACCGGCAGCGGGGTCGATGCCGTCGAGCTCGACGGTGATCGCATCGCCGCCGCGGGTGTAGCGCGCGCGGTGGCCGGCGAGGAGGTGGGCTCCGTCGCGGTCGCGCCGGGGCGCATCCACCGCGCCGCCGTCGCGGAACGCCAGTTCCAGCGTCCACGGGCTCGGCGGCCCGTCGATGGTCACCTCGAGGTCGGCTCCGTCGTCGTGCAGTGCCACCAGGATCGTCGTCTCCAGCGCGACATCGTCTGCCGTGCGCTCCGGGAACGACATCGCGGCGGAGAACCGGCCGTCGTCGGTCACGGCGTAGTCGCCGCCCGCGCGGCGGGCGTCGGGCGCGAGCGGCTGGTAGTACCTGGCGGACACGCGCTCGCGCAGCTCGATGCGTCCGTCGGGGAGCGTGCGGAACGCCTCTGCCCGGAACGGTCCGAGGCCGAAGAAGGTGCGCGACAGGCGCACGGAGTCGAGTACCGCGTCGCCCGCGAACAGCCGCAGGAAGGTCGGATCGTTGGCGAGGCCCGAGCGGATGCGACCGTGCCGGGCGTAGTCCGAGCCGCCGTACGCCACCGTATCGGCGGCGGCGCCCCGATGAACCGCCAGCGCGACGCCGGGATGCACCGTCGTCCCCTCTCGCCGCGGCGCCTGCATGGCAGGAAGCGCTTCGTTCAGCGCGGGATGCAGCAGCAGCTCGGTCAGCATGCCGGGGTCGTCGATCCCGTCCGCCACGGCCAGTTCTGCCGCCCACGCGAAGTCGCCGCGGCCCGTCGAGAGTGCCAGCGAGCGGAACGGCACGGCGTACAGCGCGAGCGGGAACCTGGTCCCCTGGTCCTGCCGCCGCGACGGAAGAGTCTCGACCGTGCGGTCGGGATGGATGAGTGCCAGCGTCAGCTCCAGGTTGCGCTCGACCACACGCCGCAGCTCCGGTCGGCCCAGGATCTCGGCGATCGCCAGCAGCGACGGGTTGCTCACCGCTGAGGCATAGTTCGGGCTCCGCTCGGAGTAGTAGCCGTCCGCGTCGATGTCGACGCCCTCCGCCAGCCATTCGTCCACCCTGGCGACCAGGCGCGCGTCGGGGAACGACCGATGGATGCGTGCGAGGGCCGCGCCGATCTCCCACCGGTGGTTCGGCGTGTGCACCCCGCCGGCGAGCAGCGGAGGCGTGGCGTTCCGGATGAGGGCGGCGAGCGCGTCCCGCACGTCCACGAGGGACGGGTCGACCGCATCCCGCAGCAGGTGGTGCACGTCGCAGGCGTCGTTGATGGTGAACGCGCTGTCCGGAGGCGACTGCACGTTGTCGCCGCCCTCGAACAGGCCGGTCGGCGTCTGCAGGCGGCGGAGTTCGCCGAGCAGCGCGCGGAGGGCGACGACGGTGCCGGGCGGTGCGGCCTCGGGAGAGGAAGCGGGGGAGACGGAGGCGGAGACGGCGACGGAGACCAGCGTCTTCACCCGTCGCATCAGCTCGCGGTGCGCGAGCCCGGCGACCGGGGAGGACACCGCATACCCTGCTGCCAGCAGCGCTGCCTCCCGTGCCGCGGCCAGCAGGGAGGAGGCGGGAACGGCGTCGCGCATCAGTCCTTCAATCCGGCGTTGATGTTGGCGTTCATCACGTATTTCTGGAACACCAGGTAGAGCAGCACGAGCGGCACGATCGAGATGACGGACGCGCCGAGCAGCACCGACCAGTTGATGTTCTGCGCGCCGACGATGCTCTGGATGCCGATCTGCAGGGTGAACTTGCTCGGGTCGTTGAGCACCAGCAGCGGCCAGATGTAGTCGTTCCAGCGCCACTGGAAGGAGAAGATCGCGAGCGTCAGCATGATCGGCCGCGAGATCGGGACCATGATGCGGAAGAAGATCGACAGCTCCCTCGCGCCGTCGATGCGGGCGGCCTCGACCAGCTCGTCCGGCACCGTGAGGAAGAACGCCCGGAACATGAGCACGCCGGTCGCGGTGAGGATCGACGGGACGATGATGCCCGCAAGCGAGTTGTACATCCCGAGGTCGCGGACCACCAGGAATGTGGGGGCGAGCATGACCTCGGTGGGGAGCATCGTGGTGGCCAGGATGCAGACGAAGAAGATTTTGAGCCAGAGGTTGTCGTACTTGGCGAGGGCGTACCCGGTGCAGCAGCTCGCCACCACGGTCAGGATCGTGGTCACGATGGCGACCAGGAACGTGTTGCCGAAGAACTCGTAGAAGGTGAAGCTGTTCCACGCGTCGATGTAGCCCTGGACCGTCCACGACTTCGGCAGCAGGGAGAGCGGGAACGAGAACAGGTCGCCGGCCGGCTTGAACGAGCTGAGGACGAACCACAGCAGCGGGAAGCCGTATGCGAAGGCGAGCACCCAGAGCAGGGTGGTCGGGGCGATGGCGCGGCCGAGCTGCCTGGCGCCGTTCTTCCCGCCGCGACGATGCGAACGGTCGGCGCGCGGCTGCGTGGGTCGCGCATCCGCCGCCCTGTCGATGCGGGGGTCTGCAACGCTGGCGGTCATCGGCGGCGCTCCGTTCTGCGGTTGACAGTCAATTGGATGATCGCGATGGCCATCAGGATGATCATCAGCACGAAGCTGGCCGCGCTGGCGTAGCCGATCTGGCCCTGCTGGAAACCGGTCTGGTAGATGTACTGCACGAGCAGGTTGTTCGAGGTGCCAGGGCCGCCGTTGTTGAGCGACTGGAACAGCGCGTACTCCTTCATCGCGTTCAGCGTGGTCAGCAGGATCACGATGAACGACGTCGGCGCGATGCTCGGCAGCGTGATGTTGCGGAACAGCTGCCACGGACCCGCGCCGTCGAGCGCGGCGGCCTCGTAGTAGGAGACCGGCACGTTCTTGATCGCTGCGATGAAGAGCAGCATCGAGAAGGCCGTGCCTCCCCAGGTCGCGGCGATTACCACGACCATCAGGGACAGGTCGGCGTTGGACTGCCACGGAACGGCCGAGCCGCCGAGCGACTCGATCACGAAGTTGACGAGGCCGAAGTTCTCGCCGAACAGCCAGCGCCAGATCACGCCGGAGACGATCGGCGAGATCAGCCACGGCACGAAGAAGATGATGCGCGCCACAAGCTTGCCCTTGGCGTACTGGCTCACCATCAGGTTCGCCACCAGCAGCGAGAAGACGAAGCTGGTCGGCACGACGATGAGGGTGAACAGCACCGTCCTGCCGAGGGCGGCGTAGAACGCCGAGTCCCCGAACAGCTGCTGGTAGTTGGACAGCCCGATGAAGTGGAAGGAACCCACGCCGGTGTAGTCGGTGAACGAGTACACCAGGCCGATGATGGCCGGCCAGGCGAAGAAGGCCGCGAAGAGCACGACGTTCACCAGGATGAGCACGAGCGGCGCGAAACGGTAGTGGTTCAGCCGCTTGTGGGTGCGCTGGGCTCCGGATGCGCGTGTCGCGGTCACCCGCGGGGTGGCTGTGCCTGTAGCCGACATGGGTTCCTTCCCTCCTTTCCCGCTCGTCCTACTTGCCGACCTGCTTGTCGTAGCCGTCGACGATGTTCTTCACGGCCTCGGCGGACGTCTGCTGGCCGTTGATCGCCTTGCCGATCTCTGTCACCGTCGGATCGGTCGTGATCGACTTGCCGTCGAGAGCCCACTTCACCTGCGCCTGCAGGAAGTAGCCGGAGATGGGCTTGTAGACCTCGAGCTCCTTGTTGTAGAGGTCGAACGCATCCAGGGCAGCCTGCGAGGTGAAGTCGTAGGTGATGTCGAGGCCGCTCTCCACAGGCAGGTAGCCGTTGGTCTCAGCGAGCTTCTTGTACTGGGCAGGCTCGTACATCCACTCGAGGAAGGACTTCGCGGCCTTCCCCTCTGCGTCGCTGTTCTGGAAGCCGACCACGAGGCCGCCGGCGTTCACGTCCGCCGCCTGCACGGGCTGTGCGGGGGTGGGGACGCTCGCCCAGTCGAACGAGGTGATGCTCGTGGCGAAGGCGGAGACCTGCCAGACGCCAGACCAGTACGCGGCGACCTGGCCGCTCTGGAACAGTGCCGACGGGTCGGCGCCGCTGGTCCAGACGGACTTCGGCATCGTCTTGTCGTCGTTCAGGCCGACGAAGTAGTCGACGGCCTTCTTCGTGGCGGCGTCAGCGGAGAACTTCCCGTCGGAGCCCTGCTGCATGTACTTTCCGCCCATCTCGTAGACCTGGGCGCGCAGGCGGGAGGGCGAGGCGTCGTAGACGAGCGAATACTTGGCGCCCGTCGACTCGCGCACCTTGTCGGCCGCAGCGACGAACTCCGGCCAGGTCCACGTGCTGTCCGGCGACGACGGGAAGCTGACGCCGGCCTTCTCCCACAGCGACTTGTTGATGAACAGGCCGGTGGAAGTGACGTCGGAGGGAATCGCGAGGGTCTTGCCGTCCGTGCCCTTGGCGACGTAGCTCTCGTTGATGTTGTTCGACTTCGTGTCGGTGATCGAGCTGAGGTCGACGAGCTTGTTCTTCCAGATCGGGTCGAGCGCCGGGACGTTCGCGATGTCCGGGAGGGCATTGGCCTGGGCGGCGTTGTGCAGCTTGGTCGCGTATCCCGAGTATGGGATGTTGACGACGTCGACCGTGATGCCGGTCTTCTTCTTGTAGTCGGCGGAGAGCTGATCGAAGCCCTTCTGCTGGGCGGCGCTGGAGGAGAGCCAGAGGGTGAGCTTCTTGACGTCGCCCCCCGAGCTGTCGCCACCGGCCGAGCAGCCGGTGAGGGCGACGGCTGCTGCGGCGATGACGCCCGTGGCGGCCAACAGGCGCCGACGGCGGGAAATGCCTCTGAAGCGGGAACTGAGATTCATCGTTGAGTCCAAATCGTTCGAGAAGTGGCCGACGGTCAGCGCGGCACGCGAACCGTTGCAGGCTTTTCTATCACTACGATGCATAAATAACAACAAGAAGTCCGATCCCGCTATGCTGGCGGGGTACAGGCGCCCCTTGTCACCGGGGCTTCCGGTACGCGAAGATTTACTCACGGCGATGTGAAAGGGGGGCCGATGAGCGTGTCGGACATCCCGCGAACCGCGACCACCCGCGACGTGACGGAGATCAACCGCACCGCGATCCTCGACCTGCTGCGCGCGGCGGGACCCATCTCGCGGCGTGAGATCCGCGAGCGAACCGGACTCGGCTCCGCCACCGTCGAGCGCCTCACCCAGGCCCTCATCGAGGAGGGCCAGATCGAGATCGCCGGCCTCGACCGCTCATCGCCCGGCCGCCCGTCGAGTCTGCTGCGCTACGTCTCCACCGGCAGGGCCATCCTCGCCATCGACGTCACAGAGGCCAACGCCCGCGGCCGCATCGTCGACCTCGCGGGCACCGTCTTGCACGAGCAGTACCTCCCGTTCCGGTTCGACGGCTCCGACCCCGGCGCCGCCAGGCTGGACGGCCTGCTGGAGCTGGTGGACACGCTCGTCTCCGGTGGGCAGGGCGGGTCGGGCGGGCAGGGCGGCTCCGGTGGCGGCACCCCGGTGGTCGGCATCGGGATCGCGCTGCCAGGCATCACCGACGACGGCCACGTCACGAAGGCGAGCGAGCTGGAGTGGAGGGACGTGCCCGTCGCCGACATCCTGCACGAACGCACCGGCCTGCCCGTCCTCGCCGAGAACGACGCCAACGCGACGGTCTACGGCGAATACCTCCACGGGGCGGCACGCGGCGAAGAGAGCGCCATCGCCCTGGTGCTCGGCACGGGCATCGGCGCCGGGATCGCCAGCGAGGGGCGCATCCACCGCGGTTTCCGCTCGGCGGCGGGCGAGGTCGGCTACCTGCTCACGTCCACGGCGTCGTTCTCGCGCTACTTCACCGACCACGGCGACACGGAGAACGCGATCGCCGCCGAGCTCGCTGCCTGGGTCGACCGCGGAGGTCCGCACGTCGACCGCCGCATCGGCCCCGCCTTCCGCCGCATGATGACGGCGGTCGAAGAGGGCGACGTCGTGGCCGGTCAGGCCCGTGACGAGTTCTTCGACCTGATCGGCCTGGTCTGCGCGGCCATCTCCGTGGTCATCGCCCCCAGCGTCATCGTCCTCGCGGGAGCGTTCGGCCAGTACAGCGCCCTCTCCGTCGACCAGCTCAGCCGCCGCCTGATCGGCCGCATCCCGTCGCCACCGCGCCTCGTCGCCAGCAGCCTCGGCTTCGACGCGGCGATCACCGGCATCAGCGCGCTCGCGATCGAGCGGGCGCGCGGGGCGACGTATCTGGTGTGATGGTCAGTCCTTCGTGAAGGACACGACCGTCTCCGTCACGCCGGTGTCGGCCGGAGCGCCGTAGACACGGAGGTGGTGCACCTGCTCCGCGAGGGTGCCGTCGCGCCGGGTGCCGTGGTCGATCGCGGGCACCAGCACCTCGCAGGAGCCGCCGGGGAGGCGTGCGGCCTCCTCCTCCGCCCACGCGATGACCTCGGTCACGTCGGTCGCCCCTGTAACGTCCCAGTCGTCCAGATACCAGCCGGTGTACGGCTCCTGCTGGGGCGCCCAGATGCGCACGCGGTACGACGTCGTGTCCATCGGCCAGGTGGGAGGTTCTGCTGCTCGGAGCCAGGTCGCTTCCATGCGTGGAGCCTAGCGGCGGGCGGTCGTCGACGTGTGGGCATTCTCACGCCGCGAGGCCGGAATCCCGGCGTGATGTCCAGGCCGGTTCGGGAGACTCTGCTCATGCGCTGGTTCGGTTCGCGGGGGAGTGAGGCACGGGATGCTGCGAGGGCGGTCGCGCCGCCGGTCGCGGTCGCGGTCGCCGTCGACGTGGCCCGCGTCGCCGCGGACGCCGCCCGCGCCCGCCTGTACCGCCTCACGGAGTGCGCGCCTCCAGCCCTCTCCGCGGCTTGGCTCAACCCACCCGCACCGTCGAAACACCAGTAACGGTCGCGAAACGCCCGGGATGCGCCGCAGTTACCGGCATCTCGCCGGCGCGGCTCCTGCGGGGCTAGCCGTGCCATTCCGCCCGGCGACGCGGCGTGACGCCGTGCGGGCGGATCAGGTCGAGGAAGCTGGGCGCGAACGGGTTGATCCGGTCGCGCATGGCGGCCTCCGGTCGCCTCGGCTCGGGCTCCAGCCCTACGCGCTGCCCGCGCTCCGCGCCGGTCTCGTGACCCGGACCGAGGCGCTTCCGCCAGGCTGAGGGGGACGCGAGGCCCGTCAGTGCGGCACGCACGCGCATCCACCCGTTCGGGCGCGGGGGCTGCGCCGGCGTCGCGAGCCGCACCAGCTTGCCCGCCGACAACTCATGCAGGTTGTTGCGGCGGGTGCCGTCCCAGTTCACGTAGAGGTATGGCCCGACGGGCGACGAGATGGCGCTGACGACCGCGCGGACATACGGGTCCGGGCCGGTGACGTATGTGGCTGTGCCGTCGGCGATCTCGGCCGCGGCCTGCCGGGCGTCGACGGCGCCGTGCGAGGTGAACAGGGTGACGATGGAGCCGATCTCGTCGCGAGCGACCAGCTCGATGCGGAACTCGGTGATGGCGACTCCTCTGGTGTCGTTCGGCTGCGGGTGGGGGCCGAGCGACGGTGGTCTGCCTCTTCGATCGTACGCAGCGCCATTCATCGAATCCAACAGCGAACGCTTCTACCATTCATCCAAACGGCGAATGAGTGCGACCGCATCGGCACGATATGCGCGGCGACGTCCCAGCCGCGAAGGCTAGAGGAGCCGGTCGCACGCGTCCTGGTAGCGCAGGTAGGCGTCCGCGACCTCGGATCCACCGGGTGCGATGACCGAGCCGCTCGCCGCCGCCGCGTCCGCGTCGGTCCACGCCCCCACGCCGATCGCCGCAAGCACGGCGGCACCGCGAGCCGACCCTCCGTCCGCTCGCACCACCCGGATGTCCGGCCCGACAGCCGAAGCGAACGTCTCGCACCACTCCGCAGACGCGGTCACTCCGCCGACGACCCGGATCTCTCTCGGCCGCCCGACGACTGCCGACACCGCGCTGACAGCGTCGGCGCAGCCGAACGCCACGCCTTCCACGACCGCTCGCGCGAGGTGGGGGAGACCGTGCCGGGCATCCTGACCGACGAACGCCGCTGTCGCCGCATCGTTCTTCACCGGGACGGTGGACCCGAACATGAACGGCAGATAGCTCAACCCGTTGCTCCCCGGCGGCGCGAGCCGAGCGGTCTTTCCGATCGGCCCACCACCGAGCAGCGTCCGCTCCGCCCACCGGATGCTCGCCCCAGCCGCGTACAGCGACGACATCACCACGAAGCCGTCGCCGGTCGCGGCCGCGAAGACGAAACCACCTCCCGCGATCGGCTTCGCGGACAGTCCCATGATCTGCGCGGCCGTCCCCACGTTCACGCTCAGGACTCCGGGGGCCACCACGCCGGAGCCGAGCACCGCAGAAGGCACGTCGCCAGCACCTGTGACGATCGGTGTCCCGACGCGCAGGCCGGTTTCGGCCGCGGCCTGAGCGGTGACCGCTCCGGCGACATCGAGCGACCGGAGTGCGGGCAGCGCAAGCCGGATGTCGGCTCCGGATGCGGTCCACAGCTCTTCGGACCATTCGCCCGCGTGCACGTCGTAGAGCAGGGTGCCTGCAGCGTCTGTCCGATCGGTGGCCCACTCACCGGTCAGCCGGAACCGGAGCAGGTCCTTCGCCAGCGCTAGCCGGGTCGCCTGCCGCATCCTGTCCGGGTGCCGGTCGGCGAACCACGCCAGCTTCGGCGCGGTGAACGCGTCGACGACGCCGTTCGCGGCCAGCTTCTCGAAGGCGGGGTTCGCCGCGAGGCGCTTCGTCTGCTTCGACACCCGTCGTTCCGCCCAGGTGAGGGCAGGGGAGACGGGTCGATCGTCCGCTCCGATGAGGAGGAGCGAGTGCATGTGACCGGACATCCCGATGGCCACGATGGATGACGCATCCACACGGGCGAGCACCTCGCGCAGGGCGATGAGCGTCGCGTCCCACCAGTCGTCGGGGTTCTGCTCGTGCGCCCCGGGTTCCGGTGTGCTGGTCGGATACTCCGCGGCCGCCTCGGCGACGGAGCGACCCGTCGCGACATCGAGCGCCAGCACCTTGAGACTGGTGGTGCCGGCGTCGATGCCGAGGACGATGCCGTCAGGATGTGCGGCCACGGATCAGGCTGCTCGCTCGCGCTGGGTGGTGAAACCGTACTCGCGCAGGAAGTCCAGCGACTCCTCCGCTACCCGGTCGAAGTTGGACAGCCCGATGCCGGCCGGCTCTCCGACGCCGATCTGTCCTCCGACCTGCCAGCCCTCCCACTCCACGCTCACGTAGCCGTCGAAACCGATTTCGCCCAGCGTCTCGAAGGTCTCGCGGAAATCGACGAGGCCGCCTCCGAACCAGATGTGATTGCAGTTCACGATCGTGGGAAGACCGACCTCGTCCTTGATCTGCACGATGTCGATGTACTTCGCGAGCCGCTTGACCGCGTGCGGCACCGTCATGAACGGCTTCACCGCGACGTAGAACGCGCCCGTGTCCATGGTCATGCGGAGATTGGACGCGCCGATCTCGTCGAACATGCGCTCCACCGACTCCACCTTGTTGAGGATGGTGCCCTGGAGCAACTCGATGCTGACGTTGAGGTCGAGCTTCGCCGCGTAGTCGCAGACCTCGGTGATGGCCTCCTTGGCCTGGCGCCACGCGTCCTTGCGGCTGAGGAGCACGTTGAGCGGCGGGTCGTAGTACCCGTCGCCGAGCAGCGTGCACGCGGATTTCGCACCAAGGACCTTCGCAGCGTCGAGGGCCGTCTTGAAGCTCTCGATGCCGCGTTCGCGGTCGTATTCGCGCGGGCTGACGAACGTGGTGTGATTGGCGACGTAGCCGATCTCGATCCCCGCCGCGTCCGCTGCCGCTTTCGTGGCAACGAGGCGCTGGTCGTACTCCGCCTTCGGTCCGTTCATCAGGTGACCGAGCATGAAGTCGACGGCGTCGTACCCGTAGTCAGCGACTTTGGTGACGGTCTCTTCCGACGGCAGGTCTCCCCAGGAGTTCCACGCGGGACCGGCTGCCTCCAGGCGTCCCCACGGCATGTTCGGCCAGACTTCGAAGCTGATCTTCATTTCCTTCTCTTTCTTGTTTGCTGGTTCGTCAGATGTGGGGGATGCGCGACCGGAACCGGTCGGCCAGGGCGCTGTTGTGGTCGAGCGCTCCCGGCATCCCTGCACTCAGGTAGATGTCGGGAGCTACCCCGGATGCCGCCTGCAGCGACAGCGCCTGGACGATCACCGCATTGAGCAGCGCGATTCCGACGGCGCTCGATCCTGGGCCGGCCTTCGGCAGCCCTGGCGCGATGGGCACGAGTGCGTCGCCAGGCGGGCAGTGGTTGTCCAGCACGATGTCCGCGATGTCGTGAAGACGCGGTCCGGTGGATGTGGTCGACATCGCGTACGCGACGGATGTGATCGCGATGACCGGCAGCTCAAGACCCTTTGCCGCACTCGCGACCTCGATCGGAAGCGCGTTGGAGCCGGAGTTCGACACCACGAGCATCGCGTCGACGCCAGGCCGGATCGGATAATGCCCGAGAATGTCGTCTGCGTGGCCGTTCTGCCGTTCGAGCTCCGTGCTGCGCTGCGCGCTGACGTGGAGCATGTAGTCGTCCTGAAGGATCGGAGAAATGCGCGCCGCGCCGCCGGCTCGGTAGAACGCCTCCTCGGCGAACACGTGCGAGTGACCACTGCCGAACACGTACAGGATGCCGTCGCGAGCAAAGGCGTCCGCGACCGTCTGCGCGGCGTGGAGGATCGCATCCGCCTCGTCGTGCGCGGCGATGGCAAGCACCTCCTGCACGCGTCGCAGGTACAGATCGGAGGTTCTGGTCTGCTCTGTCGCGATGCTCATTTCGTCGCCCCCGCGATCAGACCGCCGACGAAGTACTTTCCGACGAACACGAACAGGATCACCGTCGGCAGAAGGGTGGAGACCGTTCCCGCCATCACGAGCCCCCAGTTGACCGTGTACTGACCGACGAGCGCGCTCAGCCCGATCGGCAGGGTCTTGAGCGTGTCGCTGACGATGAACTGCGATGCGAATACGAACTCGGTCCAGGAGTACACGAACGAGTAGACGGCGACCGTGGCGACGCCGGGCGCCATCAGCGGAAGCACCACCTGCACCATCGTGCGCACCGGACCCGCTCCGTCGATGGCTGCGGCTTCGTCGAGCTCGGCCGGGACCGAGAAGATGAAACCGCGCAGCAGCCAAGTACAGAACGGGGCCGTGAATGCGACGTTCACGAGCACGAGGCCGGCGTACGTGTCGATCAGTCCGGCGCCCGCGAGCGTCTTGTAGAGCGGAACGATCAGCAGCGTGCCAGGGATCATGTAGGAGAGCAGGACGATGCCGGCGATCTTCCCGCTCCCCGGCACGCGCAGTCTGTACAACCCGTATGCGGCAGCGAGGGAGACGATGAGTGTCACGATCGTGGTGGCGACCGCAACGATCACGCTGTTGCGCAGATAGAGCGCGTAGTCCGTCGTCATGAAGAGCTGCTCGAAGTTCGAGAGCGTGAAGTTCTGCGGCCACCAGGTGGGCGTCGCCTGCAAGATCTCCTGCCTGGTCTTGAACGCCGAGCTCACAACCCAGTAGATGGGCCCGATGACGATGACGGTCAACACGATCATCGAGATGGCGGCCGGGATGCGCCCCAGCCTCAGTGTGGGCCTCATGCGAAGTCCTTCGGTCTGGCGAAGCGCACGAACAGCACTCCGGCGATGGCGAGCACAATGACCGTCAGCACGGAGGCTGCGGCTGCCTCGCTGGAGCGGAAGGCGCTGAACGCTGTGTCGTAGATGTAGACGGGCATCGTCGTCGTGGCGCCTGCTGGTCCGCCCTTGGTCGTCAAGTAGATGGTGTCGAGCACATTGAACGACCACAGCGATCCGACCAGGCCGAGTGCGAAGAGAACGGGCTGCAGCAGCGGAAACGTCACAGACCAGAACGTGCGCCAGGCGTTCGCGCCGTCCATCTTCGCCGCTTCGATGACCTCGTGGGGCACGGTCGCGAGCGCACCGTAGATGACAACAGCGCTCAGCGGGAACCAGTGCCAACTATTCACGAGGATGACGGTGATCAGTGTCAGCGGCCCGTCGGCGAAGGGCGCCCCGATGTCGATGCCGACTGCAGCGAACATCTTGTGGATGATGCCGTAGTTGCTGTTGAGCAGCCACTGCCAGATCACGGCGACGGCTACGGTCGGAACCACCCACGGCAGCACGATCCAGGTTCTGGCGCTCTTCGACCACCAGCCGCTCCGCTGCAGCAGCAGCGCGGTGGCGAACGCGAGGATCGTCTGGACGATCATGTTGACGATCAGCCAGATCCCCGAGCGACCGAGCGCGCTCCAGAACTTGTCGTCACCGAGCACCTTCAGATAGGTGTCGAGGCCGACGAAGTCGGCAGGGCTGCCGATGACCCGCTGGTCCTGCAGGCTGGTGATGACCGCGTTCACCAGGGGGAACGCGATGACGAAAGCCATGATGGCGACGATGGGGGCGACGAGGACGTAGCCGAGCACCTTGGTCGAGGTGGTCGTGCGTCCGACGCCCGCCGACCGGCGCGGACGGCTGTTCACCGTCCGCGCCGATCGGGTGGAGACGGGTGCGGTCATTTGGCGATCGCGTCCTGCATCTGCTTCTGCGCCCACGCGACGGCTTCCTTCGCGCTCATGCCGTTCACGGTCATCTGCTGGACCGCCTGAGCCAGGATGTTCTGGCCGGAGATCTCACCGATCGACGAGATGTACTGGCCGTCGACGAACCCGAAGAGCTCTCCGGTCTCCGACTGCTTGAGCATCGCATCCACGCAGTTCTTGTACGTGCTGATGACGGGGTTGTCGCGCCAGTTGCTCTCGGTCGCGCCGTTCTCGGTGACCGGAAGGAACAGGCCGGGCTCCGCATTGAGGAAGTCGCCGTAGTGCTTGGGGTCGAGCACCCACTCGAGGAACTTCCCAGCGCCCTGTTGCTTGGCCTTGTCCTTGCTGAGGATCATGCCGCCGTTGGAGTAGTAGATGCTGCCGGTCTTGCCGCCATCGTCAGCCACGGGGATGGGAGCGCAACCGAGATCGCTCGCTGGGCGGCCGGACTCGGATTCGAACGGGGCGAGGTACTGGCCCTTCTCAACGGCCATCGCGGTCGCGCCGCTGTTCAAGGCTGCCTGTGGCTCTGGCCAGGAGTAGTTGCCAGCATCCTTCGGGGAGAGCGCAACGAGCTGCTTGTAGAGGTCGAACGCGCCGACGGTCTTGTCGTTGTCGATCGCAACCTTGCCGTCCTTGCTGAACATGTTGGCGGCTCCGCCTGTGACCATGAAGCTATAGAGCACCTGGTCCGTGGCGAGGTTCTTTCCCGACGGCACGGCGATCCCCGTCGTGCTTCCGGCCGAGAGCTTCTTGGCATCGGCCAGAAGCTCACTCCAGGTCGACGGCGCGGCGTCGATCCCTGCCGCCTTGAACAGGTCTGCGCGGTACCAGAGCATCTGCACCATCCCGTAGAGCGGGACGGCCCAGACGTCGCCTCCGTCTGTGTACGGCGCGGTCGCAGCCTTGATGAGACCGTCGTTCTTCTTCACATCGTCGACGATGTCGTTCACCGGCTGACCGAGACCGAGCCCGCGCACGTATGTGGCGAAGTCGGGGATGGCGAACAGGATGTCCGGCTGCTTCCCAGACTGGGCCGCTGCGGCGATCTTGGTGTACACCTGGCCCCAGTCCTGCACCTGGATCTTGACTTTGTACTCGGGGTTCGTCTCGTTGTACTCGTCTGCGAGCTTCTGAAACGCCTTCTCGCGCGACGGCGTGTTCTCCATGTGCCAGAGCACGATCTCTTTGTCGGCGGTGTTGCCGGAGGAGCTGCCTCCGCAGGCGCTGAGCCCGAGTGCTGTGGCGGCTGCTAGAGCAATCGCCGCAAGTGCTTTAGAACGCATTGCATTTCACCTCTCTGTGAGACCGGTGCCCGTCGGGAAGGTTCGCTGTTACTGTGTGGCGGTGGGGGTCGGGCTCCGGTGTTCATTTACGATAACTGCTATAGAGCAATTTGGCCACACATTTGTATCAATTGGATTTCGGGAGAGTAACCTTTTGTTTCAGGCACACTGCGCAAGGAGGCAGAAATCGTGAGCGCCCCCCGCTACATCGAGATACTCGACCAGCTCCGTGAGCGCTGCGCAGGACTCGCCCCGGGCAGCAGGTTGGCCTCCGAGCGTGCCCTGGCCGAAGAGTTCGATGTCAGCGCCATGACCGTGCGGCAGTCGCTCGCGAAGCTCTCCGACGAGGGGTGGGTGCATCGTTCGCAGGGCAGTGGGACGTACGTCAGCCGCCCGACCGTCACTATGGGGCCAAGCCTCACCTCGTACACAGAGGACATGCGACGGCTCGGGTTGCAGCCTTCCTCCGAGGTGCTGCGCTTCGAGACCATCAAGCCGGATCTCGAAACCGTTACGAGGCTCGCCCTTCGTCCTGCAGAGCAGGCCATCGTGCTCGAGCGGCTCCGTTCCGCCGACGGTGAGCCGATGTGTCATGAAATCAGCGTCTTCCCGTCCCGACTCTCGGAGGCACTGGTCAGCGCCGACCTGGCCGGCTCCGTCCACGAGGCGCTCGCCGCGGTCGGCACGGCGCCGTACTCGACCTTCCGGCGGGTGCGGGCGGTCGTCGCACCCGACCGCGAGTGCGAGCTTCTCGGCCTGCCTGCCGCGTCGCCGGCCCTCGAAATCAGCGACACGTTCTCCGATGCACTCGGCCAGCCGTTCCAGCATGTTCGCACCCGCTACCGCTTCGACAGGTACGAGGTGCTGAGCAAGATCGACCGACTGCCGGGAGCGACCCGCTGACCCACGCATCATGCCGCGTCCTGCACCTTGATGCCGTGGCCGGTGAGCACGGCGACGACGGGGCCCTGCGCCGTGCGCGCCGCGCGCTCCGCCGCGACCAATGCAATGGCTGACGACGGCTCGACCCAGATGCCGGCAGACCGCAATCGGGCCGTTGCGTCGGCGATGTCGTCCTCGCCGACCGCGACGGCGCTGCCGTTGCTGGCCGCGATGGAAGCGAGGGTGAGCATCCCCTGCCGCTCGTAGCCACGGAGGGGGTCGGCGATCGCGGTCGCCGAGGTCGACTGCCATGCCGGATGATCCCGGAGAAGCGATGCCTCCCATCCGGACGGTGAGTCAGGTGACGCTTGCCACGCCGTCGCGATCGGCGACACGGCTCGCGCCTGGACGCCGATCAGGCGGGGGGTTTCGGAGCCTGATACGTCGGACAGATCGGAGAAGCCCCTCTCGATCCCGCGCAGCAGAGGTCCTGCTCCGATCGGGATGCACACCGTGTCAGGTGCGTCGCCCAGCTGTTCGGCGAGTTCGAAGGCGACGGCGCGGTACGCTTCCGCCGGCACGGGATTGCGGAATGTGGTCGACACATTCAGCCAGCCGTCGCGCTCGGCGGACAATGCTTCGCCGTATGCGGCGCTGTAGTCGCCGGCAACCTCTTCGACATCTGCGCCGTATGCCAGGCACGCGCGAAGCTTGGTCGACGCGTTGCTCTCCGAGCCGACGATCACGCGGCAGCCGAGACCCGCGCGTGCGGCATACGCGCTCGCGGACGCGGCGGCGTTGCCGGTGGATGCGACGACCATTCCATCGAATCCGCCGTCGACCGCGAACGACGCAGCGAGCGCCATCGCCCTGTCCTTGAAGGAGAGCGTCGGGTTCGCGCTCTCGACTTTCAGAAACACGCGGCCCTCGGAAGGCGCCCAGTCGATGAGAGGCGTCTCGCCTTCCCCCAGGCTCACTCTGGCCGTGGTTGCGGGGAACAGTCCGCTCCGGCGCCAGATGCCCGTCGCGGTCGTTTCGCTTTCGGGTGCGCTGGTCAAGGGCGCCGCATCCACCACGACGACTCCGCCGCAGACTGGGCACTCGTAGTGAAAACTCTCGGCGGACCAGTCCCCGTCGACGCACAGGAACCGGTGTCCGCGGGGAGCGGGAAGGCGGTCTGTCGTCATTGCTTGCTCCCTCTGCGCGATGATTGTGGAAAGGTGTTCTAAAAGCTACACTCACCATCGTCCGACCCCAAATTCCCCGAAACGGAGGCAGCACGTGCAGGTGCTCGAGCTGACGAGAGAACTCGTCGCCATCGACTCGCAGAACCCCGGCATGCTCGAGCCGGGTGTCGCTCGATTCATCGCCGAGTGGGCGCATGGGCACGGCTTCGAGACCGAAGTCATCGAGCTCGTGGACGGGCGTCCCAACCTGGTCGTCACGGTCGACAGAGGGGCGGGGCCGCGAGTCGGCCTCTCCGGCCACCTCGACACGAAGCCCGTCGGGGACGCGCTGTCTTCGTGGGACACGGATCCGCTCCAACTGACGGTCGTCGGCGACCTGGCGTACGGCTTGGGTGCCACCGACATGAAGGGCGCCATCGCGGCGATGATGGTCGCGCTCGAACGCTTCTCCGTCGCGCAGGGGCCCGGCACGCTCAGCCTCGTCTTCACCGCAGACGAGGAGCAGGGGTCGGACGCGGGAGCCAAGGCACTCGCCGAGCAGGGGCGCATACCGAGGCTGGATGCGCTCGTCATCGGTGAGCCGAGCGGGATCGACGAGCCGTGGGAGGCCCTGCACCTCGTCTCGCGCGGGATCTGCTGCTTCGAGATCGAGGTGGTCACGCGCCAGGGCCACAGTGGGCTCTCGTCCAGGCTCGGTCGCAATGCGACCCTCGTCGCAGGCGACCTCCTCCGCGCGTTCGAGCGCTTCCGGCCGACCGTCACGAGTCCGGGACTCGTCGCTTGCGCGCCGACCGTCAACCCGGGGATCTTCGCGAGAGCAGGCGTGAGCTGGGGAACGTGGCCGGGGAGCTGCGTCGTCGGCGTGGAGCTCCGGCTGGTCCCCGGCATGGACCAGGACACGGTGCGCGCTGAGGTCGACGCGTTCGTGCAGGCGAACCTGCCTGCGGAGGCTGAATACCGCATCCGCTATGTCCAGAGCGGCCAGGGGTGGATGCCGGCCGTCGAGCTCGCACCGGATGCGCCGATCGCCACGGCGGCGCTTCTCGCTGCGGAAGAGGTGCTCGGCAGACCTCTGGCGATCTCGGCCTTCCCCGGCGGCACGGACGCGACGTACTTTCTCGGTGCCGGTGGGGTTCCGACCATCACCAGCCTCGGTCCCGGCTGGATCAGCGTCGCCCACGGTGCGAACGAGTGCGTCGGCGTCGGTCAGTTGAGCCAGGCAGTCGACATCTATTCGCGTCTCGCCGAGGCGTTCTGCGCCGCAGAGTCAGCCGTCATCGCGGAGAGCGGCGTGGTCTGATGCCCGCACGTCAGATCGCCGATGACGTGTGGGTCGTCGGGGGCCCGGCGGGGCCGGAGCTGACGAGTGAGTTCGACGGTCTCCAGTATCTGCTCTGGGACGGATCGGCCGGGGTGCTCATCGACGCCGGCACCGGTCTGGGGGCCGACGCGTGGCTGTCCAACGTCGCTGAAGTGTGCGGCGACGCTGTGCCGTTCGGGGTCCTGGTGAGCCACTATCACGCCGACCACGCGGGAGGAGCGGCGGCGGCGGTGCGCGCGGGCATCGACGTGTACGGGCACGAACTCACGGTCGCCGCACTGGAGACGGGCGACGAGGACGTCACGCAGGTCGATCGTGCGCGCAGGGCGGGCATCTACCCGGCGAGCTACCGTCTGGAGTCGGTGCGTGGCGTGCGGACGCTTCCCGATGCCGCCGTCCTCGAGTTCGGGTCGCTGACGGTGACGGCGCTGACCGCGCCCGGTCACTGCGACGGCCATCTGGTCTTCCTGGCGGATGTCGACGGCAGACGGTCTCTGTTCAGCGGCGACGTCATCTTCGCCGGCGGAATGGTCAGCATGCAGGCCATTCCCGACTGCCGCCTGGACAGCTACGCGGATACGGTCCGCGGATTGGCGGAGCTCGACGTCGACGCGCTCTTCCCGGGGCACGGCGCACCGGTGCTCTCCGGCGCGGCGACCGACATCGGACGGGCCGATGCTTCCTTCCGCCGCCTGATACCCCCGCCCAACCTGCTTCAGGCCGACTGGATCACAGACTGACCGGTTCGCCGGACCTGGCAGACGCGACGATGGCCTCGGCGATCGCGATACCCCAGATCGCGTGCTCGACCGGCATCACGAGGTTGACGCGATCACGCCGGAAGACCTCGCCGGCGTACGCGACTTCGGCTCGGAGGGCGCCGCCGACGCGGCCGTCCTCCTCCGGCCAGAGGGACAGGTCCGGGGCGAGACTTCGCTCGTCCGTCCACACGGTGAGCGCGTCGCCGACGAGCCGCTGGCGCGCCGTCCCGAGGGAACCGATGAGCTGGGCCTCACCGTCGATCGTGCCGTCAAGGGCGAGCAGCCCCGCGAGACTCTGGGGTCCGCGCTGCGGCACGGTCCACGCCGATTCAATGGTGCTTGTGGCGCCCGAAGCGAACTCCACGATGGCGCTGATCACACTGGGAGCGGCAGCCCCCGCCGCTCTCGACTCCGTGGCGAACACACGTGTGGCCCGCTCTGCGTGGAAGTAGACGGCCAGGTCGATGTCGTGGATGCACGACTCCCACACCGGATGCACTCTGTCCCCGAAGTCCGCGAACCAGGCGCGGCTGAAGTCGCGGCGGAGTCGGGTGGCCCACAGCGAGCCGAGCATCCCGTCCTGGAGGGCCGCCTGGAGATAGCGGTACGGCTGAGCGAAGCGAGAGATCTGCCCGACGACGATCTCACGCCCCGCGTCCCTGGCCGCTGCCGCCGTGTTCTCTGCCGCTGCCGCGCTCAGCGCGAACGGTTTCTCGACGAAGACGTCACACCCTGACGCGATGGCCTGGTCCGCCAGTGCGGAGTGGGACGACTCGTCCGAAGCGACCACGACCAGGTCGGTATCGACACCGGCCAGGGTGTCGGGGAGTGCTGTGCCGTGGTGGGGGACCTCCCAGCGGCGCGCGACCGCTTCCGCTCGTGCCGCATCCACGTCGATGACACCGACCACCTCGGCGCCGGATTCCCGCCAGGCACGCAGGTGCAGTTGGCCGAATCGTCCTGCGCCCGCGATGACGACGCGCAGCGGGCGGCTCATCGGGCGGAGCCGGGATGGCCGAGTGCCTGCGAGACGCGACGGGCCGCGTCGGCGACGAGCGAGCCGATCTCCACCATGCGGTCGTCGTCGAACCGCTCGGCGGGAACCGAGACGCTGATGGCGGCGATGACGCGTCCGCTGTCGTCGAAGATCGGCGCACCGACGCAATCGACACCCGGTTCGTTCTCCTCTCTGTCGACGCTGTAGCCGCGCTCGCGCGTGGCGGCGAGGGCGTTGGAGAGTGTCTGCTCGTCGATGCTCCTGCCGAGCAGTTCGCGTGTCGTCTCACGAACGGCGTCGACCGCGGCCCGCGGCGAGTACGCCAGGATCGCCCGGCCGAGCGCGGTCAGCACGGCGGGCGCTGTGCCGCCGATCCGCGAGGAGGTCTGCACAGCGTGCACGGTCTCCAGTTTGTCCACCAGGACGACGTGCGGCGAGGCGAGTGTGCCCAGATGGCACGCTTCCCCTGTCGTGTCACGCAGTTCCGACATCACGGGCAGCGCCTCGACGCGGAAGTCCAGGCCACCGAGGAATCCCCGAGCGAGCACCAGCGAGGCCGACCCGAGAGCCTGCATCCCGGTCGGCGTCTCGCGTGCGAGTCTGTGGTGCTTGAGCACGCCGACCATGCGATGCACGGTGCTGAGCGTGATGCCCGTCTCCCTCGCGATGTCGGCCAGAGTCATGCCCTGTGGATGCGCGGCGAGCAAGAACAGGATGCTCATCACCCGCTCAAGCGCCCGCAGTCCGTCAGGTCCTTTGCGCTTAGGGTCGTCTTTCGCCCCCGCCGCTTCGATCGTGCTCACGTGCCCTCATTTCGGAATACCCGTCCATAATGGTACCGCGTGTCGTCTGAGTCGCGCGCGCAACAGACAGCACCGCGCGCTCCAGCCCGGCCAGCCCAGTGGATGCGCGGATCGCCTCCCCGACAGCGGCGCTGCGGTCCGCATACCGGCGGTCGGCCAGCACCGTGCGCACCGCGTCGCCGACCGCCGCGGCCGTCGGCCGGTTGGTCGCGAGGTTCACGCCGACGCCCGACCACGCAACGCGCGCGGACACCTCGACCTTGTCCTCCGTGGTTCCGGCGATCACCACGGGCACGCCGTGCTCCATCGCGTAGTGCACCCCGCCGTATCCGCCGTTCGTCACGTAGGCGGAGGTGCGGGGGAGCAGCGCGTCGTACGGAAGGTAGGAGGCGACGCGCGCGTTCGGCGGGAGGTCGGCATCCAGTTCGGTGATCGGGCGGCCTCCCGTGCTGGCGACCACCCAGACGTCGTCGCCGGCGAGGCCGCGGATCGTCGGGAGGAGAAGGTCGCCGAAGTCGCGGTTGGCGACCGTGCCCTGCGTCACGTGGACGATCGGGCGCCCGTCGGAGAGGTCGTCCCACCAGGCGGGCAGGGGCGCATCCGATGGGCGGGTGCGCGAGACGGGGCCGACGAAGTGGACGGTCGCCGGCAGATCGGAGCGCGGATACTCGAACTCGGGCACCGTGAACTGCACGATGGCGTCCGCGTGCGACGGCCAGTTGAGGATGAAGCCGTTCAGCGACGACCCCGTCGCCTCGTGGGCGATCCGGCTGGCCGCTTTCTGCACGGGCGCGAAGATCACCTTCTCCGCCACCGCGGTGAGGGCCGCATTGCGCAGGCGCCCTGCGACGCCCGGCTTCGGCTGCACGCCGAGTCCGAACGGTGCGACGTCCTTGCTCTTCAGCCCGAGCGGCACGATGCCGAGATTGACCACCGGCGGCCGGGATGCGCGCGGCCGGGTGGATAGCAGGGCGGCGCCGAGGAACAGGCTCTCGGCGAGGACCGCATCCACGTCGTGCTCTGCGACGATCGCGTCGACCGCCGCGAGCTGTGCTCTGGCGGGGCGCAGGAAGATGGTGGTCATGTCGTAGCGGATGCCCGCCGGCCCGGTGAGCCCGACGCGGCCGGGGAACGCCGCATCCATGTCGGTGTCGTCGTAGTCGGCCTCCGCGGGCAGCGGGAGGAAGGTGGCGCCGGTGGCGATGACGCGCTCCGCATAGCGCGCGCCGGTGAGGAAGAGCACGCGATGTCCTCGGTCGGCGAGGTGGCGGGAAGCGGCGAGCAGCGGCGTCACGTGCCCGTGCACCGGGGTGCTGCAGAGAAGGATGGTGGTCATGGTGACTCGCATTCGGGTTAGAGTTGGATGAACGTTGATAGTATTCACTACACACGAAGGGTAGTCAATGGCTGATTCGGAGAACGGTGCACCTCGGCAGTACCGGTCGACCCTTCGCGAGGAGCAGGCGCGCCAGACCAGGCAGCGCATCCTGGCCTCCGCGTTCGAGGTGTTCTCGGCCAAGGGGTACACCGGCGCGTCCCTGGCCGACATCGCCGCGGGGGCGGGGGTCTCGGTGGAGAGCGTCAAGGTGCACGGACCCAAGCGGGCGCTGCTGCTCGGCGCGTTCGAGCTCGCGTTCGCCGGAAGCGCCGGAGACGAGTCGCTCAGCGAACGCCCGGAGGTCGCCGCGATCATGGAGCTCGAGGACACCGGCGCGTTCCTCACGGCGATGGTCGGCCTGATCGCCGAGGCCAACGCGCGCACGAGCGGCCTGTGGGCGGCGTTCCTCGCGGCGGCCGCCGAAGAC
>Ga0153994_1000080_pt1 | contig 53556 bp, 53 predicted proteins | sample TSNC078MetaG_FD_104735 | JGI IMG/M metagenome (GOLD analysis project Ga0153994, IMG submission 104735) | Attine ant fungus gardens microbial communities from North Carolina, USA - TSNC078 MetaG | ecosystem: Host-associated > Fungi > Mycelium > Unclassified | place: USA: North Carolina, Lumber...
AGCCGGCGAGCGGGAGGTAGGTGACCGAGGTGAACGGGTCGGCTGTCGGCAGGTCGACGACGAGCTTCACCGTGCCCGCCGTCGCCGACTCCGTCGGCACCTTGAAGGTGAGCGTCGCGTAGCTGCCAGGCTCCGCCTGGTCGGGGGTGACGTGCACGTGCGCGCTGGCCGCGAGCGGGGCGGAGAGCAGGAGGAGGCCGGTGGTGGCCGCGGCGATGGATGCGGCGATGGTGCGTTTCTTCATGGGAGTTCTGTCCTTGTTCGGAAGCGTTCGATGTGTGCGGATGCGCGCCGGCAGACGGGCGCCACGCACGACCGTGGAACGCTCCGTCAGGACGCGACGGCCAGGGGTGGCCCGCGGTGGCGCAGCCGGAGGAGGGGGACGCCGAGGTCGCGCAGAAGCGCCGGCTCGCGGGAGAGCGCGCTGGCGACGGCAGAGGAGGCGTGAGAGAGCAGGGTCGGCGCGATGGCGAGCCTGTCCAGGATGCGGCGGTCGGCGAACCTGGCCACGTGCATCCTGGTGGTCTCGAGGAGTCCCCAGAACGCCTGCTCGCCGAAGCGCAGCGCGATCACGGTGACGAGCACGGCGGTGAGGTGGGCTCCCCACATCCCGAGGCTGAGGTCGTCGTGGGATGGCATCGGGCCGGGCATCGTGCCAGGAGTGACGCCGGGCATCGTCATCGTCAGGTGCGAGCCGGCGTGCAGGTGCGTCGCGCCGGCGGGAGCGCTGAACGTGGCCGTCCCGGTGCCGAGCCCGAACAGCAGGTGGAACAGGAACTGGCTGAACCCGACCGCGATCGTCAGCCGCCACAGCGACAGCGACCGCGCCGTGAGGGCGATGGATGCGACGGTCGAGAACGCGAGGCTGAGCGCGAGCGGGAGCACCCCAGGCGCTGCCCCGCCGCCTGCGACGTGGAACAGGGCGGCGACGAAGATCGCGACACAGGATGCGAGCAACCCGCGCGCGACGCGAGCCCACCTCGATCCCATGCTGTCTCCGTCCGTCGTTCCAGGTTCGGAGCAAGTCTACGGAACGGATGGGCGTCGGCCGCCCTGGGCGTCGGCGACCGACTGCGGCTCGGTATGTATCCTACGAAGGCGACCCGACGCACACTGAAGGAGGCGTATGCCCAGAGGAGCGAACCTCCCCGCGATCGCCGCGTTCAACGACACGGTCGTGCTCGACGCCGTGCGTCGCTCCGAGGGAGGCCTCAGCAGAGTCGAGCTGGTCGGTTCGACCGGCCTGTCGGCGCAGACGGTGTCGAACGTGAGCAGGAGGCTGATCGACCAGGGTCTCATCCGCGAGGCAGGCAAGCGCATCGACGGTCCTGGCAAGCCGCGCACCATCCTGCAGTTGGAGCCGACGGGCTCGTACGCGGTCGGGGTGCACCTGGACCCGACGGTCATCACCTGCGTGCTGCTCGACCTGGAGGGCGAGGTGGTCGCTGAGGCACGCCGCCACTCGCCGGTGTCCGGCGACGCGATGCAGACTCTCGCCATCGTGGTGGAGGCGATCGGCACGGTGCTGGCGGAGTCGGGCGTCGACCGGGCGAAGGTCAGCGGTGTCGGCGTCGCGGCACCCGGCCCGATCGACACAGAGACGGGCGTGGTGGTTCGGCCGCCGCTCATCCCTGGCTGGAACGACTTCCACCTGCGCGACGAACTGCGGGCGGCGACGGGCCTGTCCGCTCTGGTGGCGAAGGACGTGACGGCGGCAGCGGTCGCCGAACGCTGGCGCGACTCGGCGGACGCCAGCCACGACTACGTATTCGTGTACTACGGCACGGGCGTCGGGGTCGGGATGGTGCTCGGCGGTGACGTCTACACGGGCGCCACCCACAACGCCGGGGACGTCGGCCACGCGATCGTCGACCCAGGCGGCGCCCTCTGCGCCTGCGGGCGTCGCGGCTGCTACGGCGAATCCGTACGCCCGTACCGCCTGGTGATGCAGGCGATCTGGGCCGGTGTCCTCTCCGCGCCGGGCGGAACACCCGTCCCGGACGGCGTGGAGCTCGACCTCGACGTCGAGACGGTCGACGCCCTCTTCACGGAGCTGACGCAGGCGGCGACGGCGGGCGACGACGTGGCCACGAGCATCCTCGACAGGTCCGTCCGGAACACCGCGTACTATCTCTCGAACCTCTCCGCCCTGCTCGACATCGACCGCGTGGTCTTCGGGGGCCCGTCCTGGGACAGGCTCGAACCGTTCTACGCCGCCCGCCTCCCCGGTTGGATGCACGAGTTCGACATGGACATCCTCACCCACCCCGTCGTCACGGAGTCGAGCGCTGTGGGCGCCGACGTCGCCGCGGTGGGCGCGGCGTGCCTGGTGCTCGACGCGACGTTCTCGCCGCGCGGCCGGGTCTAGGCCGCGGCTCGACTCCCATCCTGTCGACCCCCGTCCGGGTCTCATCAGGCATTTTCCCCGCACCCATTGCCAAATAAATCAAATTGATTTATAAATTACAACCAAGGTCCGGCACCGCAGGGCAGGGAAGGCGCCCACCGGACATCGAAGCAAGGGAGCATCGATGAAACGCAGCAGAGTTCTGGTCGCCGTGGTGGCCGCATCCGCACTCGTCGCACTGGCCGGATGTTCGTCGTCCGGGTCCAACGACGGCAAGACCATCAAGGTGGCCTATCAGGATTTCGGCACCGACCTCATGGCCAAGTTCATGGCCAAGGCGAAGGCCGGGTTCGAGAAGGCCAACCCGGGGGAGAAGGTCACCCTCGTTCCGATCAAGGCCGCTGAGAACGACTACTACACCAAGCTCTCGCTGATGAACCGCAGCGCCAGCACCGCCCCTGACGTGCTCTACGAGGACACCTTCCTCATCCGCTCCGACGCGCAGGCCGGGTACCTCGAACCGCTCGACTCCTACGTGAACAAGTGGGACGAGTGGTCGCAGTTCTACGACAACGCCAAGGACGCAGGCAAGGGCGACGACGGCAAGATCTACGGGGTCTCGATGGGCACGGACACCCGCGCCCTCTGGTACAACAAGGACATCTTCGCCAAGGCAGGGCTGCCGGCCGACTGGAAGCCGAAGGACTGGAACGACGTGCTGGATGCGGCCAAGACCATCAAGGACAAGGTCCCCGGCGTCACCCCCATCAACATCTTCTCCGGCAAGGCCGGCGGTGAGGCCAGCTCGATGCAGGGCTTCGAGATGCTGCTCTACGGAGCGAGCAAGGACGGCCTGTACGACGCGTCGTCCGGCAAGTGGATCACCGGCTCGAAGGCGTTCACCGACTCCCTGGATGTGCTGAAAGAGGTCTACCAGGGCGGCCTCGGCCCGTCGCAGGAGATCACCAGCGACACCAACTACCAGAACATCGTGACCAGCCAGCTCATCCCGCAGGGCAAGCTCGCCATCAACCTCGACGGCTCGTGGGTCGCAGGCACCTGGCAGTCCACCGGCGACACCAACTGGCCGGAGTGGGAGAAGACGATGGGCGTCGCTCCGATGCCGACGCAGACCGGCCAGGAGCCGGGCAGCATCAGCATGTCGGGCGGCTGGACGCTGTCGATGGGGTCGAAGAGCAAGGTCAAGGACGAAGCCTGGAAGTTCATCTCCTACGCTCTCAACAAGGCCAACTCGCTCGACTTCGACATCTCGCTCAGCCAGATCCCGGTGCGCAAGGACGTCGCGGCCGACCCGGCGTACGCCAAGTCGAACCCCACATCCACGTTCTTCGCCTCGCTGGTGGACGTGACCAAGTTCCGTCCTGCGACCCCGGACTACTCGAAGATCTCCAACGGGATCCAGGTGGCCATGGAGTCGGTGATGACCGGCCAGCAGTCACCGGCCGAAGCCGCCAAGGCGTACGACGACACGGTCGTCGGCATCGTCGGCAAGGACAAGACGAAGTCGGAGTAACCAGACAGTGACGTCGACAATCGACGCCGTCGCCGAGGGCGCGAGCGGCCGGGGAACCTCCCGGCCGCCCCGCCCGGAGCGGACGGCACGTTCGCGCAGAGTCCGGCGATCGGTCGCGAGGACCGTCCCGCTCATCCCGGCCATCGGCCTCCTGGTCGTGTTCCTGGTCGGTCCGATCCTCTCCTCCTTCTACGGATCGTTCACCAACTCGTCTCTCACCGGGGCCGCGGCCGCGTCGAGCGAGTGGGTGGGCCTGAAGAACTACATCGACCTGTTCAACAGCCCGGACTTCCCCGTCGCGGTGGTCCTCACCCTGGTCTTCCTCATCGGCTCCGCCGTCATCGGGCAGAACATCGTCGGGATGGTCCTGGCTCTGCTGATGCGGGCGGGCGGCCGCGTGGTCGGCGCCATCGTGTCGACGTTCGTCGTCGGCGCGTGGGTGCTGCCGGAGATCGTCGCTGCATTCGCGTCGTACGCGTTCTTCAGCCAGAAGGGCACGCTCAACGCCATCCTCGCGATGGTCGGCATCACCGGGCCGTCGTGGCTGTTCGCGTTCCCGATGCTCGCCGTGATCCTCGCCAACACCTGGCGAGGCGCCGCCTTCTCGATGCTCGTATACTCGGCGGCGCTGCAGGAGGTGCCGCCCGAGATCACCGAGGCGGCGGAGGTCGACGGCGCCAACGGCATCAAGCGGTTCTTCCTGGTGACGCTGCCGATGATCCGCCGCAGCATCTCCACCAACCTGATGCTGATCACCCTGCAGACCCTCTCGGTCTTCACCCTCATCTACGTGATGACGGGAGGCGGTCCTGGCAACAAGTCCATGACGCTCCCCGTGCTCGCCTACCAGGAGGCCTTCAAGTTCTCCGAGCTGGGCTACGGCACCGCCATCGCGACCATCCTGCTGCTCGTGGGCGCCGTGTTCGCCATCGTCTACGTGCGCGCTCTCAAGACGGAGGTGGACTGATGCGCCTGTCATCGCCGAGCGGCCTCGCTCTCAAGTGGACCGCGAACATCCTGCTGCTGCTGATCGGGCTCGTCTTCGTGCTGCCGATGGTGTGGGTGGTGTTCGCGTCGTTCGACGGCTCTGCCACCCTGGCCGTCGGCTGGCCGAAGCAGTGGACCCTGGAGAACTTCCAGAAGGTGCTCACACCGGACCTGGCGTTCGTGCCGCTCTGGAACAGCCTGCTGCTGTCTGCCGGATGCGCGTTCATCACGGTGATCGTCGCCATCCTGGCCGCGTACCCGCTGTCCCGCTACCGCAACAGGTTCAACAAGCCGTTCCTCTACGCGATCCTGTTCGGCACCTGCCTGCCGATCACCGCGATGATGGTTCCGGTCTACAGCCTGTTCGTGTCGTTGAACCTGATCGACTCGATCGGTGGGACGATCCTGTTCATGGCAGCATCGTCGCTTCCGATGGCGATCTGGATGACGAAGAACTTCGTCGACTCCGTTCCGCTCTCCCTCGAGGAGGCGGCGTGGGTCGACGGTGCGTCGAGCATGAAAACCCTGTGGACCGTTGTCGTCCCGCTCGTCCGCCCCGGGATCGCCGTGGTGTTCATCTTCGTGTTCGTGCAGGCGTGGGGCAACTTCTTCGTGCCGTTCGTGCTGCTGCTCAGCCCGGAGAACCAGCCGGCCGCCGTCAGCATCTTCACCTTCTTCGGGCAGTACGGAGCCGTCGCGTACGGCCAGCTCGCGGCGTACTCGCTCATCTACTCCGTGCCCGTGATCGCCCTCTACGTCCTCGTCTCCCGCGTGCTCGGCGGTTCGTCCGCGCTCGCCGGAGCCGTCAAGGGCTAGACCCCGTACCTCTTATATAAGGAGTCTCGTTGTATCAACAGAACCAGCTCGTCGAGATGCGCGTCGACCGTTTCGTGCGCGAGCGTCTCGCACCCGCACTGGAGCGCGCGTCCGCGCCCGTGACGATCGAGGCGTGGGAGGTGCCGGACGAGCCGGTGCCGTTCGCGCAGGCCGTCACGAACACGTTCACGCCGTTCGAGCTCGGGCAGCCGTGGGGCCGGCCGTGGGGGACGGTCTGGTTCCACGTCACCGGCACCGTTCCCGCTGAGTGGGACGCGGACCCGGACGACGTCGAGCTGGTCGTCGACCTCGGCTTCACCGCAGGTCAGGTCGGCTTCCAGGCCGAGGGCCTGGTCTGGGCGACCGACGGCACCATCGTCAAGGCGATCGAACCGCTCAACGGCTACGTCCGCCTGCGCCTCGCTCCCGGTCAGCCGTTCGAGGTCTACGTCGAGGCGGCGGCCAATCCGGATGTGGGCAGCGAGTTCGTGGACTTCATCCCCACCAAGCTTGGCCGCAAATCCACCGCACCGCAGCATCCCATCTACGCGCTGCGGCGGATGGCCGTCGTGCACCGCGACCGCGAGGTGTGGGAGCTGGTGCAGGACGTGTGGACGGCGCGCGGCCTCGCCGCCGTTCTGCCGGAGCAGTCGCCGCGCCGCGCATCCCTCTTCGCCGCACTGGATGCGGTGGTGGATGCGGTCGACCCGACCGATGTGCACGGCACGGCAGCGGCCGGCCGGGCCGCGCTCGCCGGGGTGCTCGCCTCCCCGGCAGCCGCGACGGCCCACTCGATCTTCGCGGTCGGGCACGCGCACATCGACTCGGCGTGGCTGTGGCCGGTGCGGGAGACGATCCGCAAGTGCGCCCGCACGTTCTCCAACGTCCTCGACCTGATGGATCAGGATGCGGACTTCGTGTTCGCCTGCTCGTCTGCACAGCAGTTCGCCTGGATGAAGCAGTTCTATCCCGAGCTGTTCGAGCGCATCCGGGTGCGGGTGGCCGAGGGCAGGTTCGTACCGGTCGGCGGCATGTGGGTGGAGTCGGACACGAACATGCCGGGTTCCGAGGCGATGGCCCGACAGTTCGTGGAGGGCAAGCGGTTCTTCCTGGAGGAGTTCGGCTTCGAGCCGAAAGAGGTCTGGCTGCCCGACTCGTTCGGATACTCCGGAGCCCTCCCGCAGATCGCCCGCGCGGCAGGGGCCGACTACTTCCTCACCCAGAAGATCTCGTGGAACGAGACCAATAAGTTCCCGCACCACTCGTTCGACTGGGAGGGCATCGACGGCACCAGGATCTTCACGCACTTCCCGCCGGTCGACACATACAACTCGGTGCTCTCCGGCGCCGAGCTCGCGCACGCGGAGCAGAACTTCGCCGACAAGGGAAGCGCGAACACCTCCCTCGTCCCGTTCGGTTTCGGCGACGGGGGAGGAGGGCCGACCAGGGAGATGGTCGCCGCCGCCAAGCGCACCGCGTCTCTGGAGGGTTCGCCGACCGTGCGGGTCGCGACGCCGGCCGAGTTCTTCGCGGCGGCGTCCGCCGAGTTCTCGCCCGCGCCGGTGTGGGCTGGGGAGCTCTATCTGGAGTTCCACCGCGGGACGTACACGTCGCAGGCTCGCACCAAGCACGGCAACCGCCGCAGCGAGCACCTGTTGCACGAGGCAGAGCTGTGGGCGACCACGGCCGCCGTGCGCGCCGGGGCCGCATACCCGGTGGAGGAGCTGCGCCAGGCGTGGCGGACCGTGCTGCTGCAGCAGTTCCACGACATCCTGCCTGGGTCGTCGATCGGCTGGGTGCACGACCAGGCGGTGGAGAACTACGGGATCGTTGCCGAGGCGCTGGAGGGCGTGATCGCCCGGTCGGTGGCGGCGCTGGGGGGCGCCACCGGCGGGTCAGGCGCATCCGGTGGATTGGCCGATTCAGGCGCATCCACTGCTGTCGTCTTCAACGCGTCGCCGTTCGCGGTCGACGGCGTTCCCGCCTTCGGCGCTGGAACCGCATCCCGGCCGGCGGATGCCAGGATCGAGCGCTCAGGCGACGGCTTCGTCCTGGCCAACGCGCTCATCACGGTGACGGTCGACAGCGACGGCCTGGTGACCTCCATCGTCGAGGCGGTGTCCGGAAGAGAGGCGCTTCCGCCGGGAACGCGCGCCAACCTGCTGCAGCTCTTCCGTGACACCCCCACCCAGTGGGACGCCTGGGACGTGGACGTGGAGTACCGCCGGTTCGGCGACGACCTCACGGCGCTCGACAGCCTGGAGATCGTGGCGGACGGCGCGGACAGCGTCGCCCTGCGGATCGTGCGCAGCTTCGGCTCGTCCGGCGTCACGCAGACGGTGTCGCTCGACGCCGGCTCTGCGGCGCTCGACATCCTCACGCACGTCGACTGGCACGAGAAGCAGCGGATGCTGAAGCTGGCGGTCCCTGTGGATGTGCACACCGCATCCGCCAGGTCGGAGATCCAGTTCGGCCACATCGAGCGGCCGACGCACACCAACACGAGCTGGGACACCGCCCGGTTCGAGACGCCTGCACACCGCTGGGTGCACGTCGCCGAGGCCGGTTTCGGCGTCGGCGTCGCGAACGACTCGACCTACGGCCACGACATCACCCGTCACGCCCGCGACGGTGGAGGCACGTACTCGCTCGTGCGGCAGACGCTGCTACGCGCGCCGATGTTCCCCGACCCGGATGCCGACCAGGGCGAGCACACGCTGCGCACCTCGATCGTCGTCGGGGGTCTGGATGCGGCGATCGAGGCGGGCTACCGGCTCAACCTCCCTGCGCGCACCGGCCAGGCGGCCGCCGTCGAGCCGCTCGTGTCGTCGGACACCCCGGCCGCGGTGATCGAGACGGTGAAGCTCGCCGAGGACGGCTCGGGCGACGTGATCGTGCGGCTCTACGAGGCGCACGGCTCGCGCACCACGGCGAGCATCGGCGTCCACTTCCCGCACACCGGCGTCACGCAGACCGACCTGCTCGAACGCGAGACGGCACAGGATGCGGTCACCGGCGCGACCGGCGACGGCGACGGCGGCTCCGGCGACGGCGGCTCCCTCGACGGGTCCGGCCCCGGTGCGGTCGCCGTCTCCCTCCGCCCGTTCCAGCTCGTCACCCTCCGCATCGCGCGGGGGTGACCACCGACTGCCCGCCCCGGGCCGCGCGAACCCCGGGGCGGGCATCCATTCACTGCCTAGCGCGCTCAGGGCCAGCGTTGTTCGCCGATTTCGTCCAGAACCACACACAGGCGGTGAGAAGAGCGATCCCCGTGAATCCCCCGACGAGAATCGCCGGAAGGACGCCTGTTCCACTGGTGCCCGTTTCGTCTGCTCGATATGCGTCAGCTACCGCGCACCATGCCGCCAGGCCGACGACGAGAAGGCAAGCGATCCCCAAGGCAGCCGCGATGATCCTGTCGTTTCGGCGCTTCTGAACAGTCATGACATCGCCACGCTAGTTATTGCAGCCCGCGGCAAGCAACAGCGCGTAGTTGATATAGGGACGGTTGAGATCCAGGTTCCAACTGGCCTTGGTGCTGGTAACGGGGCGAGCATCGAAATGGCAGAGGAACTGATCCGTCATGCTGGACGTGTTTTCGCGCGTACCGGGAGTCTTGGCCTTCACCTCGTCCCACGCTGCGGAGCGAGCGAGACTCGCTCCCCAGCGACCGTAGTCGGTCGGGTAGACGCGAAGCGTGTTGCCCGACCACGACGTGTGGCTGATGAGTTCCAAACCGAGCCAAGGGTCGGCCACCAATGGGTATGCGATGTTCTTCCCCCTGTGATCGACGACCTGCGTGAGCGTGCTGCCGTCGATTTCATAGTGAGTTGGGAACATTGTGCCCGCAGCGTCCTTCGCCCACGCGGGTGCAATGCCGCCGATGTAGTTTCCGTTGGAATCGAGGATGAGAACGCCGCCATCGTTCTGAAGGTTGACAGCGCTGCCCGCCGGAAGGTGAAGCGGATAGGAATAGCGGGTAGGAGCAGCAACAGTTTCGATGATCGTCGTAATTTGCAGCGACCCATCGTTCTTCACGATCGGAACGGTGGTGGAGTGGTTTCCGTTGTCGAAGGAAACAACGCCTTCGCTGACGACTTCGGCTTCCGCTGCCTTATCAGCGAAGGGAAGGCTGATCCTAATGTCTTGTCCACTGGTGGGTCGCAGAGAAATCTGATCGGCTGAACTTGCGGGCACGGTCACATCGACATCGCCCACCGTCGCCTCGATCATGCTCGAACCATTCTTGCGGGTCGTGATCTCAGCCATATTCGCAAGCACATCGGTGGCCGGGTCATCGGCGTTTGCCGACGCACCGGTTAGGACACTCAACGGCTCTGTAACGTCGTCCGATGTGTTGGAGACGGCGCATGCTGGTGAGCTGCATGCGATGGCGAGCGCAAGCCCCATCGCGGCGCCAGCGATCCAGTGTGGGCGTGTGAGTTTCACGGGGTGATTCCTTCGGTGTTTGAAAGGGACGTGGACTCTTGTCCGCCACCCGCGCGGCGGAGCGATCGTATCAGCGATTCTCTTAATATGTGAAGCTTGACACCGTACATATTACAACAACGGAGCATTAGTGACCGCGACATTCACGTCCTGCCCACGCATAGGGGCCGCGCCCGGTTGGACCCAGCCCTCCTGCGGAGCCCCGAACTGGGGTGCACCCACCGGTCCGGTGCCGCCCACCCACGCCGATATTCTGTCGGGCATGGCGGTGGACGGGTGGAGACGCAGGGCGCTGGTGGTCGAGGACCACGCGCTGATGCGTTCGCTCGTCGCCGAAGCGCTCGAACGGCGGGGGTTCGACGTGACCCCGGCTGCGTCGTCCGCCGATGCACTGCGGCTGGCCGATCAGGCCGATCCCGACCTGCTGGTGACGGACATCGACCTGGGGGAACGGCCGAACGGCCTCGAGCTCGCGACGATCCTGCGCGAACGGGCGCCGTACCTGGCCATCGTCTTCCTCAGCAACCTGTCTCGCGAGGCGGCGTCCGCCCGTGCGCGGGAGACGGTCGCCGGAGCGTCGTTCGTGAACAAGGGCGCCATCGCCGACATCGACGAGCTCGTGGTGGCCGCCGAGGCAGCGCTCGCCGAGCGCCCGGTGTCGCGGGAGGCTCCGAGCGGTGACGGCCGGGCGGCGCTGCTGCGGCTGAGCGAAGCGCAGCTCGAGACGACGCGGCTGCTGGCCGCCGGGTTCTCGAACGCCGAGATCGCGCGCCGTCGTGGGGTCACCGTGCGCGCCGTCGAGAAGAGCGTCGAGCGGATCTTCAACGCGCTCGGCGTCTCCGGCGACGACCGTCTGACGCCGCGCGTCGCCGCCGCGACCCTCTACACCGCCACCTTCGGCGACCCGCAGACCGGGCTCGGCTGAGCTCGAATGGCCCGGTCGTGAACCTCGTCTCCACCCGCCGCCTCCTCGCGCGTGCGACGGGGCGCAACGCGATCACCTGGTGGACCTGGATCATCACGTTCCCGTTCGCCATGACCGTCATGTCCGGTGTGCAGTACGTGGACGGCGGCCGCTCGCTCGGCGAGGCGGAGGCCGTCGCCGGCGTCGAGCATCTCGCGGTCGGCCTCGCGATGCTGGCCGCATACGGCGTGCTGCGGGTGACGCCCGACCGGGTGCGCGCGGTCGTCGTCCTGGTGCTCTTCGCGGCCGTCGGCGTGCTCAGACCGTTCCTGTTCCTGTGGACGGGAGGCCTGCTCGGCATCCCTGTCGAGGCGGGTGAGCTCGGAGCCCGCATCGCCATCAACGTCGTCATCTGCCTCTCCGTGTTCCCACTCATCGCGATCGGCGTCGATCTGGTGCGCGACCACCGCGGCGTGTACCGGCGGCTCAACGCCGTGCGGCAGGCGGCGGAAGCCGACGAGCGGGAGGGACGCGAGCGCATCCGGACCTTGCGGGCGACGTCTGTGGATGCGGTGCTCGCGCAGATCGAGGACGCCGCCGCTCCCGCGATGCTCGCCGGAATCGAGCCGGCCGACGCTTCCCGGTTGCTGCGCTCGCTCGCGAACGACATCGTCCGTCCGGCGAGCCACGAGCTCTACGCCGCGGACGCTACGCCGGGGCAGCGTGCCGCCGACGAGTCGTCGTCGTCCGGCAGGCTCGGCTGGCTCGGCTCCGTGATCGGCGGGATGCGGGCGGCGCCGCCGCTGCCGACCGCCGTGCTGTTCGTCGGGATGGTCACGCCGTTCGCGCTCAGCTCATACGGCGTCGGCCTCGCCGTCATCCAGATTCCGGTGACCCTCGCCATCCTCCTTCTGGCGAACATCGGCGTCGCCAGGCTCTCCTCCCTGATGCGCCGGCCGGCGGCCCGGGTGACAACCGTCTTGGCCGGTTACGTCGTGGCAGGGGTGGTACTCACCGTCGAGAGCGACAGGATGCTGCGCGCGCTCGGCTTCGCCCCCGACCTGATCGTGTTCCAGGCCTTCATCTATCCGTGCATCGCAGCGGCGGTCGCGTTCGTGTCGTCGCTGTCGGTGCGCGTGCGCGCCGACCAGAGCGAGATCGAGGAGTCGATGCAGGCGGCCGTCGATGCGGCGGCGCGCGTGCGCGTCGACTACGACCACGAGCGGGAGGGCATCGCCAGGCTGCTGCACTCCGGGGTGCAGTCCGAGCTGATCGCCAGCGCCCTCGCTGTCGGGATGAGCGGAGCGACCCCCGCTGACGCAGCGACTGCGGTACGAGATGCCGTCGACCGCATCAGGACCGGACTGCGGGGCGCGCGGCCCGCGACGGACGCGCGCACCCGCATCCGGATGCTGGCGGACAGCTGGCGACGGGCGATGACGCTCGACGTGCGCATCGACGACACCGTGTGGGACCGCCTGGACGACGACCGCCGCTGCGAGGCTGTCGTCGACGCGATGTCCGAGGGGCTGGCCAACGCGGTCAGGCACGGGGACGGGTCGCCTGTGACCCTCGACCTGACGCGCGGGCAGGACGGTGGCGTGCTGGTGCGCGTGACGTCGGGAGGCGAGCTCGCGTCCCCAGGAGGGGGGATCGGCCTCAGGGACCTGGCAGGGCGCGCTGAGGTCGCCTTGCGCGAACGCTCCGGCGGGGTCGAACTGGCGGTCGCGATCCCCTGACGCTCGCGTCTGGCGGCCGTTTTGTAGCCGTCTCGGAGCCGGGTCCTGGCCGCGCCAGGCGGTTGGTGTCGTAACAGCCGTACCCCGTCGGTCCCCCAAAACGCGGACACCGTAGATTCGTTTTCATCAAAGCGGTGCAAGCCGCGATGAAACCCCCGGTCAGGGGCCCATTCCTGCGTGACCCGAACGCGCGGGACGGGCCCCTGCGGCCGGGGAATCTATGCATGTTGATGGAACCTTCAGGCGATATCGGGTAAAACAGATCAGTACGCGTTTGCGCAAAGCCCCGCGCATTACCCCCCGCTCAGAAAGACCTAGCTTGCCCCAGTCCAGTGCCCCGTCGCGGTCTCGCCGCACCTATCGGGCTCCGGTCGTCGTCGACGTCCAGGAGCCGGCGGAGCTCTCGACCGACCCCGGACAGGTCTTCGTCAGCCGACGCGAACGCGTCGAGGCTGAGCGTCAGCGGCCGGCGAAGCGTGAGCGCATCGTCGTCAAGCCGACCAGGCGCGAGCTGTCGGCACGGCGCACCACGCAGCAGCCAGGCGCCGTCGTCGCCGCACCGCGGCAGGGCATCTTCCGCAAGGTGCACGTCACGCATCGCAAGCGCTTCGGCTTCCACGCCGCTGTGCTCCTCGCGCTGACCGCGTTCTTCGGAACCGCGGCCCTTCCTGCATATGCGAGCTCGGCTGAGGCGTCGCCGATGGGCAACGCGCGCACGGCCCTCGCCGTCCAGACGCTCACCGGCGGCGGCACCACGGCTCAGGTCGTCTCCCGCGACGGGATGCAGATCGCCGAGTCGCCGCAGATGCTCGACTCCACCATGAACACCTCGGTGTCGCCGAGCGTCGAGGCGCTCGCCGTCCAGCTGATGGGCGCTGTTGCCTCCGGCCGCCTCGTCGGCTCGACCCCCAACCACATCCCGGAGATCGCGGACCTCGCCGAGGGCAACGCCGTCCCTGGCTGCGGCGTCGACTACCGGGTGCTGCAGTCGATCTCGGTCGCACTCGAGCACTTCTCCCAGGTGGGCGTCAGCGACATCAACCGCCGCTGCACCGGCCAGATCGAAGGCGCAGGCACCGAGTCGTCGCACTACGCGAACGGCGGAGGCCACGCCGTGGACTTCTACCTCCTCGACGGCGCCCCCCTCACGGGCGGCGACTCGCGCTCGCTCGAACTGATCAGCATCCTCGACCCGCTGGTCCCCAACGGCTCCGGCCTCGGCCAGATCAACTGCCGCTCCTCGATCAGCGTCGAGAACTTCAAGCCGTTCGACGACACCTGCAACCACCTGCACATCGACTTCGGCAACGCCACGGCGCCGACGCTCGCGCAGGGCTAGGGCAGCGGGCGCGTTCAGGCGCCGCACCGGGCCGCGCCACCGAAGTGACGCGACCCGATCCCCCTGCGATCGTTTAGTTCCCCTTCACATTGACGATCTGCCGCAGCGTGTGGCGGATCTCCACGAGATCGACCGCATCCGCCATCACCTGGTCGATCGGCTTGTACGCCTGCGGAATCTCGTCCAGGAACGCATCCGTGTCCCGGAATTCGATCCCGGCCATCGCCTCACGAAGCTGCTCGATGGTGAACGTGCGCCTGGCTGCCGACCGCGAGAACTGGCGGCCGGCACCGTGCGGCGACGACTCGAGAGCGAGCGGGTTCCCGAGTCCGGAGACGACGTACGATGCCGTCCCCATCGAGCCCGGGATGAGCCCCGCCTGACCCTTCCGCGCTGAGATCGCCCCCTTGCGGGACACCCAGACATCCTTTCCGAAATGTCGCTCGCGCTCCGTGAAGTTGTGGTGGCAGTTGATCCGCTCCCGCTCTTGCACGTCCGCGCCGAAGAACTCCGCCGTCTGCCGGATCACCCTGTCCATCATCTCCTCGCGGTTGAGCAGGGCGAAGTGCTGCGCCCACCGCAGTTCGGCGATGTACGCGTCGAACTCGTCCGTGCCCTCGACCAGGTAGGCGAGGTCCCGGTTCGGCAGGTCGATCCAGTACCGCTCCATGATCCGCTGCGCGACCGTGATGTGGTGACCCGCGATCCGGTTGCCGACGCCACGGCTTCCCGAGTGCAGGAACAGCCACACCGCATCCGTCTCGTCGAGGCTGACCTCGATGAAGTGATTGCCGGAGCCGAGCGAGCCGAGCTGCAGCGCCCAGCCCTTCGCGTACGTTGCAGGAGACAGGCCGATGGCGTCGGCCATCGCGGTGAGCTCGGCGACGCGCGGCTCTGCTGTGGCGACGATCTTGTTGTTGCGGCCGCCGGCGGACAGCGGGATCGCGCGTTCGATCTGCTCCCTCAGCTCCGACAGCGGATGCACGCCGACAGCGCGCGCCACATCGTCGCTCGTGAACTGGGTGCGCACGGCGATCATGCCGCAGCCGATGTCGACGCCGACGGCAGCGGGCATGATCGCGCCCAGCGTGGGGATGACAGAGCCGACGGTGGCGCCGAGCCCGAGGTGCGCATCCGGCATCAGAGCCAGGTGCGGGTGGATGAACGGCATCCGCGAAGACGTGACGGCCTGCTCGCGCGTGTTGTCCTCGAGCAGGCTCGCCCAGCTCAGCAGGCGGTTCGAGATTCTTTCCATGATCCTTTCGTTTCTCGTGAAGGTGCGGCCGGGGCCGGCCTCGCACCCTGTCGCACGGTCGGCGGAAGGCAGAGAAAAAGCCCCGGTCCTCGAGGTGGACGGGGCTGTGACGGTCGACGGGATGTCGGTTCTACAGGCCCCGGGCAGGCTCGAGCGAGCGGTAGTCGCGCTGTTCGCGCTTCAGGCTCTGCGTTGCTCGCATCGTCCTGACCTTCCACTCGGCGGGGCGTCCTGTGCCGGTCGGCGCAGGATTTCCGAGAGTACACGGGCGAGGGCCGGTCTGTCTACGAACTCGCAGCATGGCCCGCCCGGAACAATGGCGCCACCACACCGCACAGGCCTACCGTGGCAGCATGACCACATCGCAGGCAGGGCAGCCGCACGAGTCGCATCACGAACACACCGGTCTCAGCGAGCAGAACCAGCTCAATCCGCTGTTCGCGCGAGCGGGCGAGGCGACCGACTTCCCGCTGAACACCCTGCCGTCGGGGGAGTCGCTGCCGGAGACCGCGTACCAGATCGTGCACGACGAGGCGATGCTCGACGGGAACTCGCGGCTCAACCTGGCGACGTTCGTCGGCACCTGGATGGATCCGCAGGCCGACAAGATCTACGCAGAGTCCGCGGACAAGAACATGATCGACAAGGACGAGTATCCGCAGACCGCCGCCATCGAGGCGCGGTGCTGGAAGATGCTCGCCGGGCTGTGGAACGCACCCGATCAAGCGAAGGCGGTCGGCACATCCACCATCGGGTCGTCCGAGGCGTGCATGCTGGGCGGGCTCGCGCTGAAACGGCGGTGGCAGCACGCGAGGAAGGCGGAGGGGAAGTCGGTCGAGAAGCCGAACCTCGTGCTGTCGAGCGCCGTGCAGGTGTGCTGGGAGAAGTTCTGCAACTACTGGGATGTGGAGCCGCGCTTCGTGCCGATCAGCGACGAGCACAGGGTGCTCGACGGGTTCGAGCTGGAGAAGTACGTCGACGAGAACACCATCGGGGTCGTCGCGATCATGGGGGTCACGTACACGGGCATGTACGAGCCGGTCGCCGCCATCGCCGAGGCGCTCGACCGCATCCAGGCGGAGACCGGGCTGGACATCCCCATCCACGTCGACGGCGCGTCCGGCGCCATGATCGCGCCGTTCCTGCAGCCCGACCTCGCCTGGGATTTCCGGGTGGAGCGGGTGGCGTCGATCAGCACGTCTGCACACAAGTACGGGCTCGTGTACCCGGGCCTCGGCTGGGTGGTCTGGCGCTCGGTCGATGCGCTGCCGAAGGACCTGGTCTTCGACGTCACCTACCTCGGCGGGCACATGCCGACGTTCGCGCTCAACTTCTCCCGGCCTGGCGCGCAGGTGCTGCTGCAGTACTTCCTGTTCCTCCGGCTGGGCTGGGACGGCTACTACCGGGTGCAGAAAGCCTGCCAGGACGTCGCGGTCTACCTGGCGGGCGAGATCGCAGCGATGGATGCGTTCACCCTCTGGAACGACGGCACCGACATCCCGGTGTTCGCCTGGCAGCTCACGCCGGGGCACACCGACAAGTGGAACCTCTACCACCTGTCGGAACGCCTGCGGCTGAAAGGCTGGCTGATCCCTGCGTACCCGATGCCGGACGACCTCTCCGACCTAGTGGTGCAGCGCATCGTGGTGCGCAACGGGTTGAGCCGCAACCTGGCCGAGAGCCTGGTCGTCGACATCAGGGAGGCCGCCGACTACCTGGATGCGCTGGAGGCGCCCATGCCGACCGAGGGGCAGGTCTCGAGCTTCACCCACTGACCGCCGCGCGCCCAGGTCGTTCACAGGTGCGCCCTAGGTTTCGCTGAAAATCGCGCGGATAGTGGATGTGTGACCCCTGAACGACCTGACAGACAACTCGACGCAACCGCACCAGAAACCGCACCGCATCCCGCACAGGGGCGGAAGACCACCGCCCTCTCGCGTCGCGCCCTCATCACCGGAGGGACCATGCTCGGGGTCGGCGTCGCTGCGGCTGCCATCGCCGCCACCCGGCCGGGCTCCGGCTCGTCCGCGGCGACCGGCCAGGCCACACCGTCCGCGTCTTCCACCGCCCAGCCGGTGCTGCGCTCGTTCGTCAGCTCCGACCTGACCGTTCCCGCCATCACCTCGTGGAAGACGGGGACGACGGCGCCTGGCTTCGTGTTCGTCACCCAGCAGGTGACGGGCTTCAACGGCGCCATCGTGCGTGAGAACGGCGAGCCCGTGTGGATAGAGCCGACCAAGGCGAACGTCACCGACCTGAAGGTCCAGACCTACCGCGGCGAGCCCGTGCTCACGTACTGGACCGGAAAGAGCACGGGCGGGCACGGGGCTGGGCAGGGGAAGATCCTCGACTCCACGTACGCGACCATCGCGACCGTCTCAGCAGGGAACGGCCTCGACGCCGACCTGCACGAGTTCAATCTCACGGACCGCGGCACGGCACTCGTCACCGTCTACGCGACCAAGCCCGCCGACCTCAGCTCCATCGGCGGACCGAAGAACGGCTACCTCTACGACTGCCACGTGCAGGAGATCGACGTGGAGACGGGGAAGGTGCTGCTCGACTGGGATGCGCTCGACCACATCCCGGTCTCGGAGACGTATCTCGGGCTCACCCAGGATGCGGGTCACGACGGCACGACGGCGGGGCGCGCCTTCGACGCATACCACCTGAACGCGGTCGAGGAGGACGGCGACCGCCTCCTCGTGTCGGCGAGGCACACGCACACGATCTATTCGATCGATCGCGCGACGGGCGACGTGAAGTGGCGGTTCGGCGGCAAGAAGAGCGACATCGCCGTGCAGAAGGACGCGGTGTTCGCCTGGCAGCACGACGTGCGCCGCCACGACGACGGCACGATCACGCTGTTCGACAACCACCTGTACTCGGGGACGGACGGGTCATCCCGCGGCCTGAAGTTCTCGCTCGACACGGGCGAGACCACGGCGACGCTCGAACAGGAGTACCGCTACGACAGTCACCTCGGCACCGCGATGGGCAGCGTGCAGGTGCTGCCGAACGGCAACGTCCTCGTCGGCTGGGGCACCGACCCGGCCGTGACGGAGTTCACCGCCGCGGGCGACGCGGTCTACGAGGCGACCCTCGGCGCCATCTCCTACCGGGCGTCCAGGCACGTCTGGGCGGCACATCCCACCACCGCGCCGGCTGTGGCCGTGCGCTCAGAGGGCGACGGGATGCGCGTGTTCGCGAGCTGGAACGGCGCGACGGAGGTGCACTCCTGGCGGGTGCTCGCCTCCACGTCCGGCGAGCCGGCGCCGGTCGGCACGGTGAAGCGCTCCGGGTTCGAGACCTCGCTGCTGGTGAAGCAGGCGCAGCGCGTCGCGGTGCAGGCGCTGGATGCGAACGGCGAGGTGCTGGCAGCGTCGAAGGCGATCAGCGTGTGACGATCCGGCTGCGTCCGACGGACCTGCGCCAGACGATCAGCGCGCGAACAGGTTGAGCGCCGCCCACTGCAGCAGGATGACGGTCTTGCCGTCCACGATGGTGCCGTCGGCGATGCGGGCGAGAGCGTCGTCGTAGCCGATGGTCACCGGCTCGATCTCCTCGCCCTCCTCCTCGACCCCTCCTCCTCCTCGCACGTCCCTGGCCGCGTATGGCGCGGCGAAGAAGTGCACCCGTTCGGTGACGGAGCCGGGGCTCATGTAGAGATCGAACAGATGGCTCAGTTCGCCGACCGTCACGCCGAGCTCCTCCGCGGCCTCGCGCCGGATGGCCTCCTCGGCCGAGTCGTCGTCGAGCAGTCCGGCTGCGGCCTCCACGAGCATCCCGTCCGGGTGGCCGTTGACGTAGGCGGGGAAGCGGAACTGCCTGGTGAGCAGCAGCGTGCGCGCCTCCTGGTCGTAGAGCAGGATCGTGGCGCCGTTGCCGCGGTCGTACGTCTCGCGCGCCTGCGTCGTCCACGCGCCGTCACGGCCGCGGTAGTCGAACGTGGTGCGGCGCAGCACGTGCCAGCCGTCTGAGGTGACCTCCACGTCCAGGATGCGCACGTCCGGGTTCCCGTCGAGGTCGCGGCCGACCAGGTCCAGCCCCGTCCTGCCGCGAGAGTCCGGGATGGTCGTACCCTGGCGGTCCTGTCCTGGCTGATCCGTGCTCATAGCGCGAGCCTAACGGTAGCGCTTGCGGATCTCCCTGGCGGCGAGGATGTCGGAGGACGCCGCATCCCGTGCCTTCACGATGGCCTTGTCGGACTTGAGCGGCAGGCGCAGCACAGAGTCCGCCTCGATGCCGCTGACGAGCTGCCTGGCGCGCTCGATCTCCGAGTCGAGCTCGGCTCCGAGCAGGAGGGCGACGTTCGCGATCCAGATCCACAGCAGGAACACGATGATGCCGGCGAGCGCGCCGTACGTCTTGTCGTAGCTGCCGAAGTTGGCCACGTAGAACGCGAAGAGGGCCGAGGCGATCCCGAGCACGATGATGGCGGCGAACGAGCCGGTGGTCAGCCAGCGGAACTTCGTCTGCTTGACGTTGGGGGTCGCCGAGTACAGCAGGGCGACCAGCAGCACGATGGCGACGATCATGATCGGCCACTTGACGATCGACCACACCACCTCGACGGTGCTGCCGACGCCGAGCGCGTTCCCGATGGCGGTCGCCACCGGACCGGACACCACCAGCAGGAGCGCCATCAGCGCGATGAGCACCAGCGCGGCGACCGTGACGCCGAGCTGCACGGGACGGAGCGAGAACACCGTCCGCCCCTCCCGCACCCCGTACACCCGGTTCAGCGCACGACCGAAGCCGCCGACGTAGCCGGAGGCCGACCAGATCGCGCCGACGATGCCGATCGCGAGCGCCCAGCCGCTGGCGGGGGAGGCGGCGAGGTTCTCGATCGGGCCCTTGACCGCATCCAGTGTGCCGGGCGCGATCTCCTCCACCACCTGGAAGAGCGCATCGATGCCGGCCTGGCTCTGACCGATCAGGCCCAGGATGCTCACCAGTGCGATCATCGCCGGGAACAGCGACAGCACGGCGAAGTATGTCAGCCCTGCGGCGAGGTCGGTGCAGGCGTCGAGCGAGAAGCTCCGGAACGTGCGCTTGAGGATGAACCCCCACGGCAGCTTGAACCACGAGACGCGGTGCATGCGCTCGATGCGGCCGACGGCCTCCGCGCGTGCAGCACCGACGCCTCCGCGGTCAGCGGGCACGCGACCGGCCTCGCGTCAGCATGGCGACCGCTCCAGCGGCCGCGGCGACGACGCCGAGGAACAGCCCGACGAACAGCACGGGATGCGAGCGGATCTGCACCCCGGGGTTGAACGTCGCGAACAGGTCGTCGAGCGTCGAGGCGAGTTCGTCCCTGGTCTGTTCCAGGTCGAGCTTGATCGTGGGGATGCCCGCTCCGTCGGGGATGGGAGGACGCTCGGGGCGGCGGTCGGTCACGGTCGCTCTCCCTTCAGGGCGCGAAGATCGTCGCCCAGTTCCTGCTTCAGGTCGTCCGGCACGGGCGGAACGCCGCGCTTCAGGCTCGCCCTGCCGATGAGGGCGGTGATGATGCCGAGCACCAGCAGGATGCCCGCGACGATCAGGGCCGCGAGCCAGGCCGGGACGATCAGTGCGAAAGCCAGCACGGCCGTGGTCACCAGGGCGCAGAGCGCGAAGAACACGAACATCAGTGCGGCCACGAACAGGCCGATGCCGACGCCGGCGGCCTTCGCCTTGGCGCTCATCTCCGCCTTGAACAGTGCGAGCTCGCTCGCCACGAGCCTCCGCAACTGGGCGACCAGGTCCTTCGTCAGCTCGGGCAGCGGCCGCAAGCCTTTCGTGGTCCTGCGTCGCTCGCGGGGAAGCGGCGGCTTCTCGAAACTCATCGGGCTCCCTGTTCGTTGGTGGCTGTCGTTCTGTCGGGTGTGTTGCGGCGCCGACCCGCGGGGTCAGCGCGTTACCGCGACCGTACCCCAGCATCCTGCAGCCGTCGAGGGCACAGGTGGTGCACACTAGGGACATGAGCGGCAACGACAGCACTCTGCGTGGAGGAATCCTCGTAGCGGTCGTCCCCGGACAGCCGGTGACGGTCCTCGAACAGGCCATCAAACTGGCCGACGATCTCGACGTCCCCCTGGTCTGCGCGAACGTCGACCCCAACCGGTACCTGGTGTCGAGCTACGTCGACGGCACGGTGGTCGCCCTGCCGTACGACCCGGACCTGCCGGAGGTCGAGGACGAGACGTTCGACCCTGAGCTGGCGGAACGCATCAGGGAGGTGCTCGACGGCACGGGGGTGCCGTACCAGTTGCAGCAGCTCGCAGGAGACCCGTCGTGGGCGCTCACCAAGCTGGCCGACGATGTGGATGCGCGCTACATCGTGGTCGGGACGCGTGAGGCGGGGCTGCGGGGGAGCATCCGCGAGTTCTTCAACGGATCGGTGGCCGTGCACCTGGCGCACCGGCAGCACCGACCGGTGATCGTGGTGCCGCTGGCGCCCGTGCCGGGCAAGGGTGCGCTGCCGTGGGAGGACCCGCCGGTCTGACGGGTCGGTATCGGGTGCATCGGTATAGTGGGCGGACGGCGATGGATCTCGCCTGGGCAGCACCCGTGCCGTGCCCGAACCGCGTCGTCCGCTGATAGTTCCTACGCTTCCTGACCGAAGGGTGGATACCGCTGTGTCGACGACCAGACCCGTTCCCGTGCATCTGCACTGGCGCTACCTCGGACTCGTTTTCGCCGGCGGCGCCCTCGGCACGACGGTCCGCTACCTGATCTCGGCCGCTGTGCCCCCGCTCGCCGGGCTGCCGGTGGCGACGTTCGGGATCAACGTGGTCGGCGCGTTCGTGCTCGGCTGGCTGCTCGAGACGCTCGCGCTGCGCGGACCCGACCACGGGATGCGCCGCAACCTGCGCCTGTTCGCCGGCACGGGCATCCTGGGCGGGTTCACCACCTACAGCGCGTTCGCGGTGGATGCGGACGGGCTGATCGCCGCGCAGAACCTCGGCGGGAGCATTCTCTACGCCATCGCGACGATCGTCGTGGGCGCGGCGGCCACGCTCGCGGGGATCGCGCTCGCCGCACGGCTGGGGCGCGCCGAATGACGCCGCTGCTCGTGCTCGGGGTGGCCGTCGCCGGAGGGCTCGGCGCCGTCGCGCGTCTTGTTCTCGACGGCGTGCTGCGCAGCCGCATCGTGGTCTCGTTCCCGCTCGGCACCACGGTGATCAACGTGACGGGGTCGTTCCTCCTCGGCCTGGTCACCGGCCTCGCGATCGCCAACGGCCTGCCGGCGGAGTGGCGCGCGGTGATCGGGACGGGCTTCCTCGGCGGGTACACCACGTTCAGCACGGCCAGCTATGAGACCGTGCGACTCGCGCAGCAGCGCCGCTACCGCGCCGCCGCGTTCAACGCGTTCGGCATGATGCTGCTCGCGCTCGCCGCCGCCGGCCTCGGCCTCTGGCTCGGCTCGCTGTAGGACTCCGTCCAGCAGGAGAACCGCCGCGGCGCGCGGCGCGTCCCTCCGTCCGAACGGAGTCTCCCCGCACACGCGCGCCGGTTCTCCTTCCGAACGGAACTGTGTGCGGCGTGTCGGGGCGGTTCTCCTGCGGAAGGAGGCGGAGGAGAGTCGACGGGTCAGTCCTGCGAGGACTCCTGCTCCATCCACCACTCGGTGAACTCCTCGGCGCGGCCATCCGGCACGAGCTTCACCACCCAGAGGTTGCTGTAGATGGGCCCGTCGCGATAGTCGGTGACGCCCTCGACGAAGTAGGTGAGCTGATCCTGGCCTGCGATGCGCCACTCGAAGGTGGCCGCGCCGGGGTCGTCCTGCGCATCCAGCCAGCCCTCGACGATCTCGAGGTGCCCGTCCCACGGTTCGGCGAACGGTTCGGTGCGGTAGCTGGCGTCCTCGGTGAACAACGCCCGGATGTCGTCCGGATCGTTGGACTCCCACGCCCGCCGATAGAGTGCCACCCACTTCTCGATCGGTTCGCTCATGGCCTCTTTATACGCCAACGCGTGGCCGACGCGCCATGAATGCCGCCAAATGTGCGGCAAACCCGGGAAACGCGACGCAGGCACCGGCCTCGCGGGGCTGCCGGGGAACCGCATCCCGTCGCTACCATGTGGGCATGGATGCGCAGCTCGAGCCGTGGGCGGAGTTCAACGTCGCCATCGCGGGAGCGGGGGCCGCCCTCGGCGGGCTGCTGATCGTGGCGCTGTCGGTGAACATCAAGCAGATCGCCGAGTCGCGCGGACTCGCCGCGCGGGCGGGAGCCGCCATCGCGGCGCTCATCCTCGGCATCGTGCTGGCGTGCGCAGCGCTCATCCCCGGCCAGGCGCTGTGGGCGTACGGGATCGTGACGCTCGTGGGCACGGCGGTCGGGGTGGTGATCGCGATGCTGGCCGCGCGGGCCATCCTGCGCGACCCGGAGCGGGCCGACTTCCACCGGTGGGATGCGCAGCACATCGCGTCGTTCGTGGCACCGCTCGCGATCTTCGCGGTGGGCGGGGTGCTCGGGGTGCTGTCGAGCCCCGTCGCGCTCTACTTCGTGGCGGCCGGGACGATCGTTGCGTTGATCGGGGCAGCGCTGTTCAGCTGGATCGCTCTGGTCGAGATCCTGCGCTGAGCCGCGCTGCGCTGGTGCGTCTAGCGCACCGCGAACGGCGGGGTCTCGACGCCGGGCACCAGAGCGCCCGCAGGGTCGGAGTTCACGGCGACGATGCGGTTCCGCGCATCCACGTGCACCACCGTCGGCTCGAACGCGCGGGCCTCCGCATCCGTGAGCTGGGCGTATGAGATGACGATCACGAGGTGGCCGATCTCCGCCAGGTGGGCGGCGGCCCCGTTGACGCCGATCACGCCGCTGCCGCGCTCGCCGGCGATCAGGTAGGTCTCGAAGCGGTTTCCGTTGGCGATGTCGACAACGCTCACCTGCTCGCCTGGAAGCAGATCGGCCGCGTCGAGGAGGTCGAGGTCGACCGTGAGCGAGCCGACGTAGTGCAGGTCGGAGTGCGTGACGGTCGCGCGGTGGATCTTGGACTTGAACATGGTGCGGAGCATCGGGGGCGCCCTTTCTCAGGAATGCAGTCTCAGCGAGGCGGTCTCAGTTGAGCAGCCTCAGCGAAGCGGTCTCAGTGCACCAGCGCGAGCTGGGGGAGCGCGGAGATCAGCGAGGCGAGCTCCGGCACGTCGTGGGCCTCGGCCAGAGCGCGCTCGAGGGCGTCGTCGTGGATGGGGCGTGCCGCGTCGAGCAGGTGGTGGCCCGCGGCCGTGAGCTCGGTGTAGATGCCACGGCGGTCGTCGTCGCAGAGCACGCGGGTGAGGAGGCCGCGCTCCTCCAGCCGGTTGACCAAGCGGGTGGTGGCGGAGGGGCTGAGCGCGCTGGCGCGGGCGAGTTGCTGCATGCGCATGTGCCAGCCGTCCTGGCGGCTGAGGGCGTCGAGCACCGTGTATTCGACCACGGAGAGCTGCACCTCTTTGCTGAGTGCGCGTTCGAGTTCGCTCTCGATGAAGTTGTGCAGAGCGGCGAGGGTCCGCCAGCCCTGGGCGCGCACCTCGACGGCGTCGTCGGTGATTCCCATCGGGGCCTCCTGTCTGTGCTCGGTCGTCCGTGCTCGGTTGCCATGCTCGGTCGTCTGTGTGCCGGCGCGCGCATCCACGGGTTGCGGAAAGTAGTTGCATGTGCAACTATTTATGACGCGCTTGCAACTATCAGAGTATCAGCATCAAGGAGTTCTCATGCCTGTCGGCCTCATCGCCCTCGCCCTCGGCGGCTTCGGCATCGGCCTCACCGAGTTCGTCATCGCCGGCCTCCTCCCCGAGGTGGCCGCAGACTTCCACGTGAACGAAGCGGCGGCGGGCTGGCTCATCTCCGGCTACGCGCTCGGGGTGGTGGTCGGCGCCCTCTTCCTGACGGCGGCCATCAACCGGCTCCCGCGCAAGGCGGCGCTGCTCGGGCTGATGGTGCTGTTCATCGTCGGCAACACGGTGTCGGCGCTCGCCCCGACATACACGCTCATGCTGTCCGGCCGCGTCCTCGCTGCTCTCGCGCACGGCGCGTTCTTCGGCATCGGGTCCGTGGTCGCGGCCGGGATGGTCGCGCCGGACAAGAAGGCTGGCGCCATCGCGATCATGTTCACCGGCCTCACCGCGGCGAACGTCCTCGGTGTCCCGTTCGGCACGCTGCTCGGCCAGGCGCTCGGCTGGCGGTCCACGTTCTGGGCCATCGCGATCATCGGCGTCCTGGCGACGGTCGGAGTGGCGACCCTCGTGCCGAAGGGCACGGGCGCTGCAGACCCGGCGGACCCGGCGGCGCAAGGCGGCCTCCGCCACGAGCTGCGCGCGTTCCGCTCCGGCCAGGTCTGGCTGTCCATCGTGGTGACCGTCCTCGGCTTCGGCGGGATGTTCGGAGCGTTCACCTACATGGCCTTCACCCTCACCGAGGTCAGCGGGTTCGCATCCAGTGCCGTGCCGTGGCTGCTCATCCTGTTCGGCGTCGGGCTGTTCGCCGGCAACGCGCTCGGCGGGCGCTTCGCCGACCGCGCGCTCGACCGGACGCTGATCGTGGTGCTCTCCGGGCTCGCGGTGATTCTCGCGGTGTTCGCGCTCGTCGCCGGCAACCCGGTCGGAGCCGTGATCGCCCTGGTGCTGATGGGCGCCTTCGGCTTCGCGACCGTGCCAGGACTGCAGATGCGCGTGATGAACTACGCACCGGATGCGCCCACCCTCGCGTCCGGCGCGAACATCGCCGCCTTCAACGTCGGCAACGCCCTCGGAGCGTGGATCGGCGGGGTGACGATCACCGCAGGGCTCGGGTACACGTCGCCGCTGTGGGCGGGCGCGCTCATCACGCTCGGCGCGGTGGTCGTGATGGTGTTCGCCGCGTCGGCCGCGCGGCGCTCGCGCGTTCGGGCGGCGGACGGCTCGGCAAAATCCTCGTCCGAGACGGTTCCTGTCGGGTAGACGAAGGAGTACAGTCGCGATTGTCTCGAACGGTCAGGGGGTGATCGGGTTGGTACAAGCGGCTGAACAGCCCACCGCCTTCTCCCCTGCGCGCGTGTTGATCGGGTCCCTGATCGGCGGCGCTGGGCTCGTGATCCTCGGCTTCTTCCTCGGTTCGTCTCAGGCGTCCGCCGCAGAGCCTGCCCCGCCACCTCCCGTGCACTCGGTGCTCGGGGCGGTCGGCGGCGTGGTCTCCGACCTCGACAAGACGGTCGGTTCGGTCGTCGGCGGCGTGACCGACGCCGCGTCGAGTGTGACCCAGGCGGTCGCGCCCGTCGTACCGGATCCCGTCCAGGATGTGGTCGCCACGGTGACCACCCCGGTCACGGACACGCTCGGTAGCATCGCAGACCAGGCTCCTGTGACCAGCACGGTGACGCCGGTCGTGACCGCCGTCGACAACGTCGTGAACTCGATCCCGCTGACCAACGACCTGCTCGGCGACGACCCCGTCGCCACGGTCGTGACCCCGGTCACCGACGCGGTGGACGACACGGTCGCCTCTGTGGTCGACGGCGCGACGAAGGCGGTGGACCCGGTCACCGGGACGCCGATCGTCACGATTCCGCCTCTTCTTCCGCCTGTCTTACCAGGAACGCCGGGCGTTCCGGGTGCCCCGGGTACGCCGGGTGTCGACGGTCTTGGTGCCCCGGGTGCGGATGCGGGCGGCGAGCTCGCCCTGACCGCTCCTGCCGCGCAGGGCGCCGGTGCAGGCGCGTCGATTCTCGTGACGGATCGTGGTGGACGCGCGGGTGCGCATCCACTGGCTGTCGCGACCGCTGGCGAACGCTCTGTGACGCTGCCGGGCGTCCCTGCGACACCTGGCGAGCCGGGAGGGCCATCGCCTGCGACACCGCCAGCGCCGACCACGGGTAGTGGGTCCGGCGGGGCGGGAACCGGTGGCGCCGCATCCGGCGCGGCCGTCCCGGAGAGCTTCAACGCACCTCTCGCCGCACGAGGCGGCCTGCTCGGTGCGTTCGGCGACGACCGCGTTCCGGCGTCGCCCGTGCTCGACCACGACACCAGCCCCGACTGAGTGGGTCGCCTCTGCCCTTCTGCGGCAGAACGCGACCGAAGTCTCCCGTGTGGGAGCACAAACACTCAATCGAAAGGCAAGACCATGAACAAGTACGTGTCGAGGGGGTTGTGGTTCACCCTCTTCCTCGGCGGGTTGTCACTGGCGGGTGTCGGCGTCGCGAACGCGGCCGAGACCAGCGGAAGTGACGGCACCGCATCCGGAACGCAGGCCGTCGTCGACCTGACGGTCCCTGTGACCATCAGCGGAAACGGCATCAGCGTGCTCGGCGACTCGAGCAGCGCGGACGCGACGGCTGCGGCGCCTGCCGCTGCTGCACCTGCTGCCGCGCCCGCCCCTTCCGCGTCGGTCGACACCTCCGGGCTGGGCGGTGTGCTCTCCGGCACGCAGGCCCTCGTGGACGTGAACGTGCCGGTGACGGTCACGGGCAACTCGATCAGCGCGGTGGGGGATGCGGCGACCGCTGACTCCACGTCGGCTGCTGCTCCCGCTCCTGCGGCTGCTGCTCCCGCGGCATCCGGTCCGACGACCTCCGGTTCGGACGGCGTCGCCTCCGGAACGCAGTCCCCCGTGGATGCGGCCGTGCCCGTGACGGTCGGCGGGAACGCGATCAGCGTGCTCGGCGACTCGACCAGCACGGGATCGACCGCGACCGCTCCGGCAGCCGGAACCCCCGCAGGTTCTGGCGCGACGACGACGGGCGCGGATGGCATCGCATCGGGTATCCAGGCGCCGATCGGCGCTGCTGTGCCGGTGACGGCCGGCGGCAACGCGATCAGCGTTCTCGGTGACTCGACGTCGTCGGGTTCGAAGACCGCTGCTCCGGCTGCCGGGTCGACCGGTGGCGGTGCTGCGCCGACGACGGCCGGTGCGGACGGTATCGCGTCGGGCACTCAGGCGCCGATCGACGCCGCTGTGCCGGTGACGGCCGGCGGCAACGCGATCAGCGTCCTCGGCGACTCGACCTCGACCGGTTCGAAGACGACTGCTCCTGCCGCCGGAACCTCGACGGGTTCTGGTGCGACCACCACCGGTGCGGACGGTATCGCGTCGGGGATCCAGGCGCCGATCGGCGCTGCTGTGCCGGTGACGGCCGGCGGCAACGCGGTCAGCGTTCTCGGTGACTCGACCTCGACCGGTTCGACCGCGACCGGTTCGACCGCGACTGCTCCAGCAGCCGGGTCGGCCGGCGGTGGTTCCGCGCCGACGACCACGGGGGACAACGGGGTGCTCTCGGGCATCCAGCTCCCCATCGGCGCCGGCGTGCCGGTGACCGCCGGCGGCAACGCGGTGAGCGTTGTGGGCGACAGCTCGTCCAGCGGCGCCGCGACCACGGGTGGGGGCACCGGTTCGGCCGGATCCCCGTCGACCAGCGGTGACGGTGGCCTGCTCGGGGGCATCCAGCTTCCGGTCGGGCTGGGCATCCCGGTGACAGTCGGCGGCAACGCCATCAGCGTCATCGGCGACAGCGGCACCACCGGCGCCACCACGACGCCGACCACGCCCACCACGCCGACGACGCCGACCACCCCGACGACGCCGACAACGCCGACCACGCCGACAACGCCGACGACGCCGACCACCCCGACGACGCCGGCCAACCCCGGCACCCCGTCGACCCCCGGTGGCGGCACCGACGGCACCACCACAGCGGCCGACCCAGGCTCCGTCACCGCCCTCGCGGACGGCGACGCGACGGCGGCCGGGATTCTCGCATCCACCGGCTCCGACGTCTCGGGTCTCGGGGCGCTCGCGGCACTGCTGGCGCTGCTGGGTGTCGTGCTGCTGTTCGCCCGCCGCAACCGTGAGGCTGCAGCGGTGCGGCACCACCGCATCCACTGAGCCCGGCGGGGTTCGAGGAGCTGCCTATTCGGCCAGAACGGGCCGCTTCTCGAACCTCTCGGCCCAGGATGCGGGCAGGTCGCTTCGGCCTGCAGCACGGAACGCGAGGATGGCGGCGCCGGTTCGTCCGGCGTCGCCTCCGAGTTCGCTGCGCACCACGAGCGGGCGCGAACGCCAGGCGAGGCCGTCGCTCATGCGCTCGGTGAGAGGGACCATGAGGGCGTCGCCTGCGCGGGAGAACCCGCCGCCGAGGACGATCACGCCTGGGTCCAGGAGGAGGGTCATGATGTTGAGGCCCTGAGCGAGCACGTCGACGGCTTCCGACCAGACGCGGTCGGCTGTCGGGTCCGTGCCCAGCCGCGCGACGATCTCGCGTGAGCTGAGGTCGCTCCCGCCCGCCGCCGCGTACCGTCGTGCCAGGCCGGCTCCCGACACGTACACCTCCAGGCAGCCGCGCTGACCGCAGGTGCACTCTTCGCCGCCGGGGATGACCGGGATGTGGCCGAACTCGCCGGCGGCGCCCGTCGCGCCGGTCACCGTGCCACCCGCCGTGATGAGCGCGGCCGCGACGCCGGTGCCGATCGGGACGAGCACGAAGTCGTCGAAGCCGCGTGCGGCGCCGATCAGACGTTCGGCGATTCCGGCGGCGCGCACGTCGTGGCCGAGGGCGACGGGCATGTCGAGGGCGGCGCGGATGGTGTCCAGGAGGGGCACGTCCCGCCAGTCCAGGTTGGAGGCGTAGAGCACGATCCCGCGCTCCTCGTCAACGATGCCGGGGGTGACGACCCCGGCGCCGATCACGTCGCATCCCGCGTCGGCGGCCAGGTCGCGCAGGTCGTGGAACAGCGAGACCAGGGCCGCCACCACGTCTGCGGACGGGGTGGGCCTGGTCAGCTCGGCGACCGCGTCGCCCGATGCGGAGACGACGGCGCCCTTCATGGCGGTGCCCCCGAGGTCGACGGCGAGAACGGCACGATCGCGGACGATGCCGGCGACAGGCTCAGCAGTGGATGCGCTCATGCCGCCACCCGCGAAAGCTCCGCCACCACAGCGGCCACGGCGGCGGAGGACGTGACCATGCGGTACCCGGAGTCGTACACGCTCGGCTCTGCGCCTGCGGCACGGGCAGCGCTCGGCTGCGCTTCGCCGGCCCGGAGGTGCACCTCTGTCACACCGGTGCGGCGCACCAGCTCGGCCACGTTCGCGGCGCGGACGCCGCCACCGGCGAGGATCGTCACCCGGCCGCGCGACCGCACCACCAGCTCGGCGAGCTTCTCCGAGCCGTCGGCGGCGGTCGTCACGCCGCCAGAGGTGAGCACCCTGTCGATGCCGAGTCCGATGAGGTCGTCCAGCGCCGCAGGGAGGTCAGGGGTCTGGTCGAACGCCTTGTGGAACGTGACGGGTGCGTCGCCGCATGCCGCGCGCAGGCGCGAGGCGGCTGCGACGTCGATCGTGTTGTCCGGACGGAGTGCGCCGATCACGAAGCCGAGCGGCACACCGGCGGGGTTGGGCAGCTCGCGGATCGCGCGGATGTCGTCGGCCATCGCGGCCACCTCGGCCTCGCTGTAGACGAAGTCGCCTCCGCGCTGACGCACCAGCACGTTTACCCCCATCGCGGTCACCTGACGGAGCGCCGCCGCGACGGTGCCGAGCGACGGCGTGATGCCGCCCTCGCTGAGAGCAGCACAAAGTTCGATGCGATCGGCTCCTCCGCGTTCGGCGGCCGCGACGCCGTCGAGGTCGTCCAGGCAGATTTCGAGCAGGGTCACGCGACGCGCTCCAGCGCCGCCGCCAGGTCGCTGCCGACGCCGATCGAGCCGACAGGCACGCCTCCGCCGAGCACGGGAAGGGCAGTGAGCGTCGTCGCGCCGGAGATGTCGGTGCCGAGGGCTTCCAGCACGCGCAGGGCGAGCAGGGTGGTGGCGCGCGGGCTGCCGTCGACGATCTTCATCGAGACGGCCGTGCCGTCGGCCGCTGCGACGCCGATGACTCCCTCTGCGCCTCCCTTGGCGAGCGCGCCGGGCACGGTCTCCATCAGGGTCGAGTTCTGGTGGCCGGAGCCGCCGACGTAGAACGGGTGCTCGCGCATCGCGGCCGCGACCTGCGCGGCGGGGGTGCCCGCCTCTGCCTGCACGAGCGCGCGGAAGGACTGGGCGACGCCGCGCACGGTCGTCCCGAAGAGCGGAGCGCCGCAGCCATCGATCGCGTCCCACTCCACGGGGACCCCTGTCAGCTCGGCCATCGTGGCGCGGACGTGCTGCTGCAAGGGATGCGCGGTGTCCAGGTAGTCGTGGGTCGACCAGCCGTTCACGGCGCAGGCCAGCAGCATCGCGGCGTGCTTGCCCGAGCAGTTCATCCGCACGCGAGCGCGCGGCTCGCCGGCGCGGACCAGCCGCTCGAACGTGCCCTCGTCCTCCGGACGGTCGACGGGGCAGCCGAGCGCCGATTCGTCGAGGCCGGCGCGCTCGAGGATCGCGCGGACGACCCGGACGTGCTCGTCCTCCCCTGTGTGACTGCCGGCAGCGATGGCCAGCTCTTCGCCCGCGAGCGGGGCGCCTGCGGTGAGGCACGCCAGCGCCTGCAACGGCTTGACCGTCGAGCGGGGCAGGATGACCGCATCCGGAGTGCCGAGTTCGAGCACGGTGGCGCCGGACGGGTCGACGGCGACGAGGCTGCCGAAGTGGCGGCTCTCGATCAGGCCGGAGCGCGTGACAGTGGCCAGCTCGGCGAGCGAGGCGACGGCTGGGGTGACGGCAGGGGTGGCAGCGGGGGCAGGTGACTCAGACATTCGCGGCTTTCGTATCGATGGCGGGGAGGCCGGGCAGCGCCGGCTGGGTCGAAGGGCGTCGGCGGGAGCCGCGTTGCAGACGAGACGCCAGAGCGGACAGGCTGCCGTTGACCACCAGGTAGATGACCGTCACGGCGATGTAGGTCGGGATCAGCAGGTGCAGGAACGACGCGAGCACCTGACCACGGTAGAGCAGCTCGGTGAAGGCGACGATGTAGCCGAGCGACGTGTCCTTCAGCAGGCTGACGAGCTGGGTGATGAGCGACGGGGCCACATTGCGGAAGGCCTGCGGGAGCACCACGAAGCGCATGGCCTGGGCCCCGCGCATCCCGAGGCTGAGTGCCGCCTCGCGCTGGCCGCGCGGGAGGCTGCCGACGCCGGCGCGCACGATCTCGGCGAAGACGGCGGAGTTGGCGATGGTCAGCGGCACGACCAGCTTCCACAGGGTCGGCAGGTTGATGCCGATCTGGGGGAGGCCGAACAGCATCAGGTAGATCATGAGCAGCACGGGGATGGTGCGCGCGATCTCGATGTACGCGGAGCAGATCCAGCGCAGCCAGCGGTGGTTGCTCATCCGGCCGAGGCCGAGGAGCACGCCGAGTGCGCCGCCGAGAACGGCGACGATGGCAGCGGCTTCGAGCGTTCCGAGGAGGCCGACCAGCAGGTACTGCCAGATCGCCCAGTCGGTGAACGGCTGCCAGCGCTCCGGCGCGAACTGCCCGTGCGATGCGAACTGCCAGAGGCCGATGCCGATGACGACGATGAAGACGACGCTGCTGACGACGGAGCCGATCAGGATGTTCCTGCGGCCGCGCGGCCCCGGCTGGTCGTAGATGAACGAGGCGGCGTACGTGCGCTTCTTCCCGCGCTTGGCGCGAGCTGTTCGGGCGGGCCTGGCCGCCGGGCGGTCGGGGATGAGCTGATCCGTCATCGGATGATCGCCACCTTTCGTTCGACCCAGCCGGCCGCGAGGCCGATCGCGAGCGCGATGGCCATGTAGATGAGGCCGGCGCCGGAGAAGATCAGGATGGGCTGCGCGGCGATGAGGTTGATCTTGTTGACCTCTGCGGTGAGCTCGACGACGCCGACCGCAGCGGCGAGGGCCGTGTTCATCGCGAGCGCGATCATCACGTTTCCGATCGGCTGCACGACGGCGCGCAGTGCCTGGGGGATGACCACGAACCGCAACGACTGCGCCAGCGTGAAGCCGAGGGCTCTGGATGCTTCGACCTGGCCGACCGAGACCGTGTTGACGCCGGAGCGCACGGCTTCTGCGACGTACGCGGCCTCGTAGACGGTGAGCACGATGATGGCGGTCGGCGTCAGGGGGAGGAGGAGGCCGGCGTCCGGGAGAGCGAACACGGCGAGCAGCAGCAGCGCGAGCAGCGGAACGTTGATGAAGAACTGCACGTACAGGAAGGCGGCTGCGCGCAGGATCGGGATGGGGCTGACCCGCGCGACCGTCACGAGAACGCCGAGCACGATCGAGCAGACACCGGCGATGAGCGCCATCATCAGCGTCGTGCCGAGCGCCTGGACGATCGGTCCGAGGTTGTCGATCAGGGGATTCATTGCTCACTCACTGCACGTGGCTACGGGAAGGGGAGATGGTGGGGTGGTGCGAAGGACCTGATGGTCGGGATGCGCGCGGGCATGTGTGGTCGCGCCGCGCGCATCCCGAGTCGAAGGAGCCCCGAGCCGGGGGAGCTGGGGGCTCCGGTCATGGGCCGGTCAGGAACCGGGGACGGAGCCGATCTCCGGCGGGGTCGGGATGGCGGAGTCTGTCACGGTGCCGAGCGTGGTCTTCCACGCCTTGCCCCACTGGCCGCCCTTCTGGATGGTCTTCAGCCAGTCGTTGATGAACGACTTGAAGTCCGAGTCGCCGTGCTGGAGGCCGATGCCGTACGGCTCCTTGGTGAACGGCTCGCCGACGACCTTGATCTGCTTCTCGCTGGCAGCGTCGCTGGCCAGGAGGGTGTAGTCCTGCACGTATGCGTCGCCGCGGCCCTGGATGAGCGCCTGCACGGCGGCGGGGTCGGTCGCGAACGCGGTGACCTTCGCCTTCGGGGCGACCTTCGGCACCTCGGTGACGGCGGGCGTGTTTGCTCCGACGATGACGTTCTTGCCGTCGATGTCCTTGACGCTCTTGATCGTGGTGTTGTCGCTCTTGACGGCGACGGCCAGGCCGGACTCGAAGTACGGGCCGGCGAAGTCGATCTGCGTCGCGCGCTCCTCGGTGATCGTGTACGTGTTGAAGACCACGTCGACGGTGCCGTTCTGCAGCATCGCCTCACGCGTCTCCGACGCCGGGGGCACGATCTCCACGTTCGGCTTGCCCAGGATGTATGTGGCGAGCAGCTTGGCGAGGTCGGCGTCGAAGCCGGTCACCTGGTCGGGGTTCGTCGGGTCCTGCTGCGACAGCAGCGGGGCGTCGAGTGCTTCGGCGACGATCAGCTTGCCGCGCTTCTTGATCTTCTCCATCGTGGAGCCGGGGATGATGAGCGAGGCCTTCGCGACAGGGGCGTCGGTGAAGGGCGAGTCGGCGCTGGACGAGCTGGAACTCGCGCTCGAGCCAGGGAGGCTGGTGGTGCCGGAGCAGCCGGTGACGACGAGCGTCACAGCGGCCAGCAGGATTCCGGCGGCCGTTGCCTTCCTGCGGGTAATGCTGCGGATCATGTGGTGCGTCCTTTCCAATGGGGGCGATCGGGGATGCGATCGGGGTGGTGCAGGGCGAAGCCTTCCGTTCGCTAGTGCGAGAGGACGGAAGCGAGGAACGACTTGGCGCGCTCGGAGCGCGGCGAGTCGAAGAATTCGGCTGGGGTGGCTTGCTCGACGATCTGACCGCGGTCCATGAAGACCACGCGATCGGCGGCGCGGCGGGCGAAGCCCATCTCGTGTGTGACGACGATCATCGTCATGCCCTCCTTGGCGAGCGAGGTCATCACGTCCAGCACCTCGCCGACCATCTCGGGGTCGAGGGCGCTCGTCGGCTCGTCGAAGAGCATGACCTTGGGGTGCATGGCGAGGGCTCGCGCGATGGCGGCGCGCTGCTGCTGGCCGCCGGAGAGCTGGGCGGGGTGGGCGTGCGCCTTGTCGGCGATGCCGACGCGGTCGAGCAGGACCATCGCCTCCTTCTCCGCTTCCGCCTTCTTCGTGCCGCGCACCTTGAGGGGGGCGAGCGTCACGTTGTCGAGGATCGTGCGGTGGGCGAAGAGGTTGAACGACTGGAAGACCATGCCGACGTCCGCGCGGAGGCGGGCGAGACCGGCGCCCTCGACGGGGAGCAGTTCGCCGTCGACGCGGATCTCGCCGGAGTCGATGGTCTCGAGGCGGTTGATCGAGCGGCACAGCGTCGACTTGCCCGAGCCGGACGGGCCGACCACGACCACGACCTCCTGGGGGTGCACGTCCAGGTCGATGTTCTGGAGAACGTGCAGCTCGCCGAAGTGCTTGTCGACGGCGCGCAGGCTCACCATGAGCTGCTGGTCGGTTGCTGCGGTCATGCGGGTTCCTCGCGTCGTCATTGATCTGGCCTGGTCGAGCGGCCGGTGGTCCGGGTTGCGGAAAGCGTACTAAGTGAACCTAGCTTTGCGCAATATTGGAATTACTTAATACGAAATCGAAGAAAGTCGGTACAGTATCCTCAACTCACACGTGTTCAGAGGAGAGCGAGCTGCGCCATGACCAGCACCATCGACGCACACCAGCTCCACGGCTCGAACGCCGGGGCGATCCTCGACCTGATTCGTTCCGGACACTCGCGCTCCCGCGCCGAGATCGCCCGCAGCACCGGGCTGTCGCCGTCCACGGTCGCCCAGCGCATCGACGCCCTGATCGCCTCCGGCTACATCCGTGAAGCGGGGGAGGGCGTCTCCCAGGGCGGCCGCCGTCCGCGCACCCTCGAAGTCGACCCGAGCAGCGGCGTCGTCTGCTCCGTCGACCTCGGCTCCCACCACGCCACGTTCGGCCTCATCGACCTCTCCGGGCGTCTCATCGCCGTGCGAAACGAGAACATGGACATCGGCCAGGGGCCGCAGCGCATCCTGCGCTGGATCATGACCGTCGCCGACGCGCTCGTCGCCGAGCACGCGGAAGCCGGCCAGCGCCTGCGCGGCTACGGCATCGGCCTGCCTGGCCCCGTCGACTCCACGACCGGCCGCATGGTCTCGCCGTCGAGGATGCCAGGCTGGAACGGCGTGGACGTCGCCGCGGCCATGACAGAGCTGAGTGGCCTTCCCGCCGCCACGGACAACGACGCCAACCTGATGGCGCTCGGCGAGCACGACGCCCTCGGCGACGACGTGCAGCACCTCGTCTTCGTCAAGGCCGGATCGAGCATCGGCTGCGGCGTGATCGCGCTCGGCGGGCTCTACCACGGCTACCACGGCATGGCGGGGGACATCAGCCACGTCAGCGTGCCTGGCGCACCACCCGTGCTGTGCTCCTGCGGTCGCACCGGCTGCCTGGATGCGGTGGCAGGGGGAGCGGCGATCGTGCAGGCCCTGCGCGACGCGGGGGTGGAGGTGGCTGACACGAGCGAGGTGCTCGCGCTGGCCAGGGATGCGCATCCACTGGCCACCCAGATGCTGCGCGAAGCAGGCAGCAGGGTCGGCGGCGTGCTCGCGACGATCATGAACTTCTTCAACCCGCAGCGGCTCGTGCTCGGAGGGATCCTCGGCGAGGCGGAGGCGTTCGTCGCCGGCGTGCGCTCGGCGATCTACTTCGAGTGCCTGCCGATGGTGACGGACAACCTCGACATCGCCGTGTCGGTGACGAAGGACAGGGCGGGCATCCGCGGTGCAGGGCGGCTGGTGCTGGACAAGCTGTTCGACGCCGCCGAGATCAACCGCGTGGTGCGGTGAGCCACCCATCGCACGGTGTCGCGATCGTCGGCGCAGGGCGGATGGCGGAGGCGCACGCCCGCGCCTGGCTCGCGCTCGGCGTCCGGGTGCACGCCGTGGTGTCGCCGCGTCGCCGCCCGTCGCTGCCTGCCGCACCGGATGCGCGCTGGGACACCACCCTCGACGAAGCGCTGACCGATCCTGCCGTCACCATCGTGTCGGTCTGCACCCCGACCCCGACGCACGCAGAGCTCGCGATCCGCGCGCTGGAGGCGGGCAGGAACGTGCTGCTGGAGAAGCCGATCGCGCTGACCCTCGAGGATGCGCGCGCCGTCGCCGCTGCCGCCGACCGCGCGCCCGGCGTGCTGATGGTGGCGCAGGTCGTGCGGTTCTTCCCCGCGTACGCTGAGCTCGCCGAGCGGGTGGCCGCCGGAGGGATCGGGCGGGTGCGCGCGCTGCGCGCCACGCGGCTCACGTCGTCGCCGCACCGGCCGGACTGGCTCGCGGACGAGGAGCAGTCCGGTGGCATGGTGGTCGACTTCGCGATCCACGACTTCGACCAGGCCAACCTGCACCTCGGGGAGCCGGTGGCGGTGACGGCCGTGCGAACCCCTGGCGGATACGGAGCGCCCGTGACGACCACGATCGAGTACCGCGACGGCGGGGTGGCGACCGTGCTCAGCGTCGCCGACCTGCCGGAGGGCTTCGCCTTCAGCACCAGCCTCGACCTGGTCGGCACGGACGGCGTGGATGCGCTGCAGCCGGCCGAGGGCGAGCCGTTCGTCGCGCAGGCGCGCTACTTCCTCGACTGCGTCACAGAGGGCAGCCCGCCGGACCGCTGCCCGACGAGCGCCGCCGTGGATGCGCTCAGGGTCGCGCTGGCGGCGCGGGAGTCGCTGCGCGCATCCACGAGGGTCGTGCTCTAGAGCTCGACGGTCTTGTTCTCGCCGATGTCCGGCGGGGTGTGGGTGACGGCCGCCTTGGCGATCTTGAACACCTTGACGATGCCGGGCTCGTGCGACGCCCAGAACTCCGCCGACTCCGCGCTGACGTGCAGGAGCGCGACGGCTGGATCGTCCTTGCCTTCCGGGAACCACGCCTCCATCGACGGGCTCCACAGCTCGTCCACCTTGTCTCTGTCGTGGACGAGCTCGGCCGTGCCGGCCAGCGACAGGTAGCCCTTTCCCGTGTCGTACGAGACGTTGACCTGGGGATGCGCGTGGATGTCGGCGACCTTCGGGCTCGGGTCCTGGGTGAAGAACCACAGGTCGCCGTCGAACTCGGCCTTCTGGGTGGCGAGCGGCCGGGAGTGCAGGGCGCCGGACGCGGTCTGCGTGGTGAGGAGCGCCACGCGGGACGCCGAGATGAGGCCGGAGATGGTGGCGAGGTCGTCGTCGTGGGTGCTCGTGCTGTCTGTGCTCGTGCTGTCTGTCATTGCCGTCACGCTACCCTCGCGTCGGCGGGATGCAATCGGATGTCGAAATGAGATTATGCATGCATTCCGGTCGTGACCGATCGCCGCTAGGTTTTAGCCATGAAGACCGCCAGGCTCGTCCGCCCCGCCATCGCCATCGCCGCCGCCGTCGTGCTGGCGGCCCTCACCGGATGCTCGTCGTCCGGGTCGTCCTTCACCGGTTCCTGGGGTGAGGACACCGCTGGACAGCCGTCGCTCACCATCGAGTCGGACGGAACGTTCCACGGAAACGACGGCTGCAACGACATGAGCGGCAAGGGCACGATCTCGGGAGACACCTTCACGTTCGGGCCGTTCGCCTCCACGCTGAAGGCCTGCGAGGGCGTCACGCCGTGGCTCAACCTCGCGCACACCGCCAAGGTCGACGGCGACACCCTCACGGTCTACAAGAACGGCGGCGACAAGCTCGGGACCCTCGCCAAGCGCTGAAGCGCTGAGCGCTGACGCGCCGCCGGCGGCTACAAGCCGATCGGGCGGCCAGGCGGGAGCGGGTCGTCGCGGCCCGTGAACGGGACGCCGTCGTTGTAGATCGCCTCGCGGCGCCCGATCTCGGTGAGGAGCGCCTTGTTGAGCATCTCCGACCAGCTGCTGTCCTTCTCCTCGAACGACGTCGAGCGGTAGACGGCCCGTGCCCGGCTGCGCAGCTCCTCGGGCAGATAGAACGTGATCGTCGTACGGCGCGAAAGACCGCTGCCCTGGACGGGCTGGTTCGCTTCACCCATCTGACTCCTCGGACATACCGCATCTGATCACTGATCGTGTCACATACTACGGTACACGCCTCGCTACCGCGACAGCCGTTCGACGATGGATCCGAAAAGCTGGGGGCGGGCGGTGGCCGCAGGCACGATCCTGCCGCGCATCGGCGAGCGGGCCGCCGTCACCAGGCCGGACGTGAGCATGCGGAAGTCGCGCGTCGTCGTACGCCACGCCCTCTCGTACCGCGCGGGGTCCGCGGCCACCACCGCAGCGACCGCGGCGCCTGCCTGGGCGAAGCCGACGCGCATCCCCTCGCCGGTGAGGGCGTCCACATAGCCGGAGGCGTCTCCGACCAGCAGCAGGCGGCCGGCGGTGCGCGCCTTGGTGCGCTGCAGCAGCGGGCCGGCCCCGCGCACGGAGCTGACCGCTTCAACGCCTCGCAGCCGTTCGGCGAGCTGCGGGATGCGCGCGAGTGCCGCATCCTGGTCGAGCGGCCGATGGCCGAGCACGGCGACGCCGACGAGGTCGTCGTCCACCGGGGTCACGTACGCCTCGACGTCCGCCGCCCAGTGCACCTCGACGAGGTCCGTCCACGGCGCGATCGCGTAGTGGCGGCGCACCCCGAAGCGGCGGCGCGCATCCCGCTGGGGTCGGCCGTCGAGACCGGCGAGACGGCGGAGCGGGGAGTGAAGTCCGTCTGCCGCGATCAGCCACGGGGCCGTGCGTCTGCCACCCGTGGGATGCGCGGCGTCCGTCGCGAGGATCACCGAGACCTCGTCCGTCCCGTTCTCCAGCCCGACGACGCGCGCCCGCTCGACGGTCGCCCCGAGATCGCGCGCCCGCGTCGCGAGCGCCTGCTGCAGCGTGGTCCGGCGCACGCCGCGCCCCGGCCGCTCCGAGAACTGGTGCTCCACCCGCCTCGTGCCGTCCAGGTAGGCGATCCCGGCCAGCGGATGCCCGGCAGGGTCGACCCCCATCAAGTGGAGTGCCGCGAGCGCGCCGGGCATCAAGCCCTCTCCACACGCCTTGTCGATCGGGTCGTCCCTGGCCTCGATCACCAGCACGGCTATCCCGGCCAGCCGCGCCTCGATCGCGCACGCCAGTCCCACCGGGCCTGCCCCGACGACGATCAGGCCGGCCGCGGCGTTCATGCTCGCGCTGGCTCCACCGACGCCAGTGCGCGGTTCTCGCACGGGATGCGCACCGCCAGCAGCAGCACGGCGTTCAGCACCGTGAACGCGATGGCCGTGATCCACGCGGTGTGCACGAGCGGGAGCGCGAACCCTTCCACCACCACCGCGATGTAGTTCGGGTGCTTCAGCCAGCGGTACGGCCCGCGCGTGACGAGCGGCAGGTCGCGCACGATGATGACGCGGGTGTTCCAGCGTGGTCCGAGGGCGGCGATGCACCACCAGCGCAGGCCCTGGCTGGCCAGCACGAGCACCAGCATCGGCCACCCCAGCCACGGGATGAACGGACGACCGCCCCACCACACCTCGGCCAGGCAGGCCAGCAGCAGCCCGGTGTGCAGCGCCACCATCGGCGGGAAGTGACCCTTGCCGTACTCGACGCCGCCGCGCGCGAACGACCAGGCCGCGTTGCGCGACGACACGATCAGCTCGGCGATGCGCTCGCCGCCGGTGGCGAGCACCAGGATCGTGTACAGGATCACGCGGCGGTGCCCATCGCCGTGCCGTCGTCCTCCGGGTCGAGAGCCGCGCCGTCGAGAGCCGCGCGATCGTCCGGCTCCGCGCTCCCGTCCGCCCAGTGCAGCAGCACCAGTTCGGCGGTCACGCCTGGGCCGAGCGCGAAGAGCAGGCCGTTCGTGCCCGGCGCCTGGTGCGCATCCATCAGCTCGGCGAGCACGTGCAGCACCGCGGCAGACGACAGGTTGCCGACGCGCGCCAGCGAGCGCCAGCTCGCGTCGAGGGCGCCGTCCGGCAGGTCGAGTGCCCTGGCGAACGCTTCGAGCACCTTCGGGCCGCCAGGGTGCGCTGCCCAGGCTCCGACGTCGGCGATCGTCAGGTCGTGCGCGGCCAGGAGTCCTTCTGCATCGGAGGCGAAGTTGCGGTCGATGACCTCGGGCACGCCGGCGCTGAGCACGATGCGGAAGCCGGTGCCTCCGATGTCCCAGCCGATCACATCCGCGGTGTCGGGGTAGATGCGGCTGCGGGTGTCGACGATCTCCGGGCCGGGGAGACCGAGCTGCTTGGCGCGGTTGTCGCCGACCATGATCACCGCTGCCGCCCCATCGCCGAAGAGGCCGCTCGCGACGATGTTCGCCATCGAGTCGTCGCTGGCCTGCACGGTGAGCGAGCAGAGCTCGACCGAGAGCAGCACGGCGACTTCGTTCGGGTGGCCGGTGAGGTAGTCGTGGACGCGGGCGATCCCGGCTGCGCCGGCGACGCAGCCCAGCCCGAAGCTCGGCAGCCGTTTGACGTCGGTGCGCAGGCCGAGCCGCTGCACCAGCTGCGCGTCGATCGACGGCGCGGCGATGCCGGTCACCGAGGTGAAGAGGAGGAAGTCCACGTCCGTCGGCTGCAGGCCGGCCGCAGCGAGTGCACCGGTGAGGGCGCGCTCGGCGAGGGTGGTGCCCTCGGCGATGAAGAAGTCGTTTGACTCCTGGAACGACGCGATCGAACTGTACTGTTCGAGCGGCATCACGAGATTGCGCGTCTCCACCCCACTGGATGCGTGGATGCGACGCATGACCGCCTGACGCCCTGGATCGGCGGTGATCATCGCGAGCAGAGCCGCGGTGATCTCGCCCTGGCTGTAACTCCGGTCGGGCACGACCGGAGCCACCGACACGATGCGGCTCACATGCGAAACGTACCACCGTGCGACGGCGGCGCGACCCCGGCGGGGACGATTCCCATGTTGGCCGGTGTCAGCCCCTTTTCCTCGCGGTTCTGACCGCCCAGCGGCCGTCGGTGCGGGTCAGCTCCAGCGGGTAGTCGAGCGTCTCCGAGATGAGCTCGCTGGTGAGCACGTCGTCGGCGGCGCCCTGCGCGACGATGCGGCCGTCGCGGAGCAGCATGGCGTGCGTCGTGGTCGCGGGAAGCTCCTCGAGGTGGTGCGTCACCAGCACGCTCGCCAGGTCGGGATGCTGGGCGCGCAGCCCGTCGATCCGGTCGAGCAGGTGCTCCCTGGCCGCGATGTCGAGCCCGGTGCTCGGCTCGTCCAGCAGCAGCAGGTGCGGGTCGGGCAGGAGGGCGCGGGCGATGAGGGCGCGGCCGCGCTCGCCCTGCGAGAGGACGGGCCAGACCGCGTCGGCGAGGTCGTGCATCCCGAGCAGCTGGATGAGCTCGTCCGCTCTGCGCTCCTGCTCCTCGGTCGGCTCCCAGCGCATCATGCGCTCTGTGGTGCCGGTGGCTCCGGTGAGCACCACGTCTCGCACGGTCAGGGGCGAGCGCACCTCGTGCCGCGGGTTGACGTGACCGATCAGGCCGCGCAGCTCGCGCAGGTCGACGCGCCCGAGGCGGCGGCCGAGCACCTCCACTGTTCCCCTGGTGGGATGCACGACGGCGCCGAGCATGCTGAGGATCGTGCTCTTGCCTGCCCCGTTCGAGCCGATCAGTGCCCAGTGCTCTCCGGCGTGCACGCGCATCCCGATCCCGTCGAGGATCGTCCGTCCTCCGCGCACGAAGCCGACACCGTCCACCTGCAGCACCACGCGCTCTTCCACGCGTCTATCGTTCCATGCCCCGGCGCGGGCGAGTGCAGCCCCATCGCGGCGGATGCTCTGGACGGCCAGACGAGCGGCGAGGGGGCCAGGGTCAGGCGAGGACGGCGAGCGCGTCGATCTCGACGAGCATCTCGGCGCGGGGGAGGCCGGTGAAGACGGTGGTGCGGGCGGGGAGGACGCCGGATGCGACGCGCGGCGTGACGAACGCGCCGTATGCCTCGTTCATGATCGCGAAGTCCTCGCGCTTGGTCAGGTAGACGCGGAGCATCATCACGTCGTCGAAGGTCGCGCCGCCCGCGGCGAGGATCGCCTCCACGTTCTGCAGCGTGCGGGTGGTCTGCGCCGCCACGTCGTCCGGGAAGAGGTACTCGTTGGTCGCCGGGTCGACGGGGCCCTGGCCGGAGACCTGCAGGAACGGTCCGCGCTTCACCCCCTGAGAGAAGGTGTGCGCTGGGGCGGGAGCGTCCGACGTGACGATGGCGGTGCGGTCAGTCATGGGTGTCCTTTCGAGACGGTGGGGGAGGAAGGAAGGGGGCGTCGCCGGCGAAGCCGAGCTCGGCGGAGATGCGGGCTGTGGCGTCGTGCAGCGCGGGCAGCAGCCCGAGTACGCCCTCGTACGGCAGCACGACGTTCGGCACGGACACGGACACCGCAGCGGCGATCCGCCCGTCCGCGCCGAACACCGGCGCGCCGACGCAGTTCATGAAGGTCTCGTGCTCCTCGTGGTCCTGCGCCCAGCCGCGCGCTGCGCTGCGCCGCACCTCGTCGACGAGCTCGGCCGCCGAGGCGATCGTGTTGCCGGTGAACCGTTCGTAGTCGACCCCGGATGCGACGCGCGCCAGCTCTGCGTCGTCCAGCCCGCCGAGCAGCACCTTCGCGACCGCCGTCGCATGCAGCGCGGCAGGGAGCCCGACGCGCGAGTACATCCGCAGCGGCTGCCTGGACTCGACTTTGTCGATGTACGTCACCGTCCCCGCGTCGTACGCTGCGAGGTGCACGGTCTGGCCGGTGTCAGCGCCGAGCGCGCGCAGGACGGGCGAGGCGACGCCGCGCACATCCCGCGAGTCGAGGGAGGTCTGGGCGAGCTGGAAGACCGCGGAGCCCACGTGGTAGCGGTACTCGGCGTCGCGGGTGACGTAGCCGTGCTCCTCCAGCGTCCTGAGCAGCCGCAGCACGGTGGTCTTGTGCACGCCGACCGCGTCCGCGAGCGCGTCGAGACTCCCTGTGCCGTTCGCGACGAGGTCGAGCAGCTCGAGGGCGCGGGAGAGCGACTGGCTCACGTGGCCGCCCGCCACGGGATCTCGCCGGGGTGAACCCGCCAGCGCGACCAGGTGTCGTCGTCTGCGTCCGCGATCAGGGCGCGCTCTCGTGCATCCGGGACCGTCAGAGGGCGGTCGCCGTGCCCGATCAGGGTCAGCGCGGCCAGCGCGTGGCCGATCCGCAGGCACGTGGCGGCGTCGCGTCCCTCCGAGAGTCCGGCCAGGTATCCCGCGGCGAAGGCGTCGCCGGCGCCGACAGGCTCGACGACCTCCACGGTCAGGCACGGCACGTGGATCTCTTCGCCGTCGCGCAGGTAGCTGGATGCGCGACGCGCGTCGTCCTTGAGCACCACCCGTTCGAGCAGGGGATGCGCGTCGAACAGCCGCTGGGGGTCGCTGTGCCCGAAGTGCCTCTCGGCTTCGTCTGCACCGAGGAACAGCGTGTCCGCCTGGCCGACGAGCGCGTCGAGCGGCGCGGTGTCCCTGCCCTGCCAGAGCCGTGGCCGGTGGTTGAGGTCGACGCTGATCGTGGTCTGCTCGCCGGTGAGTTCGCGAAGAGCGGCGACCGCCTCGGCGGCGCTGGCGGAAATGGCGGCCGTGATGCCGCTGGTGTGCACGATCGCCGCGTCGCGCAGGATGCTCGCGGCCGGTTCGGCAGTGAGACTGCCGCGGCCGATGGCGGAGGCCGCGGAGCCGCGGCGGTAGTAGTGCATCCGCGTGCCTGCGCCGTCCGGGCCGCCGGTGGTCTCCTTGACGTAGATGCCAGTGGGGCGGTCGTCGTCGGTGTCGACCGCCGACAGGTCGAGCCCGGCGTCGGAGGCGGTGGCGCGGATGCGCTCGCCGAAGCCGTCGTCGCCGAGGCGGGAGATCCAGGCGGTCGGCAGCCCCATCCGCGCCAGCGAGGTGGCGACGTTGAACTCCGCGCCGCCGACGTCGGAGCCGAAGGTCTCCGCCTCGGCGAGCGGGCGGTGGGCTTCCGGGTAGAGGACGACCATGGCCTCGCCGATCGTCACCAGTGCGCCCACTCGCTCCTCTTCTCGGTCTCGTGCCGACGGCTGCAGCCGCTGCTGCTGCTGCTCCTGCTCCTGCGGGGTTCCGTCGGGGATGGTCGTCATGCTAGAACAGAGGCAACAGTTTACGCAATCAGCGTTGCGCTATATGCAACGCGTGAAGGAGTCGTGTGCTCGCCAGCAAGGCCATGCCGCTCGCATACGCGGTGGAGAACATGGCGGCGCTCCCCGACCGCCGGCCCCCGCTGACCGCCTTCCCCACACCGCTCGTCACGGTGAGCGAGGCCGCTGTGCAGCACAACCTCGCCACGATGGCCGCCTGGTGCGCGTCTGCAGGCGTCGGCATCGCGCCGCACGGCAAGACCACCATGAACCGCGAACTCTGGCAGCGCCAGCTCGACGCCGGTGCCTGGGGCATCACGGTCGCGACCCCGTGGCAGCTCTCGGTCGCCGTCGAGTGGGGCGTCCCGCGCATCATGCTCGCCAACGCGCTGGTGCAGCCTGACGCACTCCGGTACGCGGCGCCGCACGCCGAGCGGGTGCTGGTGTGGGCGGACTCGGTGCGCGCGGTACAGATCATGGACACGGTGCTGGCAGAGACGGCGGAGCACGCCGCGCCGGCCACGCAGCCCAGGCTCGGCGTCCTCATCGAACTCGGCGCGCCCGGCGGCCGCACAGGGGCGCGCACCGTGGAGGACGCACTGGCCGTTGCGAAGGAGGTCGCCGCATCCACCGGCCTGCGGCTGGCCGGTGTCGCCGGCTACGAGGGCGCGCTCGCTCACGACGGATCGGACGCGGCGCTCGCCGTGGTGCGCTCCTACCTGCAGCGGATGCTCGACCTGCACGACGCCATCGACGGCGCAGGGCTCTACCAGGGCGACGCCCCCGTGATCCTGACCGCGGGCGGCAGCGCATACTTCGACGTCGTGGCCGAGGTGCTCGCCCCCCGCCGCGACCTCGCAGGCGAGCGAGGGAGGCCGGTCGACGTGCTGCTGCGCTCCGGCGCGTACATCACGCACGACGACGGCTTCTACAGCGGCATCACGCCGCTCGGCAGGGGGCCGGGAGGGGAGTTCCGCTCCGCGATCCACGGCTGGGCCACGGTCGTGTCCCGCCCGGAGCCCTGGCTGGTCCTGGTGGATGCAGGCAAGCGCGACTTCCCGTACGACGAGGGCCTCCCGGTGCCGCAGGCGCTGCGCCGGTTCGGCGAGCACACCGTGACGCCGTTCGACGGCGCCGTCGCCACGGCGATGAACGACCAGCACACCTTCGTGCGCGTGCCGGAGTCGGCCGTGGTGGAGGTGGGCGACGTGATCCGGTTCGGCCTGTCGCACCCGTGCACCACGTTCGACAAGTGGCGGGCGCTTCCTGTGGTGGACGACGTGACGGCGGAGACACCGCAGGTCATCGGCCTGCTGGAGACGGCCTTCGGATGACGACCACCCCCGCACCCTCAGGAGCCAGATGAACGACACCGACCCCGCCCTCCTCAGCACTCTGCGCGCCGACCGCGCCCTCACCGTGGTGCGCGCCCCGCGCATCGACGACCCGGCCGCCCTGTGCGCAGCGCTGGTCTCCGGGGGGATCCGCACGGTCGAGTTCACCTTCACGACCCCCGGCGTCGAGCAGATCGTGGCAGAGGCCGTCGCCGCTGCGGCCGCCGCGGCCGAGCGGGGAGACGCAGCCGCGCTGGTCGGCGCCGGCACGGTCACCGACGAGGCCAAGGCGGAGGCCGCCATCGCCGCGGGCGCCCGCTTCATCGTCACGCCAGGAGTGCACGACGGCGTCGCAGCGATCTGCCGGGAGGCGGGCATCCCGTTCCTCCTCGGAGCGCTCAGCCCCAGCGAGGTGATGCGCGCGGTCGAGGCCGGCGCCGCCGCCGTGAAGATCTTCCCCGCCTCGCTGGTCGGCCCCGGCTACCTGAAAGACCTGGCCGGTCCCTTCCCTGGCGTTCCCTTCGTTCCGTCGGGCGGGCTGCACGCCGACAACGCCGCCGAGTGGGTGCAGGCGGGCGCGCTCGCCGTCACCGCTGGATCGAGCGTGGTGTCTGCTGCGGCCATCGAGGCGGCCGATTGGTCAGCGGTCGCCGAGCGCGCCGCCGCGTTCGTGGCGGCGGCGCAGGGGTCGTGAGCCGCGCATCCAGCGCAGCGCGGCCCACTCTGCTGCGTGGCGGCCTGGTGCTCGACGGCACCGGTCGCCCAGGTCGGCGCGCTGACGTGCTGCTGCACGGCGACAGGATCGCGGCGGTGGGCGAGCACCTCGACACCACCGGCGTCCGCATCGTCGACGCGGACGGGCTCGCCGTCTCCCCCGGCTTCATCGACATGCACGCGCACTCGGACCTCGCCGTCCTCTCCGACAGCGCACATCTCGCCAAGGTCTCCCAGGGCGTCACCACCGAGGTCGTCGGCCAGGACGGCCTCTCATACGCGCCGACGACCGACGAGACGATGCCGGTCCTCCTCGAACAGCTCGCCGGCTGGAACGGCGTCCCCGACCTCGAATACTCCTGGCGCAGCGTGGCCGGCTACCTGGCTGCCGTGGATGCGCGGGGCCCGGCCGCCAACGTCGCCTACCTCATCCCGCAGGGCTCCGTCCGCATGGCCGTGGTCGGCAACGAGCGCCGCCCGGCAACCCCGGACGAACTCGACCGGATGCGCGCCATCGTCGCCCAGGGGATGCGCGAGGGAGCGTTCGGCCTGTCCTCCGGCCTCACCTACGTGCCGGGGATGTTCGCGGACACCGGAGAGCTCGCCGCCCTCTGCGCCGTGGTCGCCCGGCACGGCGGCTTCTACGCGCCGCACCAGCGGTCGTACGGCGCCGGCGCGCTCGACGCGTACGCCGAGGTGATCGACATCGCCCGCAGCTCCGGGTGCGCGCTGCACCTCACGCACGCCACCATGAACTTCGGCGTCAACCGGGGCCGCGCGTCCGAGCTGGTCGCGCTGATCGACAGCGCACTCGCGGACGGCGTCGACATCACGCTCGACAGCTACCCGTACCTGGCCGGGTCCACCACGCTCTCCGCGCTGCTGCCGAGCTGGGCGGCGGTCGGCGGTCCGGAGGCCACCATCGCCCGCCTCGGCGCCCAGGAGGTGCAGGCGCGGGTCGCCCACGAGCTCGAGGTGGTCGGCACGGACGGCTGCCACGGCGTCCCCGTCGACTGGGCGACCATCGAGATCTCCGGCGTGCGCGACCAGGCGTTGGCCTCCGCGGTCGGCCGCAGCATCGCCGCCATCGCCGCCGACCGAGGCGCCCCGCCATCGTCTGTCTATCTGGAACTGCTCGTCGCCGACCGGCTGGGCACGAGCATCCTGCAGCATGTCGGCGACGAGCAGAACGTCCGCACGATGATGCGCCACCAGCGCCACACCGGCGGAAGCGACGGGATCCTGGTCGGCGCCAAGCCGCACCCGCGGTCGTGGGGCACCTTCCCGCGCTACCTCGGCCACTACGTGCGCGAGGAGGGGGTGCTGACGCTGGAGGACGCGATCGTGCACCTGTCGGCTCGCCCGGCTGCGCGCCTCGGCCTGACGGACAGGGGCAGGATCGCCCCCGGCCTCACGGCCGACCTGGTGCTGTTCGACCCCGCCACCGTCGCCGACCGCGCGACGTACGCCGACCCTCGGCAGCAGGCGGAGGGCATCCCATGGGTGTTCGTGGCAGGGCGCCCTGTGCTGGCCGACGGGATGCGCACGGACGAGACGCCGGGCCGCGCGTTGCGTAGAGTCGCGGTGTGAGCAGCGAGACACCTCAGACCCGGACGACTCGGTCCGGCCGCCGCGCCTTCCTCATCCTGCACGGCTGGGACAACTTCCGTCCTCCCGGCCACTGGCAGTACGAACTCGCCTCCGCTCTGCGGTCGCTCGGCGAACGGGTGGTGTACCCGCAGCTCCCGGATGCGGCGCACCCCGACGTGGCGGCGTGGCAGGCGGCGGTGGCCGCGGCGCTGGAGGAGGCGGCGGACGGCGACGACGGCGGCGACGACACCGGCCGCGCCCGTGTCACCGTGCTCGCGCACAGCCTGTCCTGCCTGCTCTGGCTCGGAGCGCGCCCGCCGGAGGACACCGTCGAGCGCGTGCTGCTCGTCGCCCCGCCGGCGCCGTCCTTCATCGCCGACGAGCCGGAGATCGCCGCGTTCGCCGCCCTGCCACTGACCGCCCCTGGCACACCGGCCCAGATCGCCGCCTCGGACGCAGACCCGTTCTGCCCGGAGGGGGCGCAGGCCGTGTTCGGTGCACCCCTGGGGATCCCGGTCACGATCATCCCTGGCGGCGGTCACCTGGAGCGCACGGCCGGATACGGAGAGTGGCCGTCGGTTCTCGACTGGTGTCTCGATCCGACGGCCACTCTCGTGCCCAATGCGTGAGGTCTAGCGCCGCGACTCCTGTGCCGCCAGCACCGTCGCCACCAGCGGCGCGAAGAGCGGCTCGCCCTCTGCGACGCCGGTGATCTCCGTCACGATGTCCTCGGCCGTCGCCTCGCGCAGGAGCTGCTGCAGCTCGACGCTCTGGGTGTCGTCGGGCACGTCGAACCGCAGCGCGGCGCCGACCGCCGTCAGCAGCGCCTCCGGGATGCCGCCCGTGTACTGCACATAGTCGGCGGCCGGGCCGATGAACCGGTCGTTCCTGCCGAGCTTGCGCAGCGGCTCGCGGCCGACGCGCGTCACCTCGTCGACCAGGTACGGGTTTGTGAACCTGTCCAGGATCTTCGCCCGGTACGCCGCCAGATCGGCGGGGTCGAGGCCGTGCTTGGCGACGAGCGCCGCCGACGTCTCCGCCAGCGCGGCCTCCGCGGCGGAGCGCACGGACGGGATCGCGATGGCCTCGCTGATCGTCGTCGCGCCGGCCAGGAAGCCGGTGTACGCCACCGTCGCGTGGCCGGTGTTCACCGTGAACAGCTTGCGCTCGATGTACGGCGCGAGCGAGTCCACGAAGTGCGCGCCGGGGATGCTCGGCTCCGCGCCCGCGAACGGGCTGCGGTCGACCACCCACTCGTAGAACGCCTCGACGGTCACGTCGATGCCCGCATCCGGGTCCTGGGCAGGCACGATGCGGTCGACAGCGGTGTTGGCGAAGATCGCCTTGGCTGCCAGCGCATCCCTGGTCTCGTCGTCCGGCAGGCCGTCGAACAGTTCGGCGGCGAGCAGGTCGGTCGCGCCGATCGCGTTCTCGCAGGCCAGCACGGCCAGGCGCGGTGCATCGTCGGCGCGCGCCGCGAGCCCGGCCGCGATCACCGGTGCCACGAAGCGCAGGATGCGCGGTCCGACCGCCGTGGTGACGATGTCGGCGGTCGCGATCTCCGCGATCAGGGCCGCCTCGTCCTGTGCGCTGTTGATGGCGCGGAAGCCGTCGACCACCGTCGTCTTCGAGGTCTCGCCCACCTCGTGTACCCGGTACGAGTCAGCGGCGGCGAGAGCGTCGATCAGTTCGGCGTTGACGTCCGCGAAGACCACCTCGTACCCGGCTTCGTGGAGCAGGAGCCCCACGAAGCCGCGGCCGATGTTGCCTGCGCCGAAGTGAACGGCTTTCATTCGTTCGCCCGCCCTACTCATTCACGTCGGCGAGGAGCGCGAACATGACGTCCGCATCCGGTGCGTCGAGCAGCTTCTGCACGTCGTCCTCCTCCGAGAAGAGGATCGCGATCTTGGACAGGATCTCCAGGTGCTCGTTGTTCTGACCGGCGATGCCGACCACGAACCGCACCTCCTCGCCGCCCCAGTCGAGCGGCGAGGAGTAGCGGATGAACGACAGTGCCGACCGCTTGATCTCGTCCTTGGACTCGTTGGTGCCGTGCGGGATCGCGAGGCCGTTGCCCATGAACGTGGACACGGTGTTCTCACGGTCCTGCATCGAGTCGACGTACGCGGGCTCGACGGCTCCTGCGCTCACCAGCAGCGCGCCCGCCTCGCGGATGGCGTCCTCCCGTGAGGTCGCGGAACCCGCGGCCACGACGTTCGCCCGGTCGAGAATGGTGTCGGTCATTTGTTCGCTTCCTCCGGTGTTTTCTGCTGCGCCTTCACGAGGTCGACGACCTCGTCGTAGCGCGGGCTGTTCATGAAGTTGTCGACGGAGACGTGCTGCGAGTCAGGCGACTGGCCCTTCGCCCTGTCGGTCAGCTCGCGCTGGGTGATCACCAGGTCGGCGGTGCCGTCGAGGTTGCTGATCGCCTGGTTCGTGACGGTCACACCGTCGATTCCGGCCTTCTTGATCTTGTTGCGGAGGACGGATGCGCCCATCGCGCTCGACCCCATCCCCGCGTCGCAGGCGAAGACGATGTTGCGCACGAGCCGCGAGGTGGCGTCGCCCTGGGCGTCGCCGGTGTCGTGCTCACCCTCGTTGACGAGACTCTGCAGCACGCTCGACTCCTTGCCCTTGTTGGCCTGGGTCGCGGCGACGGCGGCGGTCATGTCGCCGGCGTTGCCCGCGGCGAGGTCGCGCTTGCGGCTCGCCCGCAGGATCACCGAGCAGACGATGAACGACACCGCAGCGGCACCCACGACCGAGAGTACGACGCCGACGAGGCTCGGGCCAGGGGTCTGCAGCAGCACGGCGATGATCGAGCCGGGGGAGGCAGGGGCACGGAGACCGGTCTGGAAGGCGGCGTTGATCGCGACACCGGTCATGCCGCCCGCGATGGCGCCGATGATGAGGATCGGCTTCATCAGCACGTACGGGAAGTAGATCTCGTGGATGCCACCGAAGAACTGGATGATGATGGCGCCGGGGGCGCTCGCGCGGGCGACGCCGAGACCGAAGAACGAGTACGCGGCGAGGATGCCGAGGCCGGGGCCGGGGTTCGCCTCCAGCAGGAACAGGATCGACTTGCCGGTCTGCTGCGCCTGCTCGATGCCGAGCGGCGTGAGCACGCCGTGGTTGATGGCGTTGTTCAGGAACAGCACCTTGCCTGGCTCGATCAGGATGCTCGCGAGCGGCAGCAGGTGCAGCGAGACCAGCCAGTTCACGGCGTTGCCGAGCACGCTGCTCAGCCATTCGACGACCGGGGCTATGCCGAAGAACGCGCCGATCGACAACAGCATGCCGACGATGCCGGCAGAGAAGTTGTTGACCAGCATCTCGAATCCGGCCTTGATCTTGCCGTCCCAGATGCGGTCGACCTGCTTGATCACCCAGGCGCTCAGCGGTCCCATGATCATCGCGCCGATGAACATCGGGATGTTGCTGCCGACGATCACGCCCATGGTGGCGATCGAGCCGACGACGCCGCCGCGGACGCCGTAGACCATGCGGCCACCGGTGTTCGCGATGAGCAGAGGCAGCAGGTACGTGATCATCGGCCCGACGAGGCCGACGTACTGCTGGAAGGTGTGACCACCCGCGTCCTGGGCGAGCACGGTGGCCGCGCCCTGCCAGCCGATCTTGGCCTGGTCGCCGAAGCCGCCCAGGATGCCGCTGATCGCCCAGTTGGTGCTCTGCAGCCAACCGGTCGCGATGAACAGGGCCGTGATGAACCCCCACGCGATGAACGCGGGGATGTTCGGCATGACCATGTTCGAGAGGAAGGTACCGAAGCGCTGCACGTGAACGCGTGCGCCGCCCGGCTTCCGTGTCGTCGTCTCTGACGCCGTGGACATTGTGGTGCCTCGTTTCTGTCGGGGTTACTGAGGGGGATGCCCGGAGATCGCGGCCGTGACCGCATCCCGGGCCTCTGCCGCGCCGTCGGCGGCAATGGCGACCTCGGCCAGGTGCTTCGCCTGGTCGAGGGTGAAACGCTTGATGGACATGCGCACGTCGGCGATGGCCGACGGCGACATGGACAGAGTCGTGGCGCCCAGGCCGACGAGCACCACCGCGAGCAGCGGGTCCGCGGCGGCCTCGCCGCAGATGCCGACCGGCTTGCCGTGCTCGCGTCCGGCTGCACCGACCTCGCCGATCAGGCGGAGGACGGCCGGGTGCCACGGGTCCTGGAACCCGGCGACGGAGCCGAGCAGGCGGTCTGCGGCGAGCGTGTACTGGGTGAGGTCGTTGGTGCCGATGGATGCGAACGCGGCCTCGCGCAGGATTCGGTCCGCCGTCAGCGCAGCGGAGGGGATCTCGACCATCACGCCGACCGTCTTGAGGCCGAACTCGGTGGCGAGCTGAACGAAGTAGCGCGTCTCCTCCACGGTGGCGACCATCGGGGCCATGACCCACAGGTCGGCGTCGGTGGCAGCGTCGGCCTCCGCGAGGGCGGTGAGCTGTTCGCGCAGCAGGTCCTCGTTGGCGCGGAGCGCCCTGAGGCCGCGCAGACCGAGGGCCGGGTTGTCCTCGTGCGCGTCGTTGAGGAACTCGAGCGGCTTGTCGGCGCCGGCGTCGAGCACGCGAGCCACGACCTTCTGGCCGGGGAACGCCGACAGCAGCCGGATGTACTCCGCGCGCTGCTGCTCGACGGTCGGAGCCATGCGCTGGTCGAGGAAGAGGAACTCGGTGCGGAACAGTCCGACACCCTCCGCGCCCGCATCCACGGCCTTCTGGGCTCCGTCTGCCGAGCCGAGGTTGGCGAGCAGCGGGATGGCGGTGCCGTCGGCGAGGGCGCCGGGCTCGACGCCGCCGGAGAGGGCGGCAGCGCGCTCGGCGATGCGACTCTCCGCGTCCGCGCGCTGGG
>Ga0153994_1000081_pt1 | contig 50277 bp, 48 predicted proteins | sample TSNC078MetaG_FD_104735 | JGI IMG/M metagenome (GOLD analysis project Ga0153994, IMG submission 104735) | Attine ant fungus gardens microbial communities from North Carolina, USA - TSNC078 MetaG | ecosystem: Host-associated > Fungi > Mycelium > Unclassified | place: USA: North Carolina, Lumber...
CAAATCAATGCTAGATATCACCATTTTGGAAGAAAAATGCTTTTTTTGACGATGGCGAGAAGTAGCAACAACCCAAAAATCAAAAAGGAACGTCTGAGCCATAGTAAATAGACGTTCCCTTAAATTTCCTAAAGGCGTTGCTTCATAATCCGGATATACTCTTCCTTGATGAACCGACCAGTGGACTTGATCCGACAAACAGCCGATTGATGAAAGATATGATTTTAAAGGAAAAGGAAAAAGGGAAAACAATTTTTCTGACTACGCATAATATGATAGATGCATCAGAGCTATGCGATCGGGTGGCATTTATTGTCAATGGAACCATCAAAGCCTTAGACAGTCCTCACCAACTTATCATGCACAAAGGAGCCGCAAAGGTTAGATATACTTATAGTGATGGGCGGGAGCGAACAGGTGAATGCCTGCTTTCTAAGATATCAGAAGATAGCATATTGGCAAACTTAATCAAGAAAAATCAAATACTATCTATTCACAGTAGTGAACCTACATTAAATGATATTTTCATAGAAATTACGGGGAGGACGCTGCAATGAGGCTGGTCAACTTAATAATTAACGACATCCGTTTTCAATTCAAATACGGGTTTTACTTTATTTATGCGCTGTTTTGTATCTTGTATCTATTTCTGCTTTTCATCTTTCCGGAAGGCTGGCGAGCGAAGGCGGCAAGTATTATGATTTATTCCGACCCTGCAGCCATAGGCCTGTTTTTCATGGGAGCGATTGTACTATTGGAAAAAAGTCAAAGAGTCTTGGATGCTCTGGCGGTTTCTCCGGTAAGGTTTTTGGAATATATCATCGCTAAAACAATATCCATGGCATTTATATCCGTGATTGTGGCTTTGGCACTCGCATTTGCGGCCGGGCTTCAAAATATTCCAATCGTTTTAATGGCAACAGCACTGACTTCAATCATTTTCACTTTATTAGGCCTGCTTGTGGCAACAAAAATAAGCAGTCTAAACCAATATATCATTGCAACTGCTCCCGTAGAAACTATTTGTCTTGTGCCGCCAATCATTTTTTTGTTTGCGCCAAATGCAATGTTGCGATGGTATCCTTTGAATGGAAGTATGGCTTTAATGTCAAACACCAGTCAAACCTTGCTGCTTGATATGGCGATTCTCTTCATTACTGTTGTGTGTTTATTCATTGCAGCTCATCGCAGTACAGTAAAAATGTGGAAAAGGCTTGGGGGTGCCAAGCTATGAAAGTGATTTATATTAATTTTTTGCAGATGATCCGGCAGATGAAAGAGGATATCATGCTGTTAGTTATTGCCTTTGTTCCCGTTCTGGCCGGAGTGGTTTTTCGTTTTATTATTCCTGCTGCTGAACACTTATTGACAGCTTATTATAGTAAAGAAGTCATTGTGGCTCCTTATTATGATTTGCTTGATTTATTTCTCATTATTTTAACGCCATCTATGTTTAATTATGTTGCCGCAATGGTGATATTGGAAGAGGCAGATGACCATATGATTGCATACCTGGCATTAACACCTTTAGGAAAGGGCGGTTATTTGCTTTCAAGGCTGGGAATTACAGGGATTATATCATTTTTGGTCAGTATTTTGGTGGCTTTACTTTTTCATAATTCCAATATTGGCGTATTGATGCTGGCCGGTATTGCATTAGCCGGAACGATTCAAGGTGTCGTTGTGGCTCTGCTCATTGTTGTTTTTTCCGCAAACAAAGTAGAAGGCCTGGCGATTGGGAAAATGTCAACTCTATTGAGCTTAGGTATGTTGGTTCCGTATTTTATAACCGGAAAGGGGCAATATTTACTATCGGTATTGCCGTCATTTTGGATGGCGAAGGCGATACAGTCAGATAGTTATTTGCTGCTGTTTGTTTCGATTATTTTGGCGGTACTCTGGGTGATTTTATTATCTAAAAAGTTTATGAGAAAAATAACCGGCTGATGAGAATGGGTTTACAAGTATTCGGCAATAAAGTATAATATAGTAATTAATTGATTATTTGATTGTTTGGAAGGAGAGCGTATTATGGCGAAACATGAACTGCCTCATCAGCACGGACCGGATCTTGAACGTGTATTGAAGCAAATGCCTGATACAGAGTATTTTTTGGAGGCATCAGCAATTTTTGCACAGCTTTGCGATGGTTCTCGCCTGCGCATTTTGTGGCTGCTTTGTCATTGTGAAGAATGTGGAATTAATATTGCAGCAGCCGTGGGCATGAGCAATGCGGCCGTATCTCACCATCTTAAATCTTTGAAACTCCATGGCTTGATTAAGAGCAGACGCTCCGGTAAAGAAGTATATTATACATTAGCTGGTACCCAGACGGCGCATTTGATTCATCAGATGGTAGATGATTTTTTTCATATGAGTTGTCCGAATAAAGGTATTAAAGAACATACCCATGAATCTGATTAAACTTTTTCACATTCAGTGCCCGCATTGCGTTGATGATTGCAATAACGGAAACTCCTACATCGGCAAATACGGCGGCCCACATGGTGGCGAAACCAAGGGCGCCAAGAATCAATACGATTCCTTTGACTCCTAAAGCAAATATAATGTTTTGCCGTACAATACGCAGCGTCTTTTTGGATATTTTCATGACAGTGGCAATTTTAGAGGGTTCATCGGTCATGATGACCACATCGGCAGCTTCAATAGCAGCATCGGAGCCAAGACCACCCATGGCAATACCGATATCTGTTCTGGCAAGCACAGGCGCATCATTGATACCATCACCGACAAAGGCCAACATTCCCTTTTGGCTTTTCTGATGCATGAGTTTTTCCAGTTGCTCCACCTTGTCGGCAGGCAGGAGCTCGGTATAGGCTTTATCCAGATTAAGTGCTGCGGCGACTTTTTTACCAACGGCGTCGCTGTCACCGGTCAGCATGACAGTCTGTTTGATACCTGCTGCTTTCAGGTCAAGAATCGCTTGTCTGGAATCGGGTTTAATTTCATCTTCAATCCGGATATATCCGGCATATTCGCCATCTACAGCTAAGTGAACGACGGTTCCGGCAGATGTGTTGTCATCATAGGAGATATGGTTAGTCTTCATCAGTCTGGTATTGCCTGCAAGAATGATTTTGCCATTAATGACAGCTCTTACTCCCTGACCGGCAACTTCTGTCGTATCCTTAATTTGCGAATTATCAACATTTTTACCAAAAGCCTTTTTAATACTCATAGCAATGGGATGGCTAGAATAATCTTCTGCATATGCGGCCAGGCGGATAAGTTCCTGCTTGCTCATTTGCTTTGAATATATTTCACTGACAACAAAGTTACCTTTTGTTAAAGTGCCGGTTTTATCAAACACAACAATCTCAGTGTTGGCCAGTGCCTCAAGATAATTACTTCCTTTGACTAAAACACCTGATTTTGATGCGCCGCCAATGCCACCGAAGAAACTTAACGGAACGGAAATGACAAGAGCGCAGGGACAGGATATAACAAGGAAAGTCAAGGCGCGTTGAATCCATATGTTAAACGATTGACCGGTGATAAGCGGTGGTAATATGGCCAGGATTGCTGCCGCAATGACAACTAAGGGAGTGTAATAGCGTGCGAATCGGGTTATAAAATTCTCGCTTTTACTCTTTTTATCAGAAGCATTTTCCACTAATTCCAGAATCTTGGCTACGGTGGATTCGCCAAATTCTTTACTGACGCGAATGGTCAGCCTACCGGTCTGGTTAATACAGCCACTGATGACATTTTCTCCGGCGCCAACCTCTCTGGGAACAGATTCGCCGGTTAATGCTGCAGTATCAAGAGAAGAGGAACCTTCTTCGATAATGCCGTCTAAGGGAATGCGTTCTCCGGGCTTTACAATGATGATATTGCCAATCTGAACCTCCTCCGGGTCAACCTGTACAAGGCTTCCATCCCGCATGATATTGGCGTAATCAGGGCGAATATCCATCAGGTCGGCGATGGAACGGCGAGACTTGGATACGGCGTAGGACTGGAATAATTCACCTACCTGATAAAATAACATAACGGCTACACCCTCTGCATATTCACCCAGACAAAAGGCACCGATGGTGGCGATGGCCATCAAAAAGTTTTCATCGAAAACCTGGCCCCGGGTGATATTACGAACTGCCTTCTCAAGGATATCTATGCCGATAATGAGATATGCAATCAGGAATAGAATAAGTTCAGGGTATTCCGGTAAAACTTCTTTAAGGTGAAGGGGGAATAAAATCGTAAACATAACTCCTGCAATGAGGATTCGCCATAGAAGCTTCTTTTCTTTTTTGGACATAGTGGTAACCCTCCTTTTGGTGGAATGATTTTATGCCATAATGACCATATCGGGTTCAATCTTTTTGGCTATTTTCTTGGCTTGTGCGATGATCGTATCAAATTGATCGTCCTGCGCTTCCAAAATCATCTTCTGGCTTATAAAGTTCACTTTAACATTGGTGACACCGTCCAATTTGGAAATTGAATGCTCAATCTTGGCGGCACAGTTGGCACAATCTAAATCTTGTAATTTAATAGTTTTTTTCATAGTAATTACTCCCTCGTAAAATATCCTATTCAATCGATAAAACGATTAAACGATTGTTTGATTGTTATGGTATTAGTATATCATTTTTTTTACCAATGTCAATAGCTTTTTGAAAATAAATCAGTGTAATACATGCAATTTTGTATCGTATGAATTGTACAACAGATTATTTGCATAATGTATGGGTGTTAAGCCTGTAAACTTTTTGAATTCTTTATTGAAATGTGACTGGTCGTAGTATCCGAATTCTAATGCCGTATCCATACAATTAATATTTTGAATGGTTTCGGTCAGATGACCAACGGCTTTTTGAAATCGGATAATTTTGACCAGATTCTTGGGGTTCATTCCAAATTCTTCATGAATTTTTTTATTCAAATACCGCTCTGAATATCCTGTAAAATTGCTTAATTCAGAAAGCTTTAAACTTCCGCCGGAATGGAGGATCTTGTGATAAAGGATATGGTTTAAACTGTTTTTATCCATGGACTGTGTATCATAGTGGTGCATATAATAATTCATAAATGTTTTTATTTTATCTTCAAAGGAATCAGAAAAAAACATGCCTTCTAATAACTGTTTTCTCTCATCACAAGAGGTAATTAAATCTTCAAAACATTCTTCGTTATTGGCAAGCTCGCTTAGATTTATCGCACCTTTCACAGGATTGACGCCAGGCATAAACCGAATACCGAAATATTCGGTTTCCGGTTCTAAACCAGAATATCCCCTTTCAAAACGGGTGCCGGCAATTTTGGTTTTTACTTGACCGTCTTTCTTCCAAAATAAAATATCCACACATGCATCGGGAATAATAGTCATTTTATCTGATTCCGTATTACAAAACTGATAGAAGTGTGCCAGATTATGCTTCATGACAATTTTTTTTTCATAACCTGATGTGATAAGCACAAATTCGGGTTGTTTGGGGTTTAACTCCAATGGATTTTTTAAATTTGAAATTGACATCACAGCTCCTCCTCATATAATCATAAAAAAGACACGAAAGCAATGATGATTACGCCTTCGTGTCTTTTTTATTATCTTAGCACTAAGGTGAAATGACGTCAATCTATTTTGTTTTGTTCCGATTTTTACAATACTAATGTTATATAAACATATATAATCGGAAATCAAATAAAGGAATTAGACAAAGGGGTCTCATGAAAATAATTTTCATGAGGCCTTATTCATTCAAAAGGAAAGGAAGGAATTGATGATGGAATATCCAAGTGTAGATTTTTTGTATTTAAGTGAGGAAGATATGATTCGGGCAGGTGTTACTGATATGGCGGGTTGTGTGGAGACCATGGAAGAAATGTTTAAATTGTTGAAAATAGGAGATTATCGAATGGGTGGGGCAAACGGAAATTCCCATGGTGTGATGATGACATTTCCAGAAGAGTCTCCTTTCCCGAATATGCCAACAGATGGTCCCGACAGGAGATTTATGGCCATGCCTGCTTATCTCGGAGGCAAATTTAACATGTCAGGTATGAAATGGTATGGTTCCAATATCGAAAATAAGAAAAAAGGACTCCCAAGGTCAATCTTAATGCTTACTTTAAATGATAAGGATACAGGCGCTCCCCTGGCACATATGTCGGCAAATGTATTAAGTGCTTATAGAACAGGAGCTGTTCCGGGAGTCGGTGTTAAATATTTTTCAAAAGAGAACTCCAAGGTTGTTGGTATCATAGGTCCTGGGGTAATCAATAAAACGGTATTTGATGCAATTATGGCAGTAAGACCTTCAATTAAAACAGTAAAGGTAAAAGGAAGAACGAAGAAATCCTGTAAAAATTTTGTGGCATATATTCATGAGAAATATCCGAAAATTAAGGAGATTATCATTGTTGGCAGTGAGGAAGAAGCGGTCAGAGATTCTGATATTGTGAGTATAGCGACTTCAAGTCCTACCGGAGATGTGAATCAATATCCGTATATTAATGAAGAATGGATAAGACCGGGCACGCTGTTTTGTTGTCCCGCAGCGGCAAGATTTGATGATGATTTTATCTTAAATCGGGCAAGAATAACAACGGATAATATTCAGCTCTATGAAGCATGGGAAGAGGAAATGGATTTTCCGGCATACAATTACGTCCCAATTCCGGCGGTGCATTGTTTGGACTTGATAGCAGAGGGGAAGATGAAAAAAGAAAATATTGATGATTTAGGAGATGTACTTACAGGGAAAATCCCGGTACACCGCAAAGAAAATGAAATCATCATTTATTCGATCGGCGGAATGCCTATTGAGGATGTTGCATGGGGAACAATTATTTATAGAAATGCACTAAAAAAGGGCATAGGAACAAAACTTAATTTATGGAAAGAACCTTATTTAGCATAAAAAAATCGAAAGACAGGAGTTGTCAATGATGAGAATAGATGAACATCCAATACTTGGAAAACAAGAAGAAAAAAGGGTGGTTGAATTTACCCTTGATGGACAGATAATTATGGGATTTGAAGGGGAACCGATTGCAGCAGCTTTGAAAGCAGCAGGTGTTATGATACACAGATATACGAAAAAATTGCATCAGCCAAGAGGTATATTTTGTGCGATTGGCAGATGTACTGATTGCGTGATGGTAGTGGATGGAAAACCAAATGTAAGAACATGTGTGACATCACTGAAAGCAGGAATGAATGTACAGACACAATTCGGTGTATCAGCCAAGACACAGACAGGGGAGGTCTGAGATCATGGAAAGATATGATTTAATTGTTGCAGGAGCCGGTCCGGCCGGCTTATCAGCAGCAATAGAAGCAGCAAAAAGAGGACTGCGTGTTATTGTTTTTGATGAAAATGAAAAACCGGGAGGACAGCTTTTTAAACAGATACATAAGTTTTTCGGATCTAAAGAGGATAAGGCGAAAATCAGAGGTTTTAAAATCGGTAAAGATCTATTGGAAGAGGCTAATAAATGCGGTGTAGAAGTCGTACTTAATGCGATTGTCATAGGTTTGTACTTGGATAAAGAAGTAACTGTGAAAATTGGTGACGGTATTCAACATTTTAAAGGAGATACCCTGATTGTTGCAACAGGTGCTTCGGAAAATATGGTTACCTTTGATGGTTGGACACTACCCGGAGTCATTGGCGCAGGTGCGGCACAGACGATGATGAATTTACACCATTTAAAACCTGGTAATAGAATATTGATGCTAGGCTCAGGAAATGTAGGGCTTGTAGTCAGCTTTCAATTGATGCAGGCGGGCTGTGAAGTGGTGGCACTTGTGGATGCAGCGCCAAAGGTTGGCGGATATGGCGTGCATGCATCTAAAATTGCTAGATGTGGCGTACCATTTTATCTATCCCATACAATTATAAAGGCAGAAGGAGAACAATTCGTCAATGGTGTAATCATTGGTGAAGTCGATAGTTCATGGGAAATGATATCCGGTACCCAAAAACATTTTGATGTAGATACCATTTGTCTTGCTGTGGGCTTATCACCGATGTCACAGTTGCTTAAAATGGCAGGCTGTCATATGAAAGATACACCTGGCGGGTATATTCCGGAATGTGATGAAAAGGGAGCTACGAGTGTACCTGGAATATTTGTTGCCGGTGATGTTTCAGGCATTGAAGAAGCAAGTTCTGCAATGATTGAAGGACGTATATCGGGCATTGCTGCAGCAGAATATTTAGGATTTATCGATAAAGAAGAATTGAAAAAAAGTATAGAAAAACAGGAAAAAGCATTAATCAGTTTAAGGGAGGGGATGTTCGCCCCTGAAAACAGAGGAAGGTCCATTAAAAAAACAGAGGAAGGAATTGACGTATCCATTAATCTTTTGAAGAAAGGTTATATAGAAGAAACAGAAATAGAAAGATTTCCGGGATTTACAAAATGCAAAGGTGTACATCCGGTTATTGAGTGTACCCAAAATATTCCGTGTAACCCGTGTCAGGAGGCGTGTGTTAAAAAATGTATCAAAATTGGTGAGAAAATTACTTCATTACCCGCTATTGATGAAACAAAAGAGTGTATTGGCTGTGGAATGTGCGTGGCCTCCTGTTCAGGACAGGCAATTTTCCTTGTTAATGAAGAATATGAGCAGGGATATGCTGCTATTACGCTTCCCTATGAATTTCTTCCTCTTCCAGAAGTTGGCTCTCAAGGAAAAGCATTGGACAGAAGCGGTAAAGAAATATGTGCGGCTAAAATAATTGATGTCAAAACGAAAAAAGCATTTGATTATACACATCTCATAACAATGAAGGTTCCGGCAGATATGTCCAGGAAAGCCAGATTTTTTGTAAACAGTAGGAGGTGTGAGGATGAGTAAGCTAAAAGAGCGCATGAGTGGAATAGGTGAATTTATGTCACAGCCGGATGATCAGTTGATTATCTGCCGTTGTGAAGAAATTACAAAAGGAGAAATCAGAAAAGCGGTTCATGACGGAATGTTTACAATGACGGAAATCAGAAGATATCTTCGTACCGGTATGGGACTTTGCCAGGGATTGACTTGTGCAAGCATGGTAAAAAGAATTGTAGCAAGGGAGCTTTTAATATCTTCGATGGAATTAGAACCGGCAGTTTCAAGGGCTCCAATGAGACCGGTTGAAATGAAGATTTTTGGGAATGAAGAAAAGGAGGTCAAATAGTATGGGAAATTGTGCAGACGTGGTAATTATTGGCAGTGGTATTATTGGCAATTCGACGGCATACTATCTGGCCAAGCAAGGCTGTTCGGTAATAGTTCTTGAGAAAAGTAATCATATTGGAAACGGAGGCTCCAGCAGAAATGGCGGGGGTGTCAGACAATCCGGGCGTGATATAAGAGAATTACCATTAGCTATGTACGGTGTCAAAAATTTATGGCCAACATTGTCCGAAGAATTGGAAATGGATGTGGAATACTATCAGGAAGGAAATCTAAGACTTGGAAAAACGGACGAACATATTAACATTTTGCAGGGGCTTACGGATAAAGCAGTGTCTTCCGGTTTGGATGTACAGATGATAGATGGTTTCAGGGCGAAAGAGATTTGCCCTTACCTCTCAGATGAAGTGATTGGGGCAAGCTGGTGTCCAACAGATGGTCATGCCAATCCTATGCTTGCAACACTTGCTTATTACAGAAAAGCAAGACAGTTGGGAGTCAGATTCATTACAGGTGAAGATGCAGTTGAAATTAGAAAAATCAGAGGCAAGGCAAGACAGGTAGTGACTTCAAAAACTATCTATGAAGGCGAAACGATTATTTTAGCAGCCGGATATGACAGCAGAAAAATTGCTTCTACGACGGGTATTGACATACCAATGACACAGGCAGCATTGGAAGTGCTTGTAACAGAAGCGCAGGCGCCAATGTTTTATCAAATGCTTGGCACTGCAAAAGCAGATTTTTACGGACATCAAAGTACACATGGTTCCTTCGTGTTTGGTGGTTCATCTGGTTATGAAGATATGAACAAAGATAATGGAATGCCTGTGACGACCAGTATTACAGCATCTTGCATATGCAGAGGCATTATGAAATATTTCCCGTGCTTAGAAGATGTAAAAATCGTAAGAGTGTGGGCAGGCTGGATTGATGTTTGTGTTGATCATGTTCCGGTCATCAGTAAGGTAGAGGAGGTGCCGGGATTGATTCTGGCCTGTGCATTTTCAGGACATGGATTCGGTATTGCGCCGACAGTGGGAACATTGTTATCCCAATTAGTTGTGGGGGAAGAAACAGTTCTGGACATCAGTGAATTAAGATACGATAGATTTAGAGCGAAAATATAAGGAGGATAATGTTTATGAAGAAAAAGAAGTTAGGACTTGGAAGTGCCATTTCAGTGTGTGTTGGATTAATCGTAGCGACTACCTGTCTCCTGTCATTAGGTCAGGGAATAGGACTTGCAGGGCCGGCATTTATTATTCCAATGTTCATTGTCGTTATTTTAAATATTTTACTGGCATTCTCATTTAGTGAACTGCATGGTATCATGCCGGATGTTGAAGGTGGTCTCGGACAATATACTTTAGTTGGATTAGGACCGGTAGCATCCATAGTATCGAACCTTTCTGCTTATGTGATTACAAACATATTGGCCGGCTCTATTGAAATGACAATGTGCGGTATTGTACTTCACCAGACATTTTTTAAATCAATCCCATCTCTTGTCATAAGTTTAGGTATTTTAGGTTTTCTTGCAATTGTTAATTTTATGGGAGTAGATATCTTTGCCAAAATTCAAAATATTGTTGTTGTTTTATTATTAGGTTCTTTAATCCTTTTGGGTGTTATGGGGGCTTTTAAATTAGGAACAGGAACAGTGATTGAAGCGGCGAGCAGATCAAAGCCGATAGTAACGGGTATATGGGGGCTTGTATCTTTATCAGCAATGGCCTTCTGGTTGTTCATTGGGATTGAATTTGTAATTCCGATTTCAAAAGATTTAAAAAATCCGAAAAGGGATGTTCCACTTTCAATGATTTTGGGTGTTATTATACTATTTGTTGTACAAAGCTTTATTGGTGTGGGAATGAACAATTATGTTTCATTGGAGGAATTGAGAATAAGCGAAGTGCCACATATGATTTTCGCTGAAAGCCTGTTAGGGAAGATGGGAACTTACTGGATGGGAATCGTCACAATTCTTGCAGGTGTCAGCACAATCAATACCGTGCTGGGAAGTGTGACAAGAATTCTTAGCGGGATGGCAGAATCAGGAATGATGCCGGCCGTATTCAATAAGAAAAATAAAAAGGGAGCGCCTGTTGCCGGTCTTATTCTTATGGTTCTTGCCATTTCAGCTATATTAGTCTTAAATCTTGCCAATAGCTCAGGCTTGACAACACTTTTACTTGCCGCCTCTTGCTTTTGGCTTACATCCTATATTTTGGTAAACATTACTGTTTTATTATTAAGAAAAAGATATCCTGATGCCAAAGGGCGTAATAAGAAATTGATATTTGGGGGAATACCGCAGATAATCTGTATCATTGGTGATATATTTATGATATGGAATATTGCCGAAGGAGATACAAGGATTTTTATATTTAAAGTATTTTTCGCTTTGCTTTTTATAATGACAGCATATGCATTTGTTTGGGTAAAAGTAATAAAAAAGGCACCTGCATTTAAATGTGCAACGCTGGAGGAAGTTAATAGTATCAAATTGGAAGATGAAACTGTGGGGAAAGAAGCTTTGCAAACATAAATATCAAAAGTATATCTTAGATGTCGGTACAGCTAAAAGCAGCTTGCGATAGGAGAATATCCGAGGCGTGAGCTGCTTTTTACCACGCTCAACATACTACGCTTGACATAGTATGACTGACGTGGTATATTATTGATTAGAAATAAAATGTACAGGGGGCGGTCGAATGATTAGCAGCGATGTAATACGCGGCTATAATGATATTATGATTCTTTATCTCCTGTTAGAAAGTGACTCATATGGATATGAGATTTCAAAGAATATCCGGGTGATAACGCAGGAGCAATATATCATCAAAGAAACAACATTATATTCAGCTTTTAGCAGGATGGAAAAGAGTGGTTTTATAGAATCGTATTTTGGAACTTCGCCACAGGGAAAGCGGCGAACCTATTACAAAATCACGCAATTGGGAATTGATTGGTATAAGGAAAAATGTGAAGAATGGGATTTGACTAAAAGAGTAGTGAATAAATTTGTCGGGAGGTAAAGCATGGAGACAATTAGTAATTATCTGGAGACAATGTTTAAAACATTGCCGCAGACGGCAGAGATTTTGCGGATGAAAGAAGAACTTCTGCTAAATATGGAGGAAAAATATCAGGAGTTAAAGCTGCAGGGCTGTACTGAAAATGAAGCCGTTGGAAAAGTTATTTCAGAGTTCGGTAATATTGATGAGCTGTTAAAAGAAATGGACGTTAATTTTTCGGAAGATAACACTCAGGCAGAATATCCAGAATATGCAGAATATCCAGAAGAAGACAGCTATGGAGATATGCCAACATTGACTTACGATGATGCGGAGGAATACGTCTCCAGGATGAGAACCAACAATGCCTTAGCATCCGTGGGGGTGGCTCTGATTTTATTTGGAGTATCAGCACTTATTTTCTTAAGTGAGCTATTGGGAAGAGCATTTTTAGCCTGGCTGCCGGAAGGTATTCGTGATAATGCGCCTATCATATGTTTCTTTTTATTTTTGGTTCCGGCGATTGGGCTCTTTGTATTTTCCGATTACGGTATGGAAAAGCATAAATATATCCAAAAAAGACATTTCCGGATGGATAAGCAGACAAGAGACGAAGTACATCAGATGTACCAGTACTATCAGCAAATGGCACAATTGTTTACCGTTGTGGGTGTTGTCTTATGTGTGTTATCGCCGGTACCGGTTATCGCCGGCGATATGTTTGGGGATAGTGGCTCGACTTATGGAGTGTGCATATTATTGATTATTATTGCGATTGCAGTTGCCTTTTTCATCAATGGAGAATCCGGAAAGGACGCCTGTAAGAAGCTGTTAAAGAAAAGTAAAAAACATAAATAACAAATCAAGGAATATGAATTGATTCCGATTGTATTAAAAAGAGACTGGTAAAGGCAGTAACTGCTGATACCAGTCTCTAAACCAAAAGTCAATCATTCTTAGACAGATCCTTAGGAGCAGCCTGTAGTGCTGCCACACTCCGTACATACTTTACAAGTTCCGTTCTTGACCATCTTTGTACTTTTACAATTAGGGCATATTTCGCCATAAATAAAGTCACTGGCCTGATAGGGAGTATCTTTCTTAGGGGAAGTATGATGAATTAATAATCCGGTTTCGGCACTTCGCTGAGCTAACCTGTTTTGCTCGCTGACAGAAGGCTTAACCTGACAGTAATCAAAATTGCCAAGTTCTATATCGATGATTTTACTGATTAAATCAGAAATAGAATCGACCATTTTGATATATGGATGTCCGGTGACGAAACCGCTTGGTTCGAACTTCTGACCTCTGTACATACGGGCGATATCTTCTGGAGGAACGCCGTATTGCAGCATTTCCGATAAGGTTGTTGAAATACTGTCTAACAGGCCTTTGGTCAAAGAACCTTGCCGTCCCGAGGAAACATAAATTTCACCTAATTTTCCATCATCAAAGAAAGAAGTCGTAATATAGAGTTTTAAGCCATTGATGGCGGCTTCATGGACATGAGCCGCACGGATGCCTGAGGGCTTAATGCGCAATGGTTTTCGTTCTGTCTGCTCTTTGGCAATATAATCCAGAAGCTCCTGGTAGGTATAATCTGTTAATTTTTTCTCTGTTTCTGCTGTCTTTTTTGTGTTGAGAGGTTGGCAGACTTTACAGCCATCCCGATATAATGCAATGGCTTTTACACCTAACTCCCAGGAAAGACGATATATCTTTTTGACATCCTGAGTTGTTGCGCCGGCAGGTAAATTTACAGTTTTACTGATGGCTCCGCTGACGTGAGGCGTTAATGCGCCCATCATTTTAACATGTCCTTCGGGTTCGATATAGCGACTTCCGGTGCCGCAGCAGTTAGCGGTATCGAAAACAGACAAGTGTTCTTCTTTGATATGAGGGGCTCCTTCTATTTTCCCATCTGCAATCTGCTCATATCCGTCAATAGTCTCTTTGCGCATGACATAATCGGTAATATCGCCAATTTCCTCATCGTTATATCCTAACTTTTTCAATGCTTCAGGAATGGCAGGATTAGCGATTTGCATGAAACCGCCGCCAACAAGCTTCTTAAATACAATGTGACTGAAAAATGGTTCTGAAGAGGTGGTGGCACAATCCATGGCAAAAGCAATGGTGCCGGTAGGAGCCAATACAGAAACCTGAGCGTTTCTATAGCCATATTTCTTTCCCATATTTAAGGCATCTGTCCATACCTTTTCAAGTCCGGTGGCCAGATGACTAAGTCCAAGCTCTGAAAGAGTATCATGATTAATCGTTACCGGAGAATAGGAGAGACCATCAAACTGCCCCCCGTTTTTCACACCTGCCGCCAGTGAATGATTTCTTAAAACACGTCCCATATACTTTTTGTTGATATCATAACAGGGGAAAGGTTCTGCTTTCTCGGCCATTAGAGCAGAGGTATAATAGGAATGTCCGGTCATAAGGCTTGTAAGCGCTGCCGCAACAGTGCGTGCCTCATCAGAGTCATAGGGGAGTCCCATGAGCATAACCAACATCCCGATATTTGTCAGGCCAAGGCCGGTAGTTCGGAAATTATAAGATTTTCTGGCAATGTCTTTTGTAGGGAATTGTCCCTTGTGGATGGTTGCCTCTAGCACAAGCTGGATGAGTTTGATGGCATGAAGATAGGCATCAAGGTCATAAACCCCACTTTGGGTGTCGTAAAAACGGACAACATTAATACTTGCCAGATTACATGCCGTATCATCTAAAAACATATATTCAGAACAGGGATTAGAGGCATTAACCCGATTATGGGAAGCATCATATTGACCATCCTCGCCGCAAGGACAAGTATGCCATGCATTGATTGTATCATCAAATTGAACCCCCGGATCACCACAGCGCCATGCCGCATAGGCGATATTATCCCATAATTCGGAAACAGGGATGCTGCTGTTCACAGAATCGCCGACACGGCCTTTAGTTTGCCACAGGGCACCCGGATGTTCAAGTTCCTGCATAAAGCTATCGGGAATACGGACAGAATTATTGGCATTCTGACCGGAAACGGTTTCATAGGCTTCGCCGTCAATCGTTGTCGAATAACCCATTTTCCCTAGCGCTTCTACTTTATCTTCTTCTTTAGATTTCCAGCTGATATAGTCCATAATATCAGGATGATCAAGGTTTAAGATATTCATCTTTGCTGCCCGTCTTGTGGTACCGCCGGATTTGATTGCACCGGCATTTCTATCGGAAACTTTCAGAAAGCTTAAAAGCCCTGAGGAAGCACCGCCGCCTGATAAGCTTTCATTCTTTGCCCGTATGGCAGACCAGTTGGTGCCTACGCCGGAACCATATTTAAAAAGCAAGGTTTCGTTTTTGATTTGGTCGGTCAAGGATTTTTCGCCAACGAGGGAATCATCAACACTAATGATAAAACATGCAGACCCCTGGGTGCGGGTATAGGCATCAGAAGATTCTTTAACTTTTTTGGCTTGTTCATCATAATAGTAGTGGCCTCCGGCCGGACCATCAATATCATAGGCTTGTTTAAGTCCGGTATTAAACCACTGGGGACTGTTAGGTGCCCACATCTGGGAGAGGAACATAAATACAAGCTCATCATATACAACTTGTTTTTGATCTTCGGTAATCAGACCTTCATCAAAGAGGGATTCGATCCAGAAGGAAACCATGCGGTGAGCCAGCTGTTTCATGGAATATTCGCAGCCCCTATCATTAGGAACCCCTTTTTTTCTAAAATATTTGCTTGCGATAATATCGCAGGCGCTTTGGGTATAATCTTCGGGAAATTCTAAGTCCTTCATATCGGTAATGGCAACGCCCGTCTGGTAATTCGTCAGCAAAACATCAACCTTCTTCCATTTAAAAAGGTCGTAAACGCTTAGGTCACTGTTTTGCAGTTTTTTGGTAAAATGTCGGTAAATCATTGTATCCAGTTCCATGATTGATTCCTTTCTGTAAGTTTTGATATGGTAGCTGAGAAATGTAACTTCATTCAATATATTGTACTAATATATTTGCAATAAGTCAATATGTTGTGGTTTGAAAATTGCGATTTATTTTTAACGAGCTTGACATATTCACTTTTCTCCCGTATAATAAGGGCATAACGCTAGGGGAGTCCCCGAGACTGAGAAATAGACCCTTTGCACCTGATCCGGACAATACCGGCGTAGGGAAGCGAATCTTAACGAATGTTATATTTCTTAATCGAGGACCTCTATATACTTTATCACCTGCTCTATTTAGGTGAAGATATTATAGGAGGTTTTTAATGTTACAACAATTTTTTGAATCAACTTTAGGTATCACTTTAACCGCAGTAATCATTTTACTTGCACTTTTAGCAGGCACAGGCTATTTGAAAGCCCGTCCGGAGCGTAATTTATCTGGTAGACAGGCGACAATGGCCATGGTATTTTCGGCGATGGCCATAACTCTGGGAACGGTTTTAAGTGTTATTCCCGTCTTTAAGCTGCCACAGGGAGGTTCGGTTACCTTATTAAGTATGTTTGCGGTATCCTTAATCGGGTATTTTTATGGTCCTGTTCAGGGAATAATCAGCGGTGTGGCTTATGGGATGTTACAGTTAATTCTGGATCCCTATGTCATCCATCCCCTGCAGCTTATTTTGGATTACCCACTGGCATTTGGGATGTTAGGTCTGTCAGGATTATTTTATAAGAAAAAGTATGGCCTTTTAATCGGTTACTTGGTTGGCGTAAGCGGAAGGTTTGTATGCTCTTTAATCTCGGGGATTGTATTTTTTGGTGATTATGCCTCGGGAACCGGGATGTCACCATTTATATATTCTCTCGTTTATAATGGCTCTTACATGGGGGTAGAGGCATTAATGACTTCAGTAGTGATACTGCTTCCGCCGGTGAGAGATACGGTTAAGAACATAAGAAATATGGCGACAGCATAAATAGAATACCGCAAGCCTGGGAAAAAAGATGTCGAAAAACAAAGTTTAAATATAGGAGGAGCCATGAAACCCTTTGAAGCCGATGATAAGCAATATGTGAAAATGACAACAGGCTCGATTTCCAAGCTGATTATCTCCTTATCAATTCCAACGATCATCAGTATGCTGGTAACTTCTATATACAACATGGCCGATACTTTCTTCGTATCAAAGCTAGGGACAAGTGCCACCGGAGCTGTGGGCATCGTTTTTTCTGTTATGGCTTTAATTCAAGCCATTGGATTTATGCTGGGATCAGGTTCGGGGAATATTGTTTCCCGATTGCTCGGCAGGCAAGATGAGGAAGGGGCAGACCAGGTGGCATCTACAGGTTTTTTCCTTGCCTTGGCTCTGGGTGCGTTATTAATGATTTTTGGACTGCTGTTTCTGAATCCATTTATGAGACTTTTGGGAGCGACTGAGACAATTTTGCCTTATGCCAGAGATTATGCGCAATACATTTTATTTGGTGCGCCTATTATGTGCGCCTCATTTGTTCTTAATAATCTGCTTAGGGGGCAGGGACGGGCGTCACTGGCGATGATAGGTATTGCTTTTGGTGGTGTCCTTAATATTATTCTCGACCCGGTGTTGATTTTTACATTTGAAATGGGAATCTCAGGCGCAGCTGTTGCGACACTCATCAGTCAGGTGATTAGTTTCCTTATTTTATTATATTTTTTCATGGCAGGGAAGAGTATTGTGCGATTAAGCATCCGAAAGATTTCCTATGAATTTCATATATGTAAAAGTATTTTATCCAATGGCTTTCCTTCTCTTTGCCGTCAGGGACTGGCCAGTCTGGCAACCATTGCATTAAATATTAATGCCGGATTTCATGGCGATGCAGCAGTGGCCGCCATGTCTGTTGTGAGCCGTATATTTATGCTGATTGTTTCCGTGATGATTGGGTTTGGTCAGGGATTTATGCCCGTTGTCGGATTCAACTATGGCGCGGGGAAATATAGAAGAGTAAAAGAAGCTTTCTGGTTTTCTGTTAAAACAGGTCTTGTATTTATGACGTTTTTATCTTTATGTGGCTTCCTCTTTTCTGAGCAGCTCATAGGTTTATTCAGAAAGGACGATGCCCAGGTAATGGCCATAGGTGTTTTGGCCTGCCGGCTTCAATGTATAGTCCTGCCTCTTCAGCCGGTGATGGTACTATCCAATATGTTATTCCAGTCGATCGGGAAATCATGGCAGGCTTCCCTGCTGTCTTCTGCAAGACAGGGGATTTATTTCCTGCCTTTGATCATTATTCTGCCAAGGATTTTTGGAGTTTTGGGTGTGCAGATGACGCAGCCTATTGCTGATTTATTGACATTTATCACGTGCTTCCCATTTTTAATTAAGTTGTTTAAAGAGTTAAACGAAAAAGAATTGTATCAAAACCATATAAAGGATTGTTCCGCCACCGATACTTAAGAGTAAGTTATGTTTCCATTTATGTACTAAGACAACAAATAATACGGCAATAAACTCTGGCAATCCATAGGGTGCCTGGGTTATTGATATTGATTTCAAACAATAAATAATGAGCATAGCAATAATCGCATAAGGCAGAACCTTGCCAAGATATGCGATTATTTCAGGTGTTTTTTTGCCCGGAGGGAAGATGATGAATGGAATGACACGGGTGACAAAGGTTGTTACTGCCATAACGACAATGAGTATAAGCGATTCTTTAATCCCTATCATTTGTAATCCTCTTTTCTAAATAGCGGCGGCTAAAGGTGAGAACAATTAAAATGCCAATCATTGAAAAAATAATAAAGTTATCTGGTCCGCAGATCAGCAGGCAAATTAGTGCTACCAAAAGTCCAGTAATGGCAGACAGATGATTCTTGCTGCTTTCCCATTGTTCAACAAATATAACGACAAAAAGGGCTGTCATCGCGAAATCAATACCTGTAGAATCAAAGGGAATAACTGATCCGGCAATAGAGCCGATGGCCGTTCCCAGTATCCAGTAGCATTGGTTAAGCAAGGCGATAAAAAAATAGAACCAGTTTTTGTCGATATGTGATGGTGGTTCAAGCGAACACAACAGAGAATAGGTTTCATCTGTCAGGGAAAAAATCATATATAACTTCTTGCGCCCCATGTTCTTAAACTTATCCAGCATAGACAATCCATAGAATAAATGCCGGGCATTGACAGTCAGGGTGATGATAATGGTACTTAAAATACTAAGCCCGCCGGTGAGTACACTAACGGCCACGAATTGCATGGAACCGGCAAATATGATGACACTCATTAGTATTGCCAGATAAAAAGGATAACCCTTGCTGCAAAGGGAAATTCCAAAAGCCGTACCCAGGAAAACATAGCCTAAAAGCACGGGAACCGTATATGGAAAAGCTGCTTTAAATGCTTTAAGCTTCATCGAAAATAGCTCCTTGATTTTTGTTATAGTATTTTAAATTATAAAAGAAAGGCATAACAAAGTCAAACGATTATTCCCGCGAATAAACAATTCCGGTATAGACTTGACATTAGACACAACCGTTGTACAATAAGATTAGCAGACTTAATTTTAGAAAGAGGTTTCTATGCCGAATCAAAAACATTCTGTGCGGATTTCTGTACGCAGCCTTGTAGAATTTATTTTAAAATCGGGTGATATTGACAATCAGGGGGGGACTTTGCGTGATGCCGGAGCCATGCAGGAAGGCAATAAAGTTCATAAAAGAATACAGAAGGAAGGTGGTGCTCATTACCAGGCAGAGGTTCCGTTAAAGATAGAAGTACCTGTTGATGAGACCCTTTCCATTTATATAGAAGGTCGAGCTGATGGTATCATTTGTGATGATGAGTATACCATTGATGAAATTAAAGGAACTTATACAGACTTAGCCCATATTGAGGCGCCGGTCAAAGTTCATTTTGCCCAGGCCTGTGCTTATGCATATATCGTGGCAAAAGAAAAAAACTTGTCAGAAATCAATGTACAATTGACTTATGTTCATCTTGAAAGCAAGGATATCAAACGTTTTGTAGAAAAGAAAAGCTTTGCAGAACTAAAGCGGTGGGTTTTGGATATCGTCAATCAATATGCTGTTTGGGCCAGGTGGCAGATACAATGGTGTGAAAAGAGAAACCAATCCATTGATGAGGTGAAGTTCCCCTTTGAATATAGAATGAGTCAGAAGAAATTGGTTTCCGGTGTGTATCGGACGATTCTCAGTGGTAAGAAGCTGTTTATTGAAGCACCTACCGGAACAGGAAAGACCATTTCTACAATATTTCCGGCCATTAAAGCCATGGGAGAAGATGTCTGTCATAAGATTTTTTATTTGACGGCAAAGACTATCACCAGAACGGTGGCTGAAGAAACTTTTTCGATTTTAAAAGAGGCGGGACTTTGTTTTAAGGTCATCACATTGACGGCAAAAGACAAAATATGTATTTTTGATGAGGCGGACTGTACGCCGGTGCGCTGTGAAAGGGCAAAGGGACATTTTGACCGCATTAATGATGCTGTCTATGATATAATTAATCATGAAGAGAGGTTTACGAAAGAAAAAATAGAAGCCTATGCTTTAAAACATCAGGTATGCCCTTATGAAATGCAATTGGATATATCGATATGGTGTGATACGGTGATATGTGATTACAATTATGTTTTTGACCCGATTGTTTATTTAAAACGCTTCTTTGGAGAACGAAAAGAAGACTATCTATTTCTCATTGATGAAGCCCATAATCTTGTCGACCGTGCCAGAGAAATGTACAGTGCCGTTTTATATAAGACACATTTGATGGAAGGTGCGCGTCTGGTAAAGCCAATGAGTAAAAAATTGGCTTTGAGGATTGAAAAATGTAATAAATATATGATTGATTTACGTGACGAATGTGAAGACTGTGCAAAAATTGAACGCATTGACGGCTTGATTCCATTTCTGATGAGGATGCTTACTGAAATGGAACTATTTCTTGGCGAAGATCATCCGAAAGAGATCCGGGAGAAAGTGGTTGACCTGTATTTTGAAGCCAGGAAGTTTGTAGCTGCATTTGAGGTAATGGATGAACGTTACATCACTTATATGCAACGGCTGCCAAAGCAGGAATTAATGGTGAAGATTTTCTGCGTAGACCCCTCTAAAGATTTATGTGAGCGCTTAGAATGGGGGAAAAGCACTATATTTTTCTCGGCAACATTACTTCCAATCAATTATTATAAAGCACTTTTAAGTGTTACGGCCGAGGAAGATTATGATTTTTATGTGGATTCACCCTTCGACACATCAAACCGACTTCTTTTCACTGCCACAGATGTCACAAGTAAGTATAGCCGACGAAATGAAAATGAGTATATGAGGATATCCGAATATATCCGAAAAATTGTCAGAGGTAAAAACGGAAATTATCTTGTATTTTTCCCCTCCTATCTTTTTATGCGCAGCGTTTACGAAATATTTACCGACAGAGAATTAGTGAAGGCGGGAAATGGCATCCGGACAGTTATACAGGAAAATGCGATGACTGAAAAAGCCAGAGAAGAATTTCTCAATAATTTTCAGGTCGGAACTGACACAACGATGATTGGTTTTTGCGTTCTGGGAGGTATTTTTTCAGAAGGGATAGATTTAAAGGAAGACCGGCTGATAGGTGTTATTGTAGTGGGAACCGGACTGCCCCAGATTAGCTATGAGAGGGAGCTGTTAAAAGAGTATTTTGATTTAAAGCAGAAGATAGGTTTTGACTTTGCATATCGCTATCCGGGGATGAATAAGATACTGCAGGCAGGAGGAAGGGTTATCCGGACAGAGAAGGATAAGGGAATTATTGCCCTGTTAGACGAAAGATTCAATTACCCCAACTATCGGCAGTTGTTTCCGAGAGAGTGGGAGACCTATAAAAAAGTCAATATTAATACGGTGGAAAATGAAATAAATAAATTTTGGGAATAAGGAGGCATGGATATGAGGATAGGATTTATTGGGCTGGGAATTATGGGTGAAGCCATGTGTTATAACATTATTAAAAAACACGATGACAACGTATATGTTCATGATATTAATCCCCAAAAGACCCGGTTGGTTTCCGGTTTTGGCGGCGTAGCGTGCAACAGTTTAGAGGAGGTTGCCAGGAACGCGAAGTTAATCATTACAATGGTACCCAGATCAGAAAATGCCATGGAAGTCTATACCAAGATTCTTGATGAGATGACCCCTGATAAAACATGCATTGATATGAGTACCATTGAGCCGGAGGTTTCATTGAATATCTACAAGATGCTTAAAGAAAAGAGCGTCGGATTTTTAGATGCCCCGGTAGTAAAGTCACAAAAGGCGGCCCGCTTAGGTGATGTGGGGATTTATGTCGGGGGCGACCGTGAATTATATAAGAAGGTCAAACCAATACTTAAATACATGGGCCGAAGTATTATACATATGGGTGATAATGGGAAAGGGCTGATTATGAAGATCTGTCATAATGCTCTTGTAGCCCAGATTCAAAATGGTGTCAATGAGACACTTGCTTTGGCTATGGAGCAGGGAATTGATCCTGATAAGTTTGGGGCGGCCATTTCCTATGGCGGCGGTCAGAACTACTATTTTGATTCTAAACAAGATGCGTTGACCTATAAAGATTATACGACAAAGTTCTCGGTAGAAAATATGGCAAAAGATTTGGATATCTGCCATAAACTTATTGAAAGTGAAAATCTTCAAATGCCAGGTCTGGAGCTTGCCAGAGATGTTTATGGCAAAGCACTTAAAGCAGGAAATAGTGAATTGGATTTTTGCTCTACAATTGAAATTGTGCAAAATTGTATACAAAATCCAAAATAATTGATTCATAAAGTTAAGTATGTTAAAATATTGTTAAGAAAATAACAATGCGAGAAGATATTGAAGGAGGTCTATCATGTTAGTTACTATTTGTATTGGGAGTTCTTGCCATTTAAAGGGCTCAAGAGATGTGATTACAAAGTTCGAAAACATGGTGATGCGGCACAAAGTAGATAAGCAAGTTGAATTAACCGGTTCTTTTTGTATGGGAGAATGTGCAAAGGGTGTCTGTGTTAAAATTGATGATGAATTATTCTCAGTAATACCGGCAGATGCAGACACATTTTTCGAAACCGAAATTCTTGGGAGGATTTCATAGTGGGTATTATCGGATTTAAAAAAGCAACATGTAAAGATTGTTATAAATGTGTACGCTTATGTCCGGTGAAAGCCATTCGCATCAAAAATGAACATGCAAGCTTTGTGGCTAAAGATTGTATTTTGTGTGGCAGATGTACCTCGTCATGTCCCCAAAGGGCAATTAAGATGTTCAGTGACCTAGAAAAAGTTAAAGCCTTTCTAAGTGAGGATATATATACGGCAGCTATTATTTCACCGGCCTATTTAGGCATCTATGATAAAGCATCTGCTGATGCACTTATTCAGGGGCTTTATCAGTTGGGATTTAATGCAGTTCATAAAACGCAGGAAGGCAGCCGGATGGTAAACAATGCCTATAAGGAGCTTCTGCGGGAAAATAAGATGGATAATATCATTACCAGCTTCTGTCCTGCTATCAATCAGCTGGTGGAGAAGTATCATCCGGATATGATTCCTTATATGGCTCCCATCGTTTCGCCGATGATTGCCCAGGGGAAGTTTCTCAAAGAATCCAAGGGAACTCATATTAAAGTCGTATCAATCACCTCATGTCTTGCCGATAGTGTCGAAGCGACAAAGGATGCGAGAACCAAAGGCTATATTGATGCGGTGATATCTTTTAAAGATGTCAAGGCCTGGCTGCTTCAAAGCGATGTACAGCTTGGTAGTATTGATCGTTATCATCCTGACAGCGTCTATTCGCCAACGATAGATGATGCTTATGCAGCCAGAGGCGGAAGTGTTTTGGCAATTGAAGCAATAAGTGGCAGCAGTCAGAATTATCGTAGCTTGGTTGTTGACAGCATAGAAGAATGTGTGGCACTTTTCGACAGTATTAGACGTCATGAGATCAAGAAGTGTCTTATTGAAGTTGCTTCATGTAAAGGAGGCTGTATTGATGGTCCGGTTTCCGGTGTCTCAAGGGAAAATCAATTTAAAGCCCAATTATTTGTCCAAAATATTCTGCCGGAAATAGAAGCTGACAAGTTCGTTTTAGAAAATGTTGCAATAGATAAAGAATTTCATAGTTTAAAAACTGATGTGAAGATGCCGTCTGAGGAAGATATCCGAAAGATTTTATCAAAAATAGGGAAAGACACACCTAATAAGGAGCTTAATTGCGGAGCCTGTGGATTTACGACTTGCAGAGAGAAAGCGATAGCCACATTACAGAATAAAAGTGAAATAACACTATGTATACCTTATATGTATGAACAAGCCAGATCTTTATCAGATGTCATATTATCGGTTACCCCTAACATGATTATGCTGATAGATGAGCAGATGAGAATCAAAGACTTTAACAATGCGGCAGAAGTTCAGTTCGATATTGCCAAAGAAGATGCAGTAAAAAAGAGCATTTCGGAAATTTTAGGAGATGAAAACTTCAGGAAGGTTTTTGAGACAAAACGTAGTATCATGAATTTAAAGGTAGAATATCCGCAGTATCATCTGACAACGATCCAAAATATCATTTATGTCAGACAACACCATATTGCTATCGGTATTTTCAGAGACATTACGGCGGAAGAAAAAGACGTAGAGCGTCGCTACAAGATGAAGATGAAAGCCGTTGATGCGGCACAAATGGTCATTGATAAGCAGATGTTAATTGCCCAGGAAATTGCCGGATTGCTTGGGGAAACAACGGCAGAAACAAAAGTGACACTGACGAATTTAAGGGATAGTATTTTACATGATGGAGATGAGCCTAAATGAATACAAACCTGGAAATTTCATGGAAAAGTCTCAATAAGTATAATGAAGAATTATGCGGTGACAAGGTTGAAATATTAAAGAGTGATGATGCCGACATTGTTATTTTGTCAGATGGTATGGGCAGTGGTGTCAAGGCCAATATCCTTGCAACACTGACGACAAAAATACTTGGGACTATGTTAAAAGGCGGCGCTGACATTTCAGACTGTGTCGAGACTATCGCAAAGACTTTGCCGGTTTGCAGCATCAGGCAGGTGGCTTATTCCACTTTTAGTATTTTAAAGATATCTAAGAATGGAAGTGCCTATCTGGTTGAGTACGATAATCCGGGTTGTGTATTCATGAGAGATGGCGATATTTTGAGCATTCCCTATACATTCAGGGAAGTGGCGGGAAAGAATATCAGGGAATATTATTTTGATATTCAGTTGGATGACTATTTGATTCTGTTTAGCGACGGGGTGGTTCATGCCGGTGTCGGGCAGAAGCTTAAGTTTGGCTGGGGATGGACCGGAGCAGCGGAGTTTATTAGGGATTCGCTGCAGGATATGATTTCTCCATCAAGGCTGACATCAATGATATGCAATGCTTGTGAAAATTATTATATGAACGCTCCGGGTGATGACACAACGGTTGCCGTAATGAAGATTATCGAAGAAAAAATAGTCAATCTATTTTCCGGTCCACCAGCATCTTATGACGATGATGAGGTGCTCATGGCTGATTTTATACAAAGCCCCGGGAAAAAAATCATCAGCGGCGGAACCAGTGCTAATATTGCATCGAGAATATTAGGCAAAAAGCTTAAGGCATCACTGGAATATTCTGACCCGAAAATACCGCCGATTGCAACTTTGGCAGGGATGGATCTAGTGACAGAAGGTGTTTTGACATTAAACCGCCTGGTCAAGATACTTCATCAGTACAATACCGGTGATTTCACCGCAGACTTTTATCAAAAATTAGATGCTGACAATGGGGCAGCGATGCTTGCTAAAATTTTGCTGGAAGATTGTACTCACTTAAATATGTTTGTCGGTCAGGCGATGAATGCGGCACATCAAAATGAGGGACTTCCTTTTGATTTAAGCATACGGATGCGGTTAATCGACAGCATTAAACTTGAATGTGAAAAGATGGGAAAGTCCGTAACTATAAAGTATTACTAGGAAGGAGTTAAAATGAAAAAGCAATTCGGAACCGATATTGATAAATTAAAATATCAGGTATGTGTTGAAGTTGCCGAGCAGACTTTTGCCGGGGAACTGGAAGAAAAAAAAGAACAAATTCCTTACGATATCATTCCCGGAAAAACGCCCCGTTATCGCTGCTGTGTATACCGTGAAAGAGAAATTATCCGCCAGAGAGTACGTTTGGCTGTAGGTCATGGTGCCACGGCCGGGGAAAAAAACGATAATATTATTCAAGTTCTGCCGGCCGCATGTGAAGGCTGTCCCATTAACCGTTTCAATGTGACGAATAACTGCCAGATGTGCCTGGCTAAAAAGTGTCTCGGTGCCTGCAACTTTGGTGCTATTGAGTTTGAACGGGGCAGGGCTCATATTGACCATAAAAAGTGTAAAGAATGCGGTAAATGTGTGGAAGCCTGCCCATACAATGCCATTGCTGATTTAATGCGGCCTTGTAAGCGCAGCTGTCCGGTAGATGCGATTACAATGGATGAGGATAATATTGCGGTTATTGATGAAAGCAAATGTATTACCTGCGGCCAATGTATGGTCGGCTGTCCCTTTGGAGCGATTTCAGATAAATCCTTTATGGTGGATGTGATTAAACTGATTAACAGCGGAGCCAAGGTATATGCTATGGTAGCTCCGGCGATTGAAGGACAATTCGGTGTCGACGTAAGTGTGGGAATGATTAGAAAGGCGGCTAAGGAATTGGGATTTACGGATTTGTATGAAGTTTCGCTGGGAGCTGATTTCGTTTCTAAAAATGAGGCGGAGGAATTGGAAGAGACCATAAAGCACGGAGAAAAGATGACCACCTCCTGTTGTCCGGCGTTTGTCAATATGATTAAAAAGCATTTTCCCCAGGTACTTAATAAAATGTCAACGACGGTGTCGCCAATGACTGCCACAGGACGGATTATCAAAGCGATGGATGCGAATGCGGTATGTGTATTTATTGGTCCTTGTATCGCTAAGAAAGATGAGGTCATCAATTCCATCACATTAGGCGGAGCAGACTATGCCATGACCTACGAAGAATTAGATGCCATGTTTGAGGCGAAAAAAATCGATCCCGCAAATTATAAGGATGATTTGCAGCAGGGCAGTAAATTCGGAAAGGGATATTCTGTTTCCGGGGGTGTAACGGCGGCTGTACTTGAAACATTTAAAGAGCGGAATGAAGATATTGAAGTGAAGGTGAGACGCTGTGATGGTGCCCTGGAATGTAAGAAGGCATTACAATTGCTTAAACTAAATCGTCTTCCCGAAGATTTTGCTGAAGGAATGGCCTGTGTCGGCGGCTGTGTTAACGGTCCGGCGATGCTTAATAAAGACAGAACTTATATCAAAGACAGAAATAAGCAAATCGAACAAGCCGATGACAGGGGCATACTTGAAAATGTAGATAAGTACAAGGATTTGCATATTAATATGATTCGAAAGTAAAAAAAGCAATAGGCATTTCGGGCGATTTTTGTCGGATGTGTCTATTGCTTTTTTGAATAGAGAGGTTTATAATATACCACAACATATGGTGTTCTTGCTTTTGAAAGAACACCATACATATGCTTGAAGGAAGAGGAGAAACTGGTAATGATAGAGGAAATCCAGAAAAGGAATGGCAAGGTTGTACCATTTGATTCTGTTAAAATTATGAATGCCGTCAGTCAGGCGAACAAAGCGATTGAGGCTGAGGCTATGACACCGACAGATTTATTATTTTTGACAGAAAAGGTATGCAACCGGTTAAAACCTGATGTGCTATGGAATGTTGAGCAGGTACAGGATATTGTAGAAGAAGTTTTGATTCAATATGGCTATGTAAAAACAGCGAAAGCTTATATTCTTTACCGTGCCGATCACACGAAGATACGCCAGTCTGAATCTGACTTGATGGACATCTATACGCGGCTGACTTATTCATACGCAAAGGATGAGGACATAAAACGAGAGAATGCGAATATTGATGCCGACACGGCTATGGGAACTATGTTAAAATACGGTTCGGAAGGCTCCAAATATTTCATTGATAATTATGTGCTCCCAAAGGACATCGCCGCTGCCCATATCAATGGAGAGATTCACATCCACGATAAAGATTTCTATATGCTGACGGAAACCTGCTGTCAGATTGACTTGATTAAACTCTTCAAAAATGGCTTTTCCACCGGTCATGGATACATAAGAGAACCCAATTCCATACGGAGTTATGCGGCGCTCGCCTGTATTGCCATTCAGGCCAATCAAAACGAGATGCACGGCGGACAGAGCGTCCCCAATTTTGACTATGCGATGGCTCAGGGTGTTATGAAGACTTATCGTAAAGAATATTTTAAAATGTTTAAATCCTATCTCCAGGTAAAGTATGACATTGATGAGCCAACAGCAGATGCTGCTGTTTTGACGCTCAAGGAGAAAATGGTGATACCGGTGCGTATGGCTGATGCCCAGGCTTATGAGGAAGCGTTGAAAAACGCTCATGTTCCCGGAATAACAACTGAACAGTTAATGGGAAGCCACAAATATGCTGTCGGGGAAGCCTTTAAGAGTACTGAGAAGCAGACCTATCAGGCCATGGAAGCTTTTATCCATAACCTGAATACGATGAATTCAAGGGCCGGAGCGCAAGTACCTTTTAGCTCAATTAATTATGGGACAGATACCTCAATGGAGGCTCGAATGGTGATTAGAAATCTCCTTTTATCAACCCAGGCCGGTTTAGGTAATGGCGAGACACCGATATTCCCGGTTCAGATATTCAAGGTTAAAGAAGGCATTAACTTTAATCCTGAAGATCCTAACTATGATTTGTTCCGTTTGGCCATTGAAACTTCGGCGAAGCGGCTGTTCCCTAACTTCAGCTTTATTGATGCACCATTTAATATTCCTTATTATAAAGAGGGCGATTACAATTCTGAAGTAGCCTATATGGGATGCCGGACGAGAGTTCTTGGCAACAGCTATGACAGGGATAATGAAATCACCTGTGGGCGTGGCAATTTAAGCTTTACTTCACTTAATTTGCCGAGAATAGGTATAGAAGCGAAAGGCGATATAGCAAAGTTTTATCAGATCCTTGATGAAAGAATTGATTTGGTTTGCCGGCAGCTGCTTCATAGATTTCAGGTTCAGTGTAAGAAAAAGGTGCGTAATTATCCATTTTTAATGGGGCAGGGGATATGGATTGAATCTGATGAACTCGACATGGAAGATAGTGTAGAAGAAGTGATTAAGCACGGTACCTTAAGCTTAGGATTCATTGGTTTAGCCGAGACATTGAAGGCTCTTATCGGTGAGCATCACGGTGAAAGTGCAAAGGCTCAGGCATTGGGAGTAGAGATTATCGGTCATATGCGAGAGAAGATGGAAGAAGAATCCGAAGAAACCGGTTTGAATTTCACTTTGCTGGCAACACCTGCCGAAGGCTTAAGCGGTCGGTTTGTGAAAATTGATCAGGAACTGTATGGTAAAATAGAGGGTGTTACAGATAGAGAGTATTATACCAATTCATTCCATGTACCGGTTTATTATCCAATTAAAGCTTTTGAAAAGATAACATTAGAAGCACCCTACCATGCATTAACCAATGCGGGGCATATTAGTTATGTTGAATTAGATGGCGACACAAGCAAGAATGTGGAAGCCTTGGAAACAATTATTAGATATATGGGAGAACAAGGAATCGGTTATGGTTCGATCAATCACCCGGTAGACAGAGATCCGGTGTGCGGATATACGGGGGTCATTGGGGATGTATGCCCCAGATGCGGAAGACGGGCCGGAGAATCGGTCAGTGCCAAGAAGTTAAGAGAATTAAGGAAGAAGTATCCCAATGTACCCAATTATTAAATTAAACAGGAGGAAGTATGATGAGTGTACAGACAATAACAGAAAATAATAAAATGTTTGGAGAGAATATAGGATTTGAACGGATCCGCCGTATTACCGGATATTTGGTAGGTACCACAGAGCGTTTCAATAATGCAAAACGTTCCGAAGAAGGAGACCGTGTCAAACATGGCATCTAAACTTAAAGTCAGTGGTATTATTGAAGAATCAATCGTGGATGGTCCTGGGTTACGCTTTAGCGTGTTTACTCAGGGCTGTCCACATTGCTGTCCGGGTTGCCATAATCCCGGGACCCATGATTTTGATGGCGGATATGAGATGGATATTGATGAAATATTTAGGCAGTTTAAAGCCAATCCATTACTGTCCGGTATTACTTTTACGGGCGGTGAGCCATTTTGCCAACCGGAACCACTATACCATCTTGGGAAAAAGGTAAAAGCCATGGGAAAGACAATCGTTTTATTTTCCGGCTATACATGGGAACAATTAATAGAAAAGAGTCATCAAGAAATATATGTCAAGCAATTGCTGTCCATTGGTGACATCCTTATTGACGGACCGTTTATTGAAGAAGCATTGAAGGATTTGGAACTTCTATTCAGAGGGAGTTCTAATCAAAGAATCATCGAGCTGAAAAATTGTAAATAAGAAAGGACAGCGTGGACATTTTCATAACAGAAGATAACGAAACAAGACCGTTAGAAGAAACTGATATCGGATATGTCCTTACAACACCGATCCTGCCTGAATTTCTCACGGGTTATGAAGTTTGTCAAATTTATTATGGAGATTAATCAGCCCGGAGTGATTCGAGGAGAGCAGATTCATGAATATCTTGATATTGTGAAAATAAATCGAGATGACAGGAATCGTCTTATTAATGGATATTCTCATGGAATGAAGAACAAGCTTCAAATGCTAAGTTTTATAATCGCTAAACCACCGGTCATTTTACTAGACGAGCCACTGACTTCCTTTGATGTGGTGGTGGCATTGGAGATGAAGAATCTGCTGAAAAAGATGAAGCAAGATCATATACTCATATTTTCTACGCATATTCTCCAACTGGCGGTGGATCTTTGTGATGAAATAGTCGTTTTAAATCAAGGTAAGTTGAGTAAGATTGATTCGGAAAAGATCCATAGTGAAGCCTTTGAGGAAGAGATTTTTGCTATTTTAAAAGATGGCGGTGATGCTGATTTCTTTGGTTTTGGCTTATCTGCCCTTATATTTCGATTTTTCCCTTCATGCATGGTCAATGCTATATCAATGGCCGTTCATTATTTTGATATTGACAGCAGGAGTTGGCGCGTTTTATTATATTGCCAGATATCACCGTTATCCGATGGTGGCACTTAAATAGTCACTATAAAGGAAATAGAGAAAGCTACTGAAGCGATGGAAGGGGCTAAGAAGGCTGATGTGAAGCTAAAAGAAAAGGATATGAATGAATCCGACAGTCGAAAGTTTAACCATTTGACAGGTTATCATTATATGAATGCCATTTTTTCAGGCGTCATAAAAGAATGATATATGCTCCTATGTATAGGCGCCTGACCATTATTGGACTTGTATTCTTAGCAGCTGTTGTTATATTTTTTTTGAAGCCATCAACGATGAAAGAACTGGCTGGTTGGCTTCCTAATACACTTCCTTTTTGTGTTTTTGTGATGTACCAGTTGACTTCCAATAGCCAGAGGATCTGTAAAGCAATGTATCCCAGATGCTGCTATATGTGATAACAATTATTTTACTGGGAATCTTTTTCTCTGTCCATTATCTGTTTTTATATTACTTCTTTCAGCCATATACGGCAGAAATGACAGTGAAAAGTCCGATATTCAATGTGATCAATGGCATTATTTATGGACTATGCTTTGCATGTCTTCAACTGGAATCTGCCCCGGTGTTCTTTTCTTTTATTGTGTTGCTATCAACGGCTATTTATATATTGGCAGCGCTAATACTTGTATATAAATACTCACCTAAAAGGTTTCGTATTAAATGATATTTTCAATATTAGATTTCAAACTTGTAGTAGAGAGATAGTTTTCTGTTACTAAATTTAAAGCGGGTTTTATCATATTCTCGTTATCTAATTTTAACTGTTTAATATCAGTTTTTATAGGTTCCAATTTTGTATCCAGTAGTCCGGAAATCGCTAATAATAATTCGTTGTCAATCATCTTATCTACTCCTTTTTGTTTAGTAATCGTATTATATGTGATTTGCAAAATCTATAGGATTGATGTTTAAATCCAAGAAAGTAACAATAGATGGAGGCTGATTCTTGTAAAGAGTCAGCCTTGGTGTTACAATAAGATTATAATCCATTAACAAATGTGAGGAGTTGATTTTATGTCAATAGTAGGTGGGTTTATGCTTCCTCATCCGCCGCTGATTGTTCCGGAAATCGGGCTGGGAGAGGAGAAAAAAATTCAAAATACAGTTGATGCTTTCTGGGAAGTGGCAAAGGAGATTGCTGATTTAAAGCCGGAAACGATTGTAGTGGTATCACCCCACTCAGTTATGTATGAAGACTATATTCACATTTCACCGGGAGAAAAAGCAAGTGGAGATTTTGGACAGTTTGGGGCCGGACAGGTTACTATAGAGGCAGAATATGATACCGAATTTGTCAAAGAACTGTGTCATATGGCAGATGAGAATCAATTGATGGCCGGTACGTTCGGAGAGCGCGACAAGTCTCTTGACCATGGAACGATGGTGCCGCTTTACTTTATCAATCAAGTATATCAGGATTACCGGATTGTCAGAATCGGTTTATCCGGGCTGCCTTTAGAGGCGCATTATGCACTTGGCAAATATATCAATGAAGTATCAGAGAAATTAAGCCGACGTACTGTTTTTATCGCAAGCGGGGATTTGTCTCACCGGCTAAAAGAGTATGGTCCTTATGGATACAAAAAGGAAGGACCTATGTACGATGAACGGATTATGGAAGTGATGGGAAGAGGAGATTTTCATGAGCTGTTTACATTTGAAAAAGAATTTCGGGAAAAGGCGGCAGAATGCGGGCACCTTTCTTTTATTGTTATGGCAGGAGCCTTTGATAAGACAGCCGTGGAAGCAAAAAGACTGTCCTATGAAGGACCTTTTGGCGTGGGATATGGTATCTGTACATTTTATCCGGTTGAACAGGACGGGTATGTCAGACTGGCTAGAGAATCTTTAGAGACCTATGTAAAAGAAGGCAGGATAATAGAGGGCCCCAAAGATTTGCCAAGGGAACTGGTAGATTGCTGTGCCGGAACGTTTGTATCTTTGAAAAAAGACGGTAGTCTGCGAGGATGTATTGGTACGATCGTTGCCACGAAAGCTTCTATAGCAGAGGAAATTATTCATAATGCAGTCAGCGCCGGGATGTATGATCCCAGATTTTATCCGGTTGCTAAAGAGGAATTAAGTGAACTAATTTATAGTGTGGATGTATTAGGAGAAACGGAGGAGATTTCCTCCAAAGATGATTTAGATGTAAAAAAATATGGTGTAATTGTCAGCAAGGGGCGAAGAAAAGGACTTCTTTTGCCAAATCTGGAGGGTATTGATACGGTAGAAGAACAGATTGATATCGCAAAACAAAAAGCGGGAATAGGAAAGCAAGAACATGTAAAACTACAACGCTTTGAAGTTGTAAGACACCGGTGAAGCCTATGAAAGTAAAATGTCAGGTGTGTATGCACCACTGTGAGTTAAAACCGGGACAATTGGGTCGGTGCCGGGGCAGAAAAAATGAGAATGATACGATTATATGCTCTAATTATGGGCAGATTACGTCGCTTGCCGTAGATCCCATAGAAAAGAAGCCACTCGATAGATTTCATCCGGGAAGCTCAATTTTATCGGTGGGGAGCTATGGCTGCAATCTCAGATGTCCGTTCTGTCAAAATTATACGATAGCAGCCTGTAGTCCGGAGGAAGCATTTGTCCGCTATCTCCCGCCTCAAGAACTGGCCAAGATGGCATTAGCATTGAAGGAAAGAGATAATATCGGAGTGGCTTTTACCTATAACGAGCCATTAATCGGATATGAATATGTCCGGGATACGGCAAAATTGCTGCAGAGCATGAAAATGAAAGCAGTCGTAGTTACGAATGGTTCCTTCTCTCTTTTTGTGTTGGCAGAGGTACTTCCCTATGTGGATGCGATGAATATTGATTTAAAAGGATTTACGCAAGCTTATTACAAAAAACTGGGCGGAGATCTTGAGACCGTCAAAAACTTTATTAAAAAAGCAGCCGGTGCATGCCACATAGAACTGACAACGCTCATCGTTCCGGGGGAAAATGATTCCCGGGAAGAGATGCTTCAACTAGCTGAATGGATTGCCGCTATTGATGAAGAAATTCCCCTTCATATAACAAGATTTTTTCCGAGATGGGAGATGACGGACAAGAAAGCGACAGAAATCAGTGTTATTCTCAAGTTGGCGGAAGTGGCAAGAAGCAGACTGCGATATGTATTTACGGGAAATTGTCAGTGAGCGCAGAAGATTTGTAAAAGTCTTGACATTTATATAAAGTAGTTATATACTAAAATAGTAATAGTTATCATTATTTAAAAGGAGGTGTACGATAAGATGATTAAATATAGCCGTCAACGAGAATCTATTAAAGACTATTTAAAGTCGAATAAAGATCATCCAACGGCTGATATGGTTTATTCAGCAATTAAAGAGGTATATCCCCATATAAGTTTGGGAACCGTATATCGTAACCTCGCTTTTTTAGTAGAACAAGGGGAAGTTGATAAATTGTCATGTGGAGAAGAATATGACCGATTTGATATCAATACTTCGGCTCATTATCATTTTATCTGTAGGGAATGCCATCATGTGATTGATTTGGAAATGCATAATATAGACCATATTAATGTCGTTGCAGGAAGTAATTTTGACGGACAAATCGATGGTCATAAAACCTATTTTTTCGGTACTTGTAAGGAGTGTGCCAAGGCAGATAAAAATTAGTTTAAAAAAGGTGTTGACATCTGAAAGAAAAGATAGTATGATAACAATATCAGTAATCATTACTAATATTAAAAATAAATCAAAAGTGAAAAGGAGAGAAATAGTATGAAGAAATTTGTATGTTCAGTATGTGGTTATGTTCATGAAGGAGATCAGGCACCGGAGGCATGTCCGGTTTGTAAGGCACCGAAGGAGAAGTTCCAGGAGCAATCAGGAGAACAGACATGGGCAGCAGAACATGTTGTTGGCGTAGCTAAAGGCGTAAGCGAAGATATTCTTGCTGATTTAAGAGCAAACTTTGAAGGAGAATGTTCAGAAGTTGGAATGTATCTTGCAATGTCAAGAGTTGCTCACAGAGAAGGTTATCCTGAAATTGGTTTATACTGGGAAAAAGCAGCTTATGAAGAAGCAGAACATGCAGCTAAGTTTGCAGAACTGCTTGGCGAAGTCGTAACAGACAGCACCAAAAAGAATCTCCAGATGCGTGTTGATGCGGAAAACGGAGCTACAGCAGGCAAGGTTGATTTGGCAAAACGTGCGAAAGCAGCTAACCTTGATGCTATTCATGACACTGTTCATGAGATGGCTAGAGACGAAGCAAGACATGGCAAGGCTTTCGAGGGTCTGTTAAAGAGATACTTCGGTTAATCAATAATCCTCTTAAAACCTTATAAAATCAAGAGATTTTGAATCTCATCAGACGCTGATCAATTTTTGGTCAGTGTCTTTTTTGGTGTGCTCGGTGAGCACACACCACTTATCCCGATTTTTTCAGTGTAATAATTCCTGTAGGTCTTCCGGTCTCTGGCGCATATTTGCCCAATGAGGCATTTGATTAAGGATACTCTGAAAAGTTTTAAGTGTTTCCGGTATGTCAATGTTTTGTGGGCACATCACCTTACATTTTCCGCAAGCAATACAGGCAGAGGGGCGTTTTTCGGGTGCCATTGCGTCAATCTTCATAATAGAAGGGGCGTGTTTCAAAATCAGTCTTTGATATTTTGAAAGTATCTTCTATGCGGGCCAACCCCAGATATACCTTTCTCATCTCTGAATCCGTCATGTTTAATTCGCTTGTGACGATGGAATAGTAGCCGTCATATTGCGCATCTTCCTCAATCATAACCTGACGATCCATCCGTTATTTCTTTGCGTATTTCTCGGAATAATAGACCATTTGTTTCTGGTCGATTTTACTGCTTTTTTCTTTTTCTTCTTGCTTCCAGGAACCGATACATTCACCTGTATTCCCTTTGGATGAATGCGGAACTTATGCATGAACCTGATTTCCTCCCCTTTGTTATCCCCATTCAGATAGTAAATGTTATCGGAAGTATTGAGGCCTCTGTCAGCAACAAAGATGACGCGTGTGTCAGAGAACTCCTTTTTTATGCGGTTAATCATCGGGCTTGAGGTAATATGATTTTATAAGGCAAACGTACTTTATCCGCCAATAAACACTTTGGAAACGAAACGTATTATAAATTGCTCCGATAGGTAGATGCCCCGGTGTTTGTATGCGTTGTTTTTATTTCGGCTTTCATGTTTTTGGAACGGTTCTGGAAATGATGTGAGACGAATATAATAAACAATCATTACAAGGGGGAACATATATGGAGGAATACCAAATTGACAAACAGTTCCACGACTTGATGCAGTTGATGCAAGAGCAATCGATCGATATGATCAAGACAACTATGCTGCACAGTTTTCGCAATCTCAGCGTCGCTAATCAAACAATATTAGAAAACTATTTCGACAAGTACCCTTTCTGGGGAACATTACATGATGCCTCATCCGATCATGATTGCCTATATAAAAAGGCAAAATCCCTGCATGAAAATGCCGAGAGTTATTTCTGGCTGTATGAACACCTGAGTGATTACAGGTCAAAAGCAACATTATTGGGCGTCTTAAAGAATTGGTGTTTTTTTTCTTCCATGAATCCATACCGGGAAAAAGTTTTTGATGATTATTTTGATCTGGATATCATGCATTGCAATCAAAATGAAGTACTTGTTGATGTCGGTGCGTTCACTGGTGATACGACGCTATCATATATCAAAACCTATGGTATCAATAATTACAAAAAGATTTATTGTTATGAAATTACTCCTTCCATTTTTACTACACTACACGATAATCTACACCAATTCAAAAATATTGAGTGCAGACAGCTTGGGTTATCCGATAGCCAGGAAACGCTGTTTCTAGATAACAGCAATGGAGTTATATCTTCTAATCGTGTGGTTTCTACTGGCGGTGACACGCATGTGCAGTTAACTACATTAGATGATGATGTCTCTGACCCCGTTAGTTTTATTAAAATGGATATCGAAGGTTCGGAGCAAAAAGCATTGCGAGGATGCAGGAAGCATATCACAGAAGAAAAACCAAAGCTGGCAATTGCTGTTTATCACGATAATGATGACCTATGGGCAATACCCAAGCTGATCCATGGAATGAATTCAGGTTATCGGTTTTATTTACGGTATAGTGGACTGGACTTATACCCCACGGAAACAACATTAATTGCCATTTGAACCAAAAGCTAGAAACAAATAACGCGAAAATATTGTGTAAAGATATGTTAGATATTTCTAAGACGCTTCAATCTTTCTTTCCAGAAGCTCAATAATCACGATTTACTAAAAGTTCTTTTGATAGCACTGAAGACATCCAAAATATACAAGATGATTATCGAATTGAATATTTAAAACTGCATATCAAGACAATCAAGGGAATGGAACCGGAAAACGGTATAAGAAAAAATCATTTGAGTGGTATAAAAAAGTTATTGAAACAAATGGTGAAGCATTAGACGAAGATTAATAGTTTAATATATTACATCAAAACAATTACATATTATCCATTTCAATTTATAGTGTTTTTAGTATATAATTAAGAAAAGAAAGTTTTGTAAACGGAGATGAATGACTATGTTTAATCGATGGAAACTAATTCTTGTCTTAATGCTGTGTGGTATATTATTCTCCTCATGCGAAAATAGTGACAGTCAAACAGAGAGCCATTCAGAGGAGGAAACAAGGATTTCACAAGATGAAATGCCAGTATATGCCCTGATAACAAAAGAAGAGAGCAATTTATACATGCAGAAGATGGAAGAGGGGTTTAAGAAGGGATGTGAAGAAATTGGTGTGACGCCTGTTTGCTATGGCCCTTCAGACTATTCAGCTCAGGCTCAGATAGGAATCATAGAAAAATTAATTGAAAGTCATGTAAATGTTATTGCCATTGCCGCCAATGATGCAGATGTCTTGCAGGAATCGTTAAAAAGAGCAATGGATCAGGGAATCGTAGTGATATCACTGGATTCAGCCGTGAACAAAGACAGTAGAATGCTTCATATTCAGCCTGCGGATCCTGAAAAAGTCGGTCGCGTCCTCATTCAGGCAGCGACTAGCATGATTGGTAATACTGGCACCGTGGGTATCATTACGACGACCGGATATGCCACAAATCAAAATCTTTGGATAAAGTGGCTCAAACAAGAAGTAGAGGACTATCCTGAAAAATATAAAGATATTGTTTTGCTGCCGGAGGTATACGGTAATGACGAAGAAGAAGCCACTATCACACAAACCCTGTATCTGCTTTCGGAATACCCGGAATTAGATATTATCATTACACCATCGGCAGTAAGCATGGTGGCGGTAGGGAATACCCTGAGAGAGCAAAATTCGGATGTGCTTTTCACCGGTTTGGGTCTTCCTTCAGAAATTGCGGACTTTATTGAAATTGATCAAAGCTGTTTGTGGTTCTATCTTTGGAATCCTATTGATTTAGGTTATCTGGCGGCATATTCAGCGCATGCTTTGGATAATGGAGACATCGTTGGTGAGCCGGGTGATAGATTTACGGCGGGAACTATGGGATATCGGGTGGTCAGCGGATCTAATGATGGAGGAACTGAAGTTTTTTTAGGAGATCCTGTGAAATTTGATGAAAGCAATATCAGTATGTGGAAAACAGTCTATTGAATTTTCATCTAACTTAAGGCGGTGGAGAAGATACGAAAATTTAAAATGGGATTTTTAAAAAAGCTAGTTATATCTTATTCTATTGTCATACTGATATTTATGCTCATTTTGATGGGGATAGCCTATAAATACATTGGCAGTGTAAGCCAACAGACAGCACAAATCAACCAAAGCCAGCTCCTGCAAAAAATATCATCCCAGGTTGAATACTATTTGGACGAGATGTATAAAATGGGCTCACAAGTGGCTTCCGATACACGTGTAATCAATGTGTTCAATGACCTGCAAGAGGATGAGGACCAGGCGAATTATTTCGAACATAACATTATGGATAGCATTGATATGGGAAGTATACTGACATCATATAATGCTCCGGACTATCTTATATGGCGCATAAGCGTTTTTAACCAATATGGCGATTATATGAGTGATGGAATAGATATCCAAAACCAGACAAGCGGACCGGTAGACAAGCAGTTGGTTGAATTTTTTATGGCTGAATTACAGAGCATGGAAGAGACAGATGAATCTGGGACAGGGAAAAAATTCCTGCTTAATTTTCAAAATGCGTCTGATGATTCGGGAGATGACGAATATACATATCCGACGATGTCCATGTTGCTGCCGATAACGAACTACTATGCTGATGAGACATACGGAGTTGTGGAAATTCAGCAAAATATGGAGAATTTTCAGGAATTCATTGCCTTGGATCAATTGGAGGATACGGCAACGGTATACCTGTTTGACCAGGAAATGAATCAGATTTTGCCGAGAGACAATGATTACAATAGCCTTGATAAGAATCAGTTTTATATAACTAATGAAACCGTTAAGACCTATGGCTGGAATCTTGCTTTAGCCGTGACCCGTGCGAGTATGACCCAGCCGTATCATGGAATATGGGGATATATTATTCTGGTTAGCTTTATCATTGTGATTTCCCTGATTTTGGCTATTTATGTTATTACCAAACGTATCACAACGCCTCTTACCGATTTAAGTAAAAGTGTGAGACATATAACGCTGGACAATGTTCCCTCAGAATTGGTACAAGATGAGAGCATGGATGAAGTCAGGGAATTAAATACGGCGTTTACGGCGATGCTTGAGCGTCTGACCAAGTCTTTAGCATATGAAAAGCGAGCCTATCTGCTGGCACTCCAATCGCAAATGGATCCTCATTTTTTGTACAATATCCTTTCAATTATCAGCGGAATGGGATTGGAGGCGGGAAATAGTGATATTGCAGATATATGTGGCAAGATATCTGCGTTGATGCGTTATAATGCATCCTTTAGTAACAGTAATGTCACCCTTGGAGATGAAATTGAACATGCAAAAAATTATCTGGAGCTGATGAAGATAAGATATGAGGATTATTTTTGCTATACGATTCATGTTAATGAAGATTTAAAGCAAATGCAAATGCCGCGTCAGGTACTTCAGCCAATTCTGGAAAATTGTTTTGAACATGGATTTAAATCAGTACCTCCCGTCTGGCAGATTGAAATTAGTGCAGATTTAGAGGATGGCCGATGGTATGTTAGGATTTCTGATAATGGCGTTGGATTTGGTGATATGGAGCTTGAGGAATTAGATAAAAAGGTAGAAGAATACAGTAAAAATCTTCCTGAAAATTATCATGAGCTTAAGATTGGAGGCCTTGGGCTGATCAATACGATCCTTCGTCTTAAACTATTGCTGGGTGAAGGTGTTGAGTATCAAGTCAGGAAAAATACACCGAGAGGAACCATCATTGTATTAAGAGAGGGTGAGAGCAGCGATGATAAGGATACTGATAGTTGAAGACGAACCGCCAATAGCCAGAATGCTTTGCCGGTGCATCGATAAGATGGACTCATATTCTTTCACGGTAGCAGGTGCAGCCATTAATGGACAGGAAGCGCTGGAGATATTATCGAAAGAAGAAATTGATGTGGTCATTACTGATATCCGTATGCCTGTAATGGATGGTCTTGAACTTCTTGGGGAAGTTGACAGCAGGTATCCGGACATCATTTCGGTAGTTCTTAGTGGGTATCAAGACTTTGATTATGCCAGAACTGCTTTACGCTATGGCGTGTTTGATTATTTGCTCAAACCAATCTCACAGCAAGAAGTGGGAAAACTTCTGGAAAAAATTAAACCTGTTTGTCAGAGCAGAGTTAGTCAGAAAAAGAAACAGGAGTTAGAACAAATTATTCAAGGGGGAACATCCGAACAGAGAGACATATTAGATTGTACAGCCATATTGATTTGTGCCGGACCATTTCCTGTTGTTACTGATGATATTCTTTTGCCAAGTAAAATTTTTTGGGAAAAGACAGATTTAGAGGATTTGTTCCAATCATTACTCGAAAAGCAAGCCTCTTTTTTCATATTTGATGGAAAAACAGTTGCCGAAAAATATATTGTTCTGGAAAAAGGGACGTTTAATATCCAACAATTGGTACAGGAATTTTTTAGTAAGATGACGATACAAAATGAAATAAGTATTACCATGGTGAGCCATGGAACTCCGGTATCGATTGCGGCAATTGGGGACATTATCAGGTCACTGCGTTCCTGTCTTTATCAAGAGATACAAATATGTTCTTCTAAATTAATTTGGTATGAAAGTAAAACGAAACATTACGAGGGAAAAAGGAGATTTAGTCAGGCGCTTTGTCATAGTATAGTTGAGTATATTTTCCTGCAAAAGGAACAAAAGCTCATAGAAATCATCGGGCAGATTATTTATCCTAAGGGGATTTCACAGGTGGAGTTTATGCAGATGATGGATATAGTCATAGCAGACGGGCGCCTGGCAGGAGAGGACTATGCATCGATGCTATCGGAAGTGAAAATAGGATTGGATGACGCTGTTTCCAATTCCCTCACAGTTCAGGCCTTATGCCATAATGTAACCTCAGTGCTGCTCACTTTGGGTCATAGAGAGCAGCAAAAGGGAAAGCGGGAGAGCCAGGATATGGTAGAAGAAATAGAGCAATATCTCATTATGAATTACAGCAAATCGATTTCCAGCGAAATTTTATCTAAAAAATTCGGTTTTGTACCTTCCTACCTTAGTAAGATGTTTCGTAGTGTGAAAGGAATGAGTCCATCGGAATATTTGACCAACTATCGGGTAGATAAGGCAAAACAGATTATCAGAGAAAAACCGGATGTTCGAATACGTGAGGTAGCCAGAGTCATAGGCTACGAAGATCAATATTATTTTTCAAAAATATTTAAAAAGTATGCCGGAATATGGCCAAAAGAATTTCAGGAATCCTGTCATAAAAAATAAGCGTAATGATTTATGGAGAATATGCAGTAGTTTAAAATTTTACATCAAAACTATTGCATATTCTCCATTTTAATTCATCATGCCGCCCACTATAATTTAAATATATTATCAAACGAAGGGGAGGTAAACGTGGCCTATATCGAATTAAAAAATATAACAAAGACCTTTTACGGCGTAAAGGCATTGGATAATGTAAGTCTGTCAATTGAAAAAGGAGAAGTGCATGCCATTGTAGGAGAAAACGGTGCAGGTAAATCTACGATTATGAAAATCCTTGGCGGCATGTATTTTGCTGATAGCGGCGAAGTACATATTGATGGGAATAAATGTTCTATTAATTCCGTTTCAGATGCTCTAAAGCATGGTGTAAGTGTTGTATATCAGGAACTTAATCTAATGTCTGAATTGACAGTAGCGGAAAACATCTATTTACATAGCTTACCCCAAAAAGTCGGCATAGCAGTGGATAGAGCTCAAATGAACAAAAATGCTCAGGCTTTGCTAGATGAGATGGATGTAAAATTTAAAGCGACTGACTTTATCAGAATGCTGAGTGTATCTGAGCAGCAGATGGTGGAAATTGCTAAAGCATTATCTCATAATTCTGAAATTATAGTTATGGATGAACCCACTGCGGCGCTAAATGACAAAGAAGTAGAAACGTTATACAGGTTGATACGAAAATTGAAAAAGGAAAACAAGACAGTCATCTATATATCGCATCGATTAAAAGAGATTTTTGATTTAACAGACCGCCTCACTATCTTAAGGGATGGAAGTTATGTAGGAACGTATGTTACCAAAGAGATTACGCAAAACAAAATGGTTGAATACATGGTTGGACGTAAGATTGCTGAGTACTATACGACAGCGGAACATGAACCCGGTGAAGTGATTCTGGAGGTAAAAAATCTTTGTAAAGAAAATGTATATCAGGATATTTCCTTTACTCTCCATAAAGGAGAGATTTTGGGAATGGCAGGGCTTATGGGATGCTTTAGAGAGGAAATTGTAAAGACGATTTATGGATTACTACAGGCAGATTCAGGAGAAATAAGCTTAAGCGGAAAGAAAATCAACCCAAAGAATCCATTAGATGCTATTGCACATGGTATCGGATTTGTCACAGAGGACAGAAAGCAAGCGGGCATTTTCGGACTGATGTCTGTACGCGAGAATCTTACCATCAATGTACTTGACCGGATTAGTAGTTTTTTTTGGATAAAAGGAGATGAAGAGAATGCCCTGCTGGACCATTATACTAAAAAAATGAATATGAAATATAATGGATACTATCAAAAAATCAATAGCCTTTCGGGTGGAAACCAACAGAAGTTTCTGCTGGCAAGAGCATTGGCAAGTAATTGTGAAGTGTTGATTATGTTAGAGCCGACAAGAGGTATTGATGTTGGTGCCAAGGCGGAAATATATTCCCTTTTAGAGGATCTGGCAAAACAAGGGATGGCTATTATTATCGTGTCTTCAGAGTTGCCGGAAATTATCTCCAATTGTCATCGCACGCTGGCAATATTTAATGGAAAAATAACCGGAGATATTTCTAAAGAAGAGATGGAAGAAGCCTTTATTATGCAGTGTGCAACCGGAAATAAAATACATTTAGGTGGTGAACCGGCATGAGCAAAAGGGCTAAGAAATTTTGGTTAATATGGGACAGAATTGGGATTTTGTGTATCTTGCTGACAGTTATGATTGTATTTGGAATTCTTGATTCGAAGATTGTCAGTCCAACGCAATTATTAACCGCATTAAATCGAGCAGCTGTCTCAGGTATAGCAGCTGCGGGGATGATGTTTGCTATTTGTGCAGGTGGATTTGATTTATCTGTTGGCTCGATTCTTTCTTTGACAAGCTGTATCATTGCCGTACAGTTGACAGATGGCAAAAGTACATTGTTTGCCATTGTCATGGCGTTTCTCGCGGGTGGTGTATGTGGGATTATCAATGGACTGCTTATCACAAAATTAAAAATACAGACATTTGTTGCAACATTGGCAACACAGCTTGCGTTTGCAGGTGTTACCCTTGTTTATTGTAATAAAGCAATTCAGCTGACATCTAAGGTTAATACGCAATTAAAGTTTTTTTCGACCGGTAAGTTATTTGGCATTTTGCCGATGCCTATTGTTTTATTAGTAATAGCTTATGTGATTACTTATTTGGTATATAATTTCACATCCTTTGGAACGAAAGTACGTGCCATCGGCTCTAATGAGTCAGCAGCCCGGACGACAGGTATTAAAGTGGATGTAACACTAATTCTTGTTTTTGTCGTAACCGGAGTAAGTGCGGCAATTGCCGGAGTTTTGAATACGGCACAGGTTTCTATCGGTGACCCGTCTCTTGGTGAGGGATTTGAATTAGATGCTATTACGGCTGTCGTGTTAGGCGGCACGGCTCTTTCCGGCGGAAAGGGTAATGTATTCGGGACATTGGTAGGTGCTATCTTAGTCGTATTTGTAAAAATGGGCCTTAATATCCTTGGAGCCGGAGAAGCCTATCAGAAACTGGCAGTAGCAATTGTTCTGCTATTTGCACTTACCATCAATGGCATCAAACTCATCATGGAAAAGGGGGATAAATAAAATGGAAAAAAAGCGGCGATTCCATATAGAATATGGTGACCATGGAATTTTATATGCTTTGATTATTTTCTGGATAGTATTAATTATTACCAATGAAAATTTTCGTGGGCTAGCCTTTTTTCAAACGATTCTAACAAAAGCATCGTTAAATGCGATTTGTGGGATTGGAATGACCTTTGCTGTTATCAGTGGGGCATTTGATCTCTCTATTGCATCTCAAGTTGCATTAAATGGTGTTGTTTTAACCTTGATTTTGCCTAAGATAGGAATTTTTCCTTCAATAATCGTTATATTGCTGTTAGGTGTCTTAATGGGAACCATCAATGGCTTATTGATTTCAAAATTGAGAATTCCTTCCTTTATTGCGACATTGGCTATGCAGATGGCCTATAGAGCAGTAGCACAGTTGATTAACAGTTCGCCGGTCGTCGTTGATAACAGTGGATTCAAGAAAATGGCTACTTATAAAATTGCCGGAATCATTCCTACAGCATTTTTGATTTGTATTATACTGGGCATCATCGGAACAATTATTTTAAGGAAAATGAAGCTGGGCAGAGATATACTTGCAATCGGCAACTCGCAGGAAGCCGCCATTATTTCAGGAATTAATGTTGCAAAAACTGAAATAATGATATATTTAATCGTTGGTCTGTTTACCGCGGCTTCATCAGTAATGATTGTATCTTACCTGGGTTCTTCCAATTATGGGATGCAAAGTGGATTGGAGTTCACCGTTATCTCTGCAGTTGTACTGGGAGGAACGGCACTTATAGGCGGCAAGGGCAGTATTTTTAATACCATTGTTGCAGCTATCTTTCTTATAAGCATAAGGAGTGCCATGGATTCTTTTGGTGTGGATTCTTATTGGCAGAGAGTAGTAGAGGGAGTTATTCTTATTATTGCATTTTCAATTACTGAGATTCGCAACATTATTAATACCGTATTGGTAAAACGAAAAGCAAGGAAGCAGTTGTCCGTGCAGAAGGTCTCAAAATGAAACTTAGATTCTTATTTCCTGTAAAGCAGGTGAGAATAGACCAAATCAAGAAAAGGAGAGTAAATATGAAAAAAGTAACCAGTATTTTATTAGCAATGATGCTTATGTTAACATTGGTATCTTGCGGTAATTCCAGTGGGGAAACCACAAGTAATACAACTAGTGATACGACAAACGATACCAAAAGCACAGGTGACGAGGGCGGCTCAGCTAATACCGGAAACTACACGATAGGCTTTTCCGTATATGATTTATCAAATGAATACTTTCAGTCTATGATGGAAGGTGTGGAAGCAGCAGCCGAAGAGAATGGCGTGACATTAATAACCCATGATCAGAAATCAAGTGAAAGTGAGTTGGTAACCGGTGCTACGAACCTTATTAACCAAGGCGTAGATGCACTTATTGTCTCGCCATGTAAACCTGAGGTTATGAGTACGATTGTAGATTTGGCAAAGGAAAGCAATATTCCGGTAATTATTCTGGATATTGGTGATGGCGGCTCAGATAAAGATGCAATCGTTGTATCCGATATGTACGGCGGCGGACAAATTGCCGGTAAATATGCCCTGTCATTATTGGAAGCAGATAGTGTGACCGAGGGTGAGTTTGCAATCATCAAATGTGAAGAATCTGCAGTATACGCAATACAACGTGGAGAGGGCTTTAAGTCTATTATGGAAGAAGCAGGATTTACTTTGGCAACAGAACTTGTGGCAAATTCAGATACAACTGAAGCTTACAATGCAATGCAAGACATTTTAACAAGCTATCCGGATGTCAAAGTCATTTTTGCCGAGAATGATAATATGGCTCTTGGAGCTGCATCTGCCATTGATGAAGCAGGTAAAACCGGAGAAATCTTAGTATTTGGTTTTGATGGAAATGAATCTGCGGTAGAAGCGATTTTAGACGGCACAATGTCCGGAACGATAGCCCAGCAGCCGGTTGAAATCGGAAGATTAGGAATTGAATTGGCAATTCAAAGAATCAATGGAGAAGAACTTGAGTTTGATAATCCTGATACTAAAGAAATCTATGCAGATGTTTATTTGATTGATAGTACCGGCGAAGCTAATCACGAATTTACAGTTGAATAACATTTATCATTTATGAATTAAAGGGGCTGTCGCACTAAGTGATTAGTGTGCAGCTTCTATTTTTTATGCAAAAAATCAATATTTTATAGACTTTGTATATTCAAATATGTTATGATAATCTCATGATAATTTGGAGGTGATTGAATGAGTGATAATGAATTATTATTAGCGATTTCAGATATGCTGGATAAGAAGCTAAAACCTATAGATGAAAGGCTCGTCAAGTTAGAAAAAGATACTAAGGCGGAGTTTACAAAAATGAATTTTATATTAGAAAATGAGATTATAAAAGGATGCCTATAAGCAGAAATGTTTATAGGCATATTTTTATGAGAATCAAAAGGAGTTAGTAAAATAAATAAAATTTGTAATTATCTGATTTCCTGCTATAATGGTATAAAAAAACAGGTATCAGTATTCATGAGGAGATGAGTTCAGTTATGCAAAGCGGATTCACTACCTTTACCCAGCCCATGAGTAAAGGTTTGAAATATACAAAGATGCTGCCCGAAGGCTATGCATTAGTTTTAGAGGGCGGCGGTATACGAGGTTTTTATAGCTCGGGCATCTTTGAGGCATTTATGGATGAAGGCATCATGTTCCCCTACATCATAGGGGTATCAGCGGGTGCCGCCAATGCCCTTACATATATTTCCGGACAGAGAGGACGCAGCCGGCTAATTGTTGAAAAGTATGTCAGAAAGCATGAGTATTTAAGCTATCGTAACTTGTTAAAACACAGGTCAATGTTTGGTTTTGATTATATTTTTAAAACAGTGCCGGAGCGACATATTTTTTGGGATAAAGAAATTTTTGACAGCAGTGACACCCGGTTTTTATCAGGAGCCACCGATTGTAAAACAGGTGAGACGATTTGGTTTGAAAAACAGGATGTTGGGCCGGGATTTGAGGTTATCAAAGCCTCCTGTTCGGTGCCTATTGTTTCTAAAATTGTAAAATATAATGGATATGACCTTTTAGACGGTGGCATTAGTTCCCCTATTCCTATTGAAAAATCTATTGAAGACGGCAATCAATTCCATGTCATTGTCCTGACTAGAAATCAGGGTTATTTAAAAGAAATATTCAAACAGAAAGGTATTTTAAAATTATTTTATCACAAGTATCCTAAGTTTATTGATACGATGATGAATCGGCATGAAGTATATAATAGACAGCTTGCTCTGTGTGAGCAGTTGGAAAGGGAAGGTAAAGCTATCATTGTCCGTCCGCTTGTACCATTAACCGTTGGAAGAACAGAGCGGGATATTAAAAAAATATTGGATTTGTACGATGAGGGCCATGAAGAAGGGAAGGGAATCGTCAGACAATTAAAGGAAAAGATTGCGTTTTAACGCAGCATCTATACTTCAGATTTAGTTGAGATAGGGGGAGGATAAAGATGATAATCAGAGGATATTCAAAAAACGATATCATGCAAATGATGGGCATTTGGAATGAGATTGTAGAAGCGGGAAATGCATTTCCGCAAATGGACATGCTCACCCAAAATGATGCAGGGGCTTTCTTTTCTGAGCAATCATTTACCGGAGTTGCCATACAAGAGGATACGCATGAAATACTTGGTCTCTATATTTTGCATCCGAATAATATTGGGCGGTGTGGACACATTGCTAACGCAAGCTATGCCGTTAAGTCTTCGGCAAGAGGACTTCATGTCGGGGAAAAATTAGTCAAACATAGTATAGATAAAGGGAAGGCATTGGGATTTAAGGTAATGCAGTTTAATGCCGTGGTAAAAACAAATCATCAGGCGATACATCTGTATGAGCGGCTAGGATTCGTTAAGCTTGGTGTTATACCTGACGGATTTCTAATGAGAGATGGAGCATTTGAGGATATCATTCCCTTTTATCGGACATTGTAAATAGCTTGCCGGTGATATAATATATCTAACGCTGTAAGACGATGGAGAAGTGAATGTACATGAGAAAAAAAGATTTAGACCAGTACTTAAGAGAGCTTTCCACTGAAGAGTTAAAAGCTTTAAAAAATAAAAAGGGCGCTAACTCCGACTTTTCAGATGATTCAGATATTCGATTCGATGATCTGGCGGAACCCAATCTATTTGAGGATGACGATTTTTTATCTGAATGGGAAAATATAGGGATATATAAAAATCAAAGATATGTTGCGGTGCGGCCGCATTTACATAATTATATCGAATTAGCATATGTCTGGTCTGGTTGTTTTATCCAACATATTAATGGGAAAAGAGTCATTTGCCGGGAGGGTGATGTCTGTATTTTAGATACACAGACGGTTCATTCTGTTGAAGCCTGTGGGGAGAATGACATCACCATTAATATTTTAATGCGGAAAGAGTTTTTTGATTATACTTTTTTAGGCAGGATGACCAGGCAGGGAATACTTTCCGAGTTTTTAGTTGAGGCGGTCACAAGGAAGCGCACCAAGAAGAATTATCTTTTGTTTCCAACATCAGGAGATTATATAGTTCGGGAGACGGTGGAGAATATATTATGTGAGTATTACGCAAAGGATTTAGGAATGAGAGAAGTTTTAGAAAGCTACATGGTAGTGTTATTTACACAGCTTCTGCGTACATATAAGGAACATACGGTAAATGATGAAGGAAAAGCCACATTTGATTTTAAGGTGCTGGAATTCTTAGATTATATAGAAAAAAATTATCAGAACTGTACACTATCCTCTATGGCAAAGCATTTCGGGTTTAATGCAGGTTACCTGACTACTTTTTTAAAAGAGAAGACAGGACGCAGCTTTTTAGAGCATGTCCAGGAGCAAAAACTAAATCAGGCCAAGCTTTTATTAATGAACACCAATGCTTCCGTATATGAAATAATAGCCGGGTGTGGGTACCAAAATATCAGCTACTTTTATAAAAAATTCAAGGAGAATGAGGGGATTACGCCGGCGGAGTTTCGTAAAAAAAATAATTATAACAGGAGCTAAATATGTTATGGAAAAAAGTCCTCCACTTCTAAATGAAGACGGAGGACTTCCTTAACGGATAAAATTTAAGCAATGGTATATGTAACCGTATAATTTCCCGAACCCGTTACACCCTCATAACCGAATGAATCTTTTGTAAAAGCAATGCCATCATTTGAAATAACATCATCGGCATCTGATAGCAAAATAGTGGCAGTCGTATTGACAGGAACCGTGAAATCTAATTGAATGGTATTTTCAATTCTCTGCCAGTAGGTCATTATTTCTCCATAAACAGATTTAAAGGTGCCTTTGGCATAGGTTAAATTGCCGCCA
>Ga0153994_1000082_pt1 | contig 47725 bp, 42 predicted proteins | sample TSNC078MetaG_FD_104735 | JGI IMG/M metagenome (GOLD analysis project Ga0153994, IMG submission 104735) | Attine ant fungus gardens microbial communities from North Carolina, USA - TSNC078 MetaG | ecosystem: Host-associated > Fungi > Mycelium > Unclassified | place: USA: North Carolina, Lumber...
AATTTAAGCCTTCGGAGCGTCAAACAAACGAAATTAGCGGCAGTTTTGCAAAATCGGACGCGGTGAACAAGGAATAGACTTTTGTAGACTTGTTTTAGAGTTTTATAAAGTTTTGGCAACGGTAGATAATGAATGCATTAAGAGATGTTTTATCAGCATCAGATAATATTGTGTTTTTTGGCGGTGCAGGTGTTTCGACTGAAAGCGGGATTCCTGATTTTCGTGGCGAACAGGGAATTTACCGGACGAAAAGCCGTTATGGTTATTCGCCGGAAGAAATTATCTCACATACCTTCTTTATGAGGGAACCGGAGATCTTTTATGATTTTTATAAATCAACGATGATTAATCAAGAGGCAAAGCCTAACAAAGCACACCTGGCCTTGGCTAAATTGGAGGAATCAGGAAAGCTTAAAGCTGTAGTCACCCAGAATATTGATAGGCTGCATCAAATGGCAGGGAGTAAAGTTGTTTATGAACTTCATGGAACAGTACATAAAAATCATTGTCTGGACTGTGGGAAATTCTATGGACTTCCTGCTATTATCGAGGCGGCGGGCATACCCCGTTGTGATGTGTGTGGTGGTATGATTAAGCCGGATGTTGTCTTATATGAAGAAGGACTTGATTCGCGGACAATGGAAAATAGTGTTCGGGTAATCGCGCAGGCAGAGATTCTGATTATTGGAGGCACATCGTTGAATGTATATCCGGCGGCAGGCTTCTTGCAATATTATAAAGGAAACCAGTTGATTTTGATTAATCAAAGCGAGACACCATATGACGGCCGGGCAGACTTATTGATACGTGAACCTATCGGAGAGGTCTTAGGTGAGGCCCTAAAGATTTAAACCAAGGAGTGGTATAAATGGCTGCAAAAAAGGTTTTTTATTTTGATTCATGCGATGGCATACATAAAATTCATAGTGTTTTATGGGGACCTGAAAATATACCTGTCACTGGCATCGTTCAAATAGCCCATGGAATGACAGAGCATATAGAACGTTATGAGTTATTTGCGGAATTTATGTGTGATTATGGTTTTGTAGTGGCTGGTAACAATCATTTGGGTCATGGTGACAGCGTTAATACAGAAGATGAATGGGGATTCTTTGCCGGAAAAGACGGCTTCCAATGCCTTGTTAAAGATATGTACACACTGAAAACAATAGTAAGTAAAAAGTATCCTAAGGTACCATATTTTTTACTGGGACATAGTATGGGTTCATTCCTGTCCAGAATATTTATCACTAAATATGGAAGTGAACTTAATGGGGTCATTATTATGGGGACGGCAAATCAGTCTAAAAATGTTGTCAGGCTAGGTAAATTATTAGCAGGAGGGATAGCGTGGTTTAAAGGCTGGAACTACAGAAGCAAGTTGATTTATTCCATGACAACAGAAGGTTATATTAAAAGTTTTGAGCCTTCAAAGACGCCCTATGATTGGCTGACAAAGGATGAAAACATTGTCCGTGAGTATAATGATGATAAGCGTTGCACCTTTATTTTTACATTAAGTGCATATAGAGATATGTTTGATGGTCTGATTGAAATTGCTGACCTCCAAAATATTATGAAAATACCAAAAACACTGCCCATCTTCTTAGTAGCAGGAGAGAAAGATCCTGTCGGGAATTTTGGAAAAGGTGTCGTACAGGTTTTCAATATGTATAAAAATGCCGGTATTAAAGATTTAAGTATAAAACTTTATGTGGATGACCGCCACGAAATATTAAATGAAACAGATAAGGCAACCGTGTATGAAGATTTATTGACGTGGATAAAACAACGCTGCGAATAAGTGTGGTTATGCCGCCAACGTATAACCTTGATATTTATTTGCATTAGACATGAAGCAAGATATCCATTTATACTAAATTTATAAGAAAACGTAGATAATTAAAGGGGGTTTTATTTATGAGTGAATATAAGGTTTTTGCAATAAATCCGGGGTCTACATCGACTAAGATTGCATTATTTCAAGGCGGGGAATGTGTATTTTCTAAAAATATTAATCATGATGCTGCCGAACTGGCGCAATTTAGGGAGATACCGGAGCAGCTTCCTTACAGGAAAGCAATGATTTTAGAGGAACTGGATAAGCAGGGTATAACTCTGGAAAAGACAGATGCATTTGTTGGTCGTGGCGGTGGTCTGGTTGGTATTATCGGCGGTACATACAGAGTTAATGATAAGATACTTGAACATGCCAGAACCTGCTATTCAGGGAAACATCCGGCAACTTTAGGCTCCCAGCTGGCTTATGCATTTATGACTGAATATGGTGGCGAGAGCTTTATTGTAAACCCGCCTGATGTGGACGAGTTTTGTGATTATGCCCGAATGACCGGTCTGAAGGGTGTGTACCGTGAGAGCCGGATTCATGCATTAAATCAAAAGGAAATCGGGATTCGTTATGCCGAAAGTATAAATAAAAAGTATGAGGATTTGAATCTTGTCATCGCACATATTGGCGGGGGAATTTCCATAACAGCCCATCAACAGGGGAAAATGATTGACTCCAATGATATATTAAACGGAGATGGACCAATGGCACCGACAAGATGTGGCACCCTTCCCGTGCGGGATGCCATCGAAATGTGTTATTCAGGTGCATATACTCAAAGTGAAATGAAAGATAAGCTGACAAAGTCAGGTGGGATTGTTGACCATCTTGGAACATCTGACGTTTTAGAAGTAAGCATTAGAAGTGAAAAAGGCGATCAGTATGCCAATTTGATATTTAATACACTGATATATCAGACTATAAAATCCATAGGTTCTATGGGAGCCGTTCTTAAAGGGAAGGTAGATGCCATCATATTGACCGGCGGAATATCCTATAACAAGTATTTGACAGAGCACATTACCGAGGCAACGACATTTATTGCACCGGTTAAAGTGATGCCCGGCGAGTTTGAAATGGAGGCCTTGGCAAATGGCGCCGTCAGAGTGTTATCCGGCATTGAAGAAGCCAGGACTTATACGGGAATCCCTGTTTGGACAGGCTTTGATTTTATTAAATAAACAGGCGGGTAAAAAAGGAGCAGTCGGGAAATAGAATAATCTTAAGAATAGGGGGTCAGTATAACTCGGACGAGTTATACTGACCCCCTATAAATTTAAAATAGGTTATGCCACTGAAGAGGCAAGTGTTGAAACCCCGGACATATGAAAAAATGCTTGTTTAATATATGCATGAGATATATAATGAAATAAAAATTAACAATAATTACATGAAAGGTGTATATATATGGCTGAAAAGATATTAATCCTTGATGATGATGAAGATATCGCTGATATTTTAGAAATATATTTGAGCAATGAAGGCTTTGATATATATAAGTATAATAAAGAGAAGGAAGCCCTGCAGATTGTTAGTGAAGTAGAATTTGATCTGGCTATCTTGGATATCATGATGCCGGAAATAAGTGGTTTCGATATTTACAAGGAAATAAGAAAAAACCACAACTATCCTATTGTGATGATAACAGCTAAGGAGGCATCTATCGATAAAATAAAGGGATTTACATTAGGCGCAGATGATTATATAACGAAGCCGTTCGACCCATTAGAAGTGGTAGTAAGAATTAAGGCTCAGATTAGAAGGTATAAAAAATATAATGTCAATTATTCTGAAAATAGTAAAGACATATTTGAATATTTAGGTTTGGTTCTGAATCTTAAAACACATGTCTGTTTATTAAATGGTGAAGAAATTAACCTGACGCCTACAGAATTTAAAATTATTAAAACTCTTTTAGAAAACAAAGGGAAGGTTGTCTCATCAGAGGAACTTTTTGCAGAAATATGGAACGGTGAAGAGTATATTGAAAAGAATAATACGATTACGGTACATGTTAGAAATATAAGAAACAAAATGGGTGAAACAGTTGAGGAACCCAAGTATATAAAAACTGTCTGGGGGATAGGATATAAAATTGATTAATAATATAATAAAAATAAAAAAATTTTTACTTAGAAGATACTTGCAATATAGAAGAACTATACTGAGTACGGTAATTATTTTATTTACATTTTTTTTCTTATTTTCCTTTTTTGATATTTATTTAAATGCTGCTATTGCGGAGTGGTTTACTCATAGGTTTTTAACCCAGGAAATAGTAGATGCGTCCTTAGTTAATAAGGAAGTGATGAATAATATATTTAACTGGGGATTATTCAAACAATATTGCATAGGAGCTGCCTTAATTGTGATATGCTTATTGGTTATTGGGTCGCAGTTGTTAACAATTAGACGTGTAAAGCGTGCTAGTATGCGGGAACGAAAACGAATAGAGGAAATTGTTGAGAGAATGATAGCGGGTGATGTTCTTGAAATATTTCCGGATGATTATAGCAGTATCATAAGAAAAATTGAATTGCTTCTGAAAGAACAGGAAAAAAATAATAGTGAGAAGAATAAGGAGAATGAGAGGATTAATGATATGATTACTTATCTGGCTCATGATCTTCGTACGCCGCTCACATCGATTATTGGATATCTGACCCTATTTCTTAATGTACCGGAATTACCTGATGAGGTAAAATATGATTATATAAAGAAAACACTAGATAAAGCAAAACATCTTGAAAGTTTAATCCGTGATTTTTTTGAAATCACAAAATACAACTCACAAAAAATGAGCCTAAATAAGCAGCAGATTAATTTGCATTATATGTTCGTACAGCTTGTGGATGAGTTTTTCCCTGTTTTAGAGAGTAAAAATCTAAAAATCGAGGTGGATGTTGAAAAAGAATTGGTTATTAATGTAGATTCAGAAAAAATGGGTAGGGTCTTTAGCAATTTGTTGAAGAATGCATGTAACTATAGTTTTGAGTATACGACGTTACGTATTTCGGCAGAGGCAAAGACGGATTCCATTGAGATTTTATTTATAAACAAAGGAGAACCAATACCTGAGAATCAGCAGGAACAGATTTTTCGAAATTTTGTAAGATTAGATGAGTCAAGAAACTCTGATTCAGGTGGCTCCGGTCTCGGATTAGCAATAGTTAAAGCTATTGTAAATCAGCATGAGGGAGAGATAATTGCATATACGGAAGCAGGAAACAACATCTTTAAAATAACATTGCCAAATGCAATGTAGATATATAAGATTGTCATATTGGACTGGTTTGAGCTTATCAACCGGTTCTTTTTTATTTTATGAAGAAATCTTTATTTTTTATTTATCAATTATAATTTGCTTTTATATTGATAATTAGCAAACATAAATGAAAAATCAAATATAATAGTATTAGTTTCAACAGGAGCAGGTATGAAGGGAGATTAGAATGAAAATAAGGGTGAATTCGGTTTCACATAAATATAAAGATAAATTAGCATTAGATGATATAAACGTTGAGTTTGGAAAAGGAATATGGGGACTCTTGGGGCCTAATGGAGCAGGAAAAACTACATTAATGCAGATACTAGTTGGCATCCAGAAACCAACATCTGGAAGCATCCGGCTGAATGGTAGAGAAATTGAGGAATTAGGGGGAAAGTATCGTCAGATACTAGGATATCTGCCGCAGAAGTTTGGCTATTATGAAGATTTAACCGTTGCAAATTATTTAAGATATGTGGGTGGTTTAAAAGGTATTAATAGAGCAAAAGTAGATTCCAAAATAGATGAATTATTGAAAGTTTTAAATATATATGAAGAAAGGGACAAGAAAATCCGCAAATTATCAGGTGGAATGAAGCAGCGAGTGGGGATAGTCCAGACGATGCTTAATGATCCTAAAATTCTTGTTTTGGATGAGCCGACAGCGGGACTGGATATTGAAGAACGCCGACGATTCAGAGAATATATTGTGCAGGAAAGTATAAATAAGATTATTATAATATCTACCCATATAGTATCGGACATTGAGTTCATATCGAATCATATTGCAATAATAAATGGGGGGCGAATCATTGATAGTGGAAATACAGAAGAGCTTAAACGTAAAATGGAAGGAAGTGTGTGGGAAGCAATTATTCCTATAGACCAGCTTGAGAGTACTAAAGCTAATTTCTTGATGACAAACTATCATAATGTTACGGATTGTGAGATTTCGATTCGTTATGTGTCAGGAAAAATGGCTATAAAGAACTCGCAGCAGGTTGACCCGGAACTAAGTGATTATTATCTATCCATGAATCAAGATCAAGGGAGTGAGTAGTATTATGAAAAAACTTTTAGTTAATGAAATCCGCAAAACATTGCAGATTCGCAGTACCTATATTTATGCAATTGTTACTCTGGTGATCTCTCTTTTTTTGGCATGGTTTTGTGTATCGCTCACAGGGGCAGATCTTGTGGGTGATGACGGAAGTATAACAATTTTGAGAGGCAGTTCCGCCATTCCGGTCCAAAAACAGTGTGACAGTGCTTTACAGGGCGAAATTACTGAAGAAAAAATTGCTGATGCGCTAAGAATAGTAAAGAATTCATATGATGAAAAAACGGATGACTTTACTTATAGCGAAGAGCTGATAAATAATTATAAAATATGGAATATGATAAGTAATTTGCTGTATGTATATCCACAATTTAATAATAATGAGTTAGGCAATGGTCTTATCAGTCAGATGCCCACGGAGATAGCTGATAACTATTATGGATTGCGAGCAGAAAAGATTTCTAGAATGATAAATAATTCAAATTTTGATTCTATACAATTACAGAAAGCTGAAAAATTGAGTGCAGATGTTGACGTGCCTTTTTCTTATTATGCCGGATTTTCATCTTGGGGAACTGTGTTTGAGTATTATAGCTTATTATTGATCGTCGTATTGATTGTTGCAGCTCTATTTGCAGCTCCGGTTTTTGCAGAGGGTTATAGCAATGGTGCGGATGCAATATTTAGGACGACGAAATATGGGAGAAAATCTCTTGGTGTCGTCAGAGTAATTGTATCTCTGCTTTATGGTCTGGTTTTATTATTAATCTCCAATTTATCCTTTTTAGGTATTTCCATTTATTACTTTGGAACAGAAGGACTGAAGAGTTCTATTCAAATGATGAATATATATTCTGTTGCAAATTTGACTTTTGGGCAGGCACTGATTTATATGGTATTGGGTGGTATAATTAGTATAATGGGTACAGTAAGTCTGGTTACATTCTTTTCAGCAAAAATGAAAAAGCCTGTGAGCGCTACTATTATTAGTATTGTACTGATTATAGGTTATAAGGCGGTAAATGTGTTTTTTTCACCTAGTTCGTCAGTTGATTTCATATTAACAGCTTTACCAATGAGTGGGACTTCAATGGCAGACCTTCTTATTTCACTTAACATTTTCAACATTTTTAATATAGCTGTATGGGAGCCTTATTGGTCGATTATCTCAGGAATATTGTTATTTATAGTTTTCTTTTTTGCGGCGGTGAATGGATATGCAAGAAAAAAATACTAAAAAAAGAAATGACTTAAACGGACGCCCATTTTTTAATTCAGTAGTCAGATCACTTAAAATGTTATACGGGATCTCCGGCTTTTATTTTAGCGTATCAATTATACTGACATTTTTACTGGGAGTATCATCTGCGTTAACTATTTATGCAACAAAAATACTGATAAATGGTTTACAGGTGGGAGTAAAAGATGCAAAACGCTTCATAATCATGCTTATTATCTATGGATTGATTAATATCAGTGTATCGATTGTGCATAGTTTTCAGAGCTATATTTCAGAAAAACATCGGTTATATGTAGACAATCAATTGGATGTACTGTGCTTAGAGAAGTGTAAGTATTTAGGGCTGAAAGATTTTGAAGATGAGCATATCTATAATGTTATAACTCGTGCCAACGAAATGGGGCGCACAAAAATCTATGGTATGTATATTAATTTGCTTTCACTTGTAGAGTCATTAATTGCAATTTTATCTATATATATTGCAATTATTAATATAAACAAATATTTATTTCTTCTTGTATTAATTGTGCCGATTTTGTCTACTTTTACCAATATAACAATTGGTAAAAAGAATTATGACATCCAGAAAAAAAGAACAAAAAAGAACAGGCAACTGAGTTATATCAATTATCTCCTTACAAATAATATAGCCATTAAGGAAATATTGAATTACGGTTGCCACGACTATTTCATCGATAAATTTAAAAAAATCAATAAGGAGATTCTAACAGAAAAGAATAAATTTCTCAAGTTTCGCACACTGGTCAGTTTCACTCTCAACTTCTTTGAGGAATTAATGAGTATTATAGTAATTGTATGCGTGATGATGATGGCCAAAACAGGACAGTTATTAATCGGTGATACCGTTGCATATATTAATTCATTGACAACGATTACAGAAAAAATGAAATCATTGATGATATGTATTTCAACGATCTATAATGAAAAACTATTTGTTGAGGAATTTTTCGTTTTCATGGATCTAGAACAGACTGAGCAAAGGGAAGGAATGGAAGTAACAGAAATCAAAGAAATAGAGTTTGAGAATGTTAGTTTTTCATATAGAGAAACTGACAGATTGGCACTTGAAAATATATCTTTGCGAATAGATAGGTCAAAGCCTGTAGCTATTATTGGAAAAAATGGCTCAGGAAAAACGACATTAATTAAATTAATAGCTGGATTGTATGAAACGTATACAGGAAATATAAACATCAATAAACTAGAGATGCGGCAGGTTGATTCGAAATCATATAAGGCAAAGCTAGGGATAATATTTCAGGATTTTAACAAATATGAACTTTCTATGAGAGAAAACATTGGTATTGCTGAAATAGGAAAGTTGAATAATGATGAGGAATTATATTATGCACTTAAAGCAGTTGATATGGATCATGCAATCGGAGGGAATCTTGATATCCAGATGGGAAGTTGGTTTAGTGGAAGAGAGTTATCTAAAGGACAATGGCAGCGTATTGCTATTGCGAGAGCTATCGTAAAAGAAAGTGATGTTCTTGTTCTGGATGAGCCAACGGCAGCGCTTGATCCTGTTATGGAGAGAGAGATTTTTAGATTAATAAAGGAAATCTCAAAACAGAAGATTCTCATTTTTATTACTCACCGAGTATCCACCCTGTTAGAGTTTGATCCGTATATATTTGTAATGAAAGATGGAAAACTTGTCTCGGAAGGAGATCAGCAACAATTGAAGTTTGATTCTGATTTTAATATATTACTTACAGGAAAGAAGATTGATAAAAAAGATAGTGCCTAAAGAAAAAGCCTGATTTTCATGGAGTTGCCTCTTTATGGGGCTGACCGGGTTAAAATTAGAGATTACCCGATAGCCCCTTTTTTTATAAGTGTGTCAAATATTGCTGGACAGAATAGACGGCATTGGCGCCGTCTCCGGCGGCAGAGATGACCTGCCGCAGTTGCTTCGTACGGATATCACCTGCTGCGAAAATCCCCGGTGTACTCGTTATACCGGTCTCATTGGCAATAATATAACCGGAAGCATCCATATCCACGACACCTTTATAAGCAGAAGAATTAGGAACCATACCTACGGCAATGAAGACTCCACTGACAGGATAATCTTTTGTCTCATTGGTTTTAACACTTTGTACGCTCAGGCTTTCTACAGTATCTGTACCATTGATGGAAACGGCAGTGCTGTCCCATAAAATGGTCACATTCTCTAAGGCTTCAAGTCTCTCCCCAAGAACTTTAGCGGCACGGAATTCATTACGCCGGTGGATCACATAAACCTGTTTACATAATCTGGCCAGGAAAAGGGCATCTTCTACGGCGACATCGCCGCCGCCGATAACGGCAGTTATTTGGTTCCTGAAAAAGGCACCGTCACAGGTTGCACAATAGGAAACCCCCTGCCCTCTGAAGGTCTCTTCACCGGGGATATTCAGCATTCTATGGGAGGCACCGGCAGCGATGATAATTGCTTTTGCCCGGTAACTATTGCCATCCTCAAGGCGGATGATCTTTTCATTACCATCTAAAGTAATGGATAAAACGGAGCCGGTAACAAATTGCCCTTCCAAAGCATCAACATGTTCGCGCATTCGGATTCCAAGGTCATAGCCGCCAATACCAGGTAATCCCAAATAGTTATCAACTTCAGAGGTGTTTAATATCTGCCCGCCGCTGACGCCGGTTTTTTCTATAATTAAAGTTGAAAGTTTGGCACGCTGGGCATAAACAGCGGCCGACAGACCGGCAGGACCGGAGCCTATGATAATCAAATCGTATATAGTATCCATCATATCACCTACAGAACTTTATTGATTTTTTCAGTCAAATCAGTTTTGGAAACTGCACCCACAACTTTATCAACAGGTTGTCCGTCTTTAAAAAGAATTATTGTAGGAATGGACATAACTTTATAAGTCTGAGCGGTAGAGCCGCTCTCATCTACATTAATCTTCCCAACAATTACTTTACCTTCATACTCAGAGGAGAGTTCTTCAATAATAGGCCCCATCATCTTGCAGGGACCGCACCAATCTGCATAAAAATCCACCAGTACGGGAGTTTTCGAGGCTAGAACCTCTTCTTTAAAATTAGCATCATTGAATTGTTTTGCCATAATCAGACACATCCTTTCTTTATGTTGCTTATTCATATTTAACTTATTATTTACAAAAATATAAAAATAATGTTACCCTACATTGTCAAGGGAGAATCGTATAATTAGTATACACTATTTTAATAGTTTTGAACAGGGGGATTGAAAGGTTTCGTCATTTGGTGTAAAATAAAAAGAAATGACATAAAAGGAGAAAAAATATGGCAAGGAAGAAGAAGCGTGACTTCTGGGATGAAGTGGATGAGGACGTTATCCAGCCGGAAGAAATGACGAATAACAATAAAAGTATGGCTGAAGACTACAATATCTCTGATGCTGAAGTTCCAATAGATGAGAAATTTATGGCTGCAAAAAATATGCCTATAAAGATTATGGCAAGAATTTTATTAATGCTATCAGTGATTGTTGTTGCCGTATCCGGATATATTTCCTATAAATATATTGATGACCGTTATGTTGGCGCTACATTTACGACCAACTATTTTGACAGCAAAAGCTTTTCCGAAGTTTATAATGAAAATATCATAAACATTATCACGGCGATTGAAAGCCTTGAACAAAATGCTGATACTTTTGAGAATGCTGATAGTCAGACGATGGCTGATTTTGTGGCAAGTTATATCAAGGCTGACAATAATTTTTCCTTTATCGTTTATAATGATGCCGAAACGCCTGAAGTGGTGTTTTCAAGTGGAGAAGATGCTGTGAAGCGTTTCGAAAGCAGTGGCCACTGGATCAAGATAAGCACGAAGGCAGAAGATGATTTTATGGTTAAGGATGGTGTGCCGGATAAAGGTTTAGTTAAGTCGGCATGGCAGGAAAAACTTTCAACTTTGGGGAATACCTATGCTATTTACACTTCGGTTAATAATAATCTGGAAGAGGAAGGTACATTCTACGATTCATATCTGGAATATTCTAAGTTGACCGATAATTTTAAAATTGCAAGAATTGCGGGCATTGTAGGTATTCTACTGTTTTTTGTTCTGCTTATATTCTGTGTGATCTCAACCGGGCGGAGAAAGGGTCTTCAAGGAATTCGTTTAACCTGGTTTGATGAGATTATTACCGAAGCTGCGGTATTGATATTAATCGCAGCCATAGGAGGCCTTTCCTTTGGCGTCTGGTATTTGCGTACCCATGATAGTATACCATTTGCTAATTACCTGAAGATTGGCGGATTATTATTGATTTACATGTTTGCCATACGGGGCTATTTTAGTATGGTCCGCAGAATTAAGGCCGGGGTTTTTGGGCAGAATTCGATTATATATATGATCGGAAGCCGCATCAATAACGGACTGAATAAGCTTCCTAAAGTTGTTAAGGCACTTCTTATTATACTGTTTCTGTTACTTCTCAACGGAGGTCTGGTATTCGCCTTAATAAATCTGAGAGAATTTACAGCAGCTAATATTCCGATTATTTTCATTGTCGCACCGGTCATTTTTGTTATTGAACTTATTGTCTTTATCAGCTGTATATTTGGTGAAGGTGAAAGTGAAGATATAGAAGATGAACCGGAGGAAATAGATGAGGAAATAGATGAAGCTGTTGTAGATGTGGTTCTGGAGAATCAAGATATACCTGAACCGGCAGGGGATAATGATTGGGAGAATATTGATTTCTCAAAGGTTGTTGAAAGTGTTGAAAGCGGAAGTTTTGTTCAGTCCGGAGAGGAAAGAGCAGTTACAGTTGAGAATATATTTGGACCAGTTACGGAAAAGACAGTTATTTTATCTAGCGAAGAAACTGCTAAGGTATTGGAATCTCTGGGTGAACAAGAGACACCTGAACCGACAAAGCAGGAAGCCGATTCCATTCCTGAAGCAGTGGCAGCGGTGCTTGAAGAAGCTGTCACGGAAGATGATAAAGTGGATTTCATTCAGTTGAATAAAGACATTCGCAAGCTTTTTAAAGTAAAACTTAAGGAAAAGTCTATCGGTGTTACCTTAAGGGCACCCGGCAGCCCGATACTGTTGGATATAGATAAAACAAATGCCATTAAGGTATTGTCGACCTTATTTGAGAATATTGCAAATTATGCAAAAGAGGGTTCCAGGGCATATATTGAAATCTATGTTCAGAATGGTAAAATGATGTATATGATGAAGAATACCATCAAAGATGAAGCGTTAGGACAGGATGCGGCAAAGATGGGTAAAGAACTTTCAGAAGCGAAACGGATTATACAGGCTGAAGGTGGTAAGCTCGTTATTGCGGTTGACGGTGATATTTATAAAGCAGGAATTTTACTGCCTGTTGTAGAATAATAGGCAATTAAAGAAAGTATTATCAATGAAGGGTAACTGGTTTTCGTAAGACAAGATATGGTAAATAACTGGTTTAGCCTAGAAGTTATGTGCTATTTATACAGGATTCCCGAAGGAATTTAGCTGATTTTCTTGTTTTTAGAAGAAATCTTTTGTTCTCCAAAAATTGAATTTCATAATCATTTTGATATAATAAGTAAGTGAAAGGCTCCCCTCAATTGAGGGTACCTCTGTTCTAAAGCTTTATGTTCTTGTAGACAGAAGGGATACATCAGATGAAAAATATGAAGACAATTTGTGGAGGGATTTTGATGAGCGAGACAAGATATATTATATCTGATGCTGCAAAGATGGTAGATGTGGAGCCACATGTACTGCGTTACTGGGAAGAAGAGTTGGGAATGGAAATACCTAGAAATGAAATGGGACACAGGTATTACACAGATAAAGAAATAAAGACTTTTATCAACGTAAGGAATTTAAAAGAAAAAGGCTTTCAGCTTAAAGCAATTAAAATGATTTTATTAACTGTTTCGGAAAATCATCAAGCGAATAATATTATTTCCATTGATGAAGTAAGGAAAAGTTATAATGAAGAAGAAGCGGTAGAGAATGTAATGGCTGAGACGGTGGAGACTAAAGAAAAACCAAAGGAAGAAATCAAGAAGGACGAGCCTACGCAAGTTGCCAACAGCAATCAGCTTTCTGATGTAGAAACTTCCCTCGATAAGGTTAGTTCAGAGGATAAAATGAAGCATTTCAAATACATAATGGACAGTATTGTGATGCAGGCGCTTAAAAAGAATAATGAGACATTAGAAGAAAATATGACGGAACAGATTACGGATAAAGTCATTAAAGAAATGGATTATTTATTCCGAGTACAGGAAGAAAAAGAAGAGCAGCGCTACAAGCAAATTGATGAAATTATTAGAAAAAAACAAAAAGGAAGAAAAGAAGTGGCTGCAACTCAGGTGCCCGGGTACACATCGACGAAAACGAAGAGAGGATTTTTTAGAAATAAAAACTCATTCTAAATTTGGACAAGTCATAGAATACGCGCAAAACTGCCCCGCCACCTTAGACTTAGGAAACAGGGCAGTTTTGCTCTATGTTTATCATAGATTCTGTCATCTTATTCTGCGGAAATTGCTCCGGTAGGACATGCAGATGCGCATGAACCGCAATCAATACATTCATCAGCGTTGATTTCATATTTTCCGTCACCTTCAGCGATGGCACTTACCGGACATTCACCTTCACATGCGCCGCAGCAGATGCAGTCTGTTGAAATTACATATGCCATAATGGTTACCTCCTTATATAATCATGAATTCTTTATGTACAAGGTCATTGTAATACAAAATTTTATTCAATACAAGTTTTATTTTAAAAACATAATCACAGTTTGGTCATCAGCCCGACTTTGCTTTGATCATATTGCAAAACCTAAAAAAGTGTATTATAATACAGACATAATTACGAAAGGAGGCGTTAGCATGGCTCAGGTAACGAAAGACATGATGATTGGTGATTTGCTTCAAATAGACGCAGGCGTTGCCCCTATTCTTTTGGAGATTGGAATGCATTGCCTAGGCTGTCCCTCTTCACAGATGGAGACCATTGAAGAAGCAGCTCAGGTTCATGGGATTGATCCGACGGTATTGGTAAATAAAATCAATGGCTTTTTAGCTCAAAGTAAATAATCATAGTATAAAACGGCTCAATAGATGAGCCGTTTTATATATTTGATAAAACCTGTAAGGCTTTATCTTTAACAATTATTTCAAAGTGTTCTTGGTAATATGCCAAAGTGGCATATGATGTTTTGATACGTTTTCCATATTCGGCAGCCATGTTGCAAACCTTGTTAAATTCTCTGGGGGAATAGTCATCTTTCCAAAGGGCAAGGTAATAGGTTCCGGCTTTTGAATCTTTATATAGCGTGTTGTGAGCGCTATATTCATTGATAATAACAGAAGCGAATGCCATGACATTATCTAGTGTTTTAAATGAGAAGACTTTAGAAATGTTAGGGGCGCTTGTGTCGTCGCTATTTTCCGGTTTGGTTTTGCCGGAACTTTGTTTGACTTTTTTAGAAGCAGGGAGCTCATCTGTAATCATCTCTTCACCCAGCTTTTTAAATAAATCAATAATCTCATCAGCACCTTTGTATTCTATCTCTTCAGTATCTGAAAGGGAATCGATTGCTTCCTCATCTTCTACATATGAAGAGAACTTAGCGAATCGGGTATCCAATTCATCAGGATCCTCTACTTTTGTAACAATTAAAATAATACATTCACCTGAAACCGGAATAGCTTCTATAATAAGTGGGATATCATCAGCTTCAAAACCTAATTCATATGATGCCTGAGTCATCATATCACGAAAAAGACTTTTTGCCTTCTCCGTTCCATAGGCTAATTCACTAATTTTCAATTCTCTATCGCTCAAGTCATTTTTGTTCAAAGTGCAACGGATTTGGTTCTCACTGAGTCTTTCTATTTTCATGGAATCACTCCTTTTCTAGCGTCGATACTCGAAAATAATTGTCAAATATTTATATATATAGTATATAACATTTAGAAGCCGCCTGTAAAGAGCAATGATTGTAAATGTTTTGTCGAAATATGGCAAATTAGTCATGATGCCTATTTATTTTTATTATATGTAGAATCTTAAATATCATTACAGAATTATAATCGACTCTCGTTTTTATTTACTATTTGCCTAAATAGCGCCATTGTAGTATAATCGGATATGAATCGCAAAATTTTATTTTAAATGAAGTGGGAGTCTATGTATGGGTGAAAAGAAAAGGCATAGTTTGGTAATCTGGATTTTAAGAATACCTTTGATTTTGATAATTATTGGAATCGTCCTGTGTCTGGCTTTTGTCAGGAATCCTGTAATGATTAAACGTGTTGATGCCAACCAGTCGGGGACATTGGATTTGGCGGAGGTATATAGTCCGGTGAATCCGTATATTAAGATAAATCAGATGGATTTGGAGTATTCGGGATTTTATAGTGTAGATGATAATGATAATATATGTTCATATTATTATTTTGGTTCGATAGGTAAGCACTATTATTTTGTAGAAATTTCATCAGATAAGATTAATACACTGGATCAGGATTTAACCGAGGGACTAGAAGATTTTTCTTTTACAGGAATAATTATTGAGGATACTGAAATATTAAATATAGCTGCAGAAAGAGAAGGTCTAACTACTGAAGAATATTTGGAGACTTTTGATATCTGCAGCGTATCAATCAGTCAGGTTAACAACGATTTGGAAAGGGTATATATTTATTACGGGTTAGCTATACTTGTGGCTATAGGAATAATACTTATGATTCAAATGATAAAAAGCAAGGAAGAAAGTTAGGAGAATTTATGAAGAAGATACTACCGGTTGTTTTAGCTTTTGTTTTTATTTTACTAATTGGAGCAGCAGTTGTATGGGTGCTTTTAGCGGAACGCAATAAAGAAAGTACGGAATACCTTAATTATGAAGAGGTCATGGAGCTCTCTGACGGAGAATATACTGTCGCACTAGACAATGATTTACAAGAATTTAAGGCTATCGAATTAGATGGAAGAGTTTATTTACATGTTAATGATTTGATGGAACATATTAATAATCGTTTCTATTGGGATGAGAATGAACAGATCTTTATATATACGAAACCGACCAGTGTGATTAAAGCTTATCCCGATGAGGCGGGATATCATGTGGGTGAAGAAACGATACAACTGGATTATGTGGCCGTAAAATTAGTAGACAATGAAACTTACATTGCCTTAGACTATGCACTTCAATTTTTCCAGTCTGAATCAGAGGTCTACAACAGTCCCAATAGGGTAGTTATACGGACAAGCTGGGGAGCGGTTGATATGGTCACCACCGCTGAGGATACGTCTATCCGTTACCGCGGAGGCGTTAAAAGTGAAATATTAAGGGATGTAACAGTGGGAGAATCCTTGTATTTGATAGAATCCCTGAATGAGTGGAGCCATGTGGCCACCAGTGACGGATATATCGGTTGGATAGCCAATAAGTATATCTCGGAAACGTCTACTGTCACAGTAGAGGCACCCGCATTTGAAGCAGAAGAGTTCACCAATATATCAAGGGATTTTAAGATTAATTTGACATGGCACCAGGTGATGACGGCAAGTGCCAATGGGGAATTGACCACAGCATTGGAAAACACTTCCGGCATCAATGTTTTATCACCCACTTGGTTTTCTTTTGGCGATACCGAAGGAACTTTAAAAAGTATTGCAAGTCAGGAATATGTACAGACGGCTCATAATAGAGGAATAGAAGTCTGGGCTTTATTTTCCAACGAATTCCCTTCAGACAGCAGCCAGGTGTTTGATGGTACAAAGACAGATCAGATATTGGCTTTTACATCAAAACGAGAACAGGTTGTTGGGCAGATTATTAACTATGCTCTTGAATATGGTTTAGATGGTATTAATTTAGATTTCGAAGAAATATTAGCTGGCGGCGGCGATAATTATATTCAATTTGTCCGTGAACTTTCCGTGCAGTGTAGAATCAATAATATTGTACTCTCAGTGGATAATTATGTGCCGACTTATGCTGCCCACTATGATTATGAAGAGCAGGGTGTATTTGTTGATTATGTGATTATTATGGGATATGATGAGAATGTTGAATCACCCGGACCGGTGGCTTCAATAGGTTTTGTTGAACAGGGAATTAAGGATACGCTGGCAATGGTTCCTAATAATAAAGTCATCAATGCAATACCATTTTATACAAGGGTTTGGCTGACGGGTGATGGCGATGTTTCCAGTAATTTTTCCGCCGGTATGTCAGAAGCCCGTGGATATTTGACGGATAAAGGGATTACTCCGGAGTTTGGCGAAGAAACCGGTGTTAATTATGGAGAATATGTTTCCGAGATTGATGGTAATTATTATCAGATATGGCTGGAAGATGCCGATTCCGTGACGGCAAAGATGAAGTTAATCCAGCAATATGAATTGGCCGGTGTCGCAAGCTGGAAACTGGGTCTGGAAAGCGGTATTGAAATCTGGGATATCATTAATAGTTTTTTATGGTAAATATCAGAGAGTATTGAGGATATTGATGGAAGCGAAAAGAAATTATCAAAAGGAATTAGAGAATATTATTGAAGCTATAAATAACCGAAAAACGATACCAAAGCTATTTCTACATAGCTGCTGTGCACCTTGTGGCAGCTATGTTTTAGAATATTTGTCCGATTATTTTGAAATCACACTCTTTTATTATAATCCCAATATATTTCCGGAAGAGGAATATTTTAAGCGAATGAGGGAACAGGAGCGTCTGATTCACCATATGCCGGTTAAGAATCCGGTTCATTTTATTCAAGGGAAATATGAACCGGAAGTTTTCTTTGGCATAGCGAGGGGATTGGAAGACATGAAAGAGGGCGGTGAGCGCTGTTTTAAATGCTATGAATTAAGAATGCGTGAAGCTGCATTGCAGGCAAAGGCGAGGGACTTTGATTATTTTACAACCACATTGTCCATCAGCCCTCTTAAAAATGCGGCAAAAATTAATGAAATAGGAGAAGCAATAGGGAAAGAGATGGGTATTCCCTATTTGCCTTCTGATTTTAAGAAAAAGAATGGTTATAAACGCTCCCTTGAATTATCCAAAGCGTACGGGTTGTATCGGCAAGATTATTGTGGATGTGTGTTTTCCAGGGGTGGGAATGAATAGAACAGGGTGCCATTTAAGCTGAATATTTAATCATTTAAAGGAGAGAAAGAAAGATGAAAAAGTTATTATCTGCCATATTTTGTATGGCGCTAACCGTCACATTATTAACTGGCTGTGGTGAGAAAGTAGCCGAAACAACAAAGGAAACGCAAGGGGGTTTGGCCGACGGTCCTTATACAATCGGTATCTCCCAATTTGCCCAGCACGGTTCTTTAGACAACTGCCGTGAGGGATTTATTGAAGGTCTGAGCCAAGCCGGTATTGTCGAAGGGGAGAATCTGACGATTGATTATCAAAATGCTGAGGCGGACACGGGCCTGGCAAATCAAATCGCCGAGAATTTTGTTGCCTCTAAGGTGGATTTAATCTGTGCGATTGCAACCCCAAGTGCCCAAAGTGCTTATAATGCAGCATTAGATACGGATATTCCCACTGTATTTACAGCAGTTACAGACCCGATAGCGGCCGACCTTGCAGATGAAGATCGTATGCCGGTAGGTAATGTGACGGGAACAAGCGATAAGCTGCCTGTTGAAGCTCAATTGGCAATGATTCGTGAGATATTGCCAGATGCTAAAACAATTGGTATAATCTATACGACAAGTGAAGTTAATTCGGAAACAACAATTGCCGAATATGAAGCTGCTGTAGAAGCATATGGATTTGAGTTGGAAACGGTAGGTATCAGTTCCATTGCAGATGTACCGTTAGCGGCAGATACATTGTTGGCAAAGGTCGACTGCTTAAACAATTTAACAGATAATACGGTTGTCAGTGCGCTTCCGACCATTATTGAGAAGGCTAATGCAAAAGGAATTCCCGTTTTTGGAAGTGAAGTGGAGCAGGTGAAAATCGGTTGCCTTGCATCAGAAGGGATTGAGTATTTTCAATTGGGTATTCAGACCGGCCAGATGGCAGCAAAGGTCTTAAAAGGTGAGATGACAGCAGCCGAGATGCCTTATGAAATTATCGAAGAAAGCAGTTTATATATCAATGGTGCGGTCGCTGAGAAATTGGGCATTGAAATTTCTGATGAGGTTAAAGATAGAGCGGCAGAATACTTCACTGAAATCGAATAAAGATTCATTATAAGTTAGATGGAGGAAGATTCATGGAGATTATTCTTAGCGTCTTATGTCAGGGAATGATTTATTCCATCATGGCATTAGGTGTGTACATTACGTACAAAATACTGGATTTCCCGGATATGACGGCAGATGGAACTTTTCCGTTAGGGGCAGCGGTGTCAGCACTGATGTTGACATCCGGTGTCGGCTCAGGCTGGACTTTTCTAACCTTGCTTGCATCATTTGCTGTCGGGGCTATTGCCGGATTGCTGACAGGTTTAATCCATGTCAAATGTAAAGTAAGAGATTTGCTGGCAGGAATTATTATGATGACTGCACTTTACACGGTGAATTTAAGGATTGCCGGGAAAGCCAATGTGCCGTTATATAGTACAGAGACTATCTTTAGGAATGAGACCATAGACGGTATTTTCCAGTGGCTTCTTCCATCATCTTTAAATGACTATAGAGTATTAATTATCATTGTGATTATTGCAGCTTTATGTAAATTTATCTTGGATTGGTATATGAAGACAAAGTCAGGTTACTTATTACGTGCCACAGGAGATAATGCAACTCTGGTTACTTCTCTGGCGAAGGATAAAGGTTTAGTTAAAATTCTTGGCTTATCTATTGCCAACGGGCTAGTTGCTTTAAGTGGAGGCATGATGGCCCAATATAACGGATATTTTGATATTACAATGGGAACAGGAACCGTCATTATCGGTTTGGCCAGTGTTATTATTGCATCAAATCTGATAAAGAATATTTCGGGACTAAAAAATACAACAGCAGTGATTATTGGTGCGATTATTTATCGCGGTGCCTGGGCGATAATTCTGAAATTTGGGTTGGATGCAAGAGATATGAGGTTTTTTACAGCGGCATTACTATTAATATTCCTGGTTATCAGTATGGAACGCAAAAAGAAGGTGAAGACACATGCTTGAACTCATAAATATTAACAAATATTATAATCCGGGTTCGGTGAATGAAATGTGCATGTTTCAGGATTTTAGCCTGACAATTAATGATGGAGATTTTGTTTCGATAGTAGGGAGCAATGGCTCAGGTAAAACTTCTCTATTAAATATTATTTGCGGCAGCATTGATATAGACTCAGGTAAAATCCTTGTCGATGATAGAAATATTGTCAGGGAGAAGGAATACGTCCGCCAACGGAGCATCGGACGGGTATATCAAAATCCGGCAATGGGAACATGTCCCAGTATGACGATTCTTGAGAATATGTCTTTGGCGGATAACAAAGGAAAGACATTTAATTTATCATTTGGCACTAATAAAAAACGGATAGATGCCTATAAAGAACTTTTAAGTAAGCTGAATCTGGGATTGGAAGATAAATTGAATATTAAAGTGGGCTCGTTATCGGGAGGACAACGCCAGGCAATGGCTTTGCTTATGTCAACAATGACGCCAATCAAGTTTTTGATTTTAGATGAACATACGGCGGCCTTAGACCCTAAAACAGCAGAACTGATTATGGAATTAACGGATAAAATTGTCAAAGAGAAGAATATCACAACAATCATGGTTACCCATAATTTACGATATGCCATTGAATATGGCAATCGGATTATCATGATGCACCAAGGGAATGTAATATTTGATAAAGCGGGGGAAACCAAAGAAGAAGTAAATATTGATGATGTTTTGGGCTTATTCAATAAGATCAGTATCGAATGCGGAAATTAAAATGATATATCATGACTCTAAAGGGATCGCCTTGACGGCGGCCCTTCATATATTCTATACCTTTCTCTTTTTACTATTTGCTATTTTTATAACCAAGCTTTTTAGATAACTCTTTTTTTACATCTAATACATATTCCCGAAGTTCCTTGATTTTTCCATCCGCCATCCGGCTAACGGGAGCAGAGACGCTGAAGGCGTACTTTACCTGTCCCTGATGATTAAAAATGCTGGCACCGATGCATCTGACCCCGATTTCATTTTCTTCATTATCAAGCGCATATCCTTTTTCCCGAACTTTCTCCAATTCCCTAAGAAGTTGCTCAAAAGAAAGAATCGTATGCTCTGTTTTCTTCTCAATCACGCTATTATCCCAGATGTCCTTGATTTCACCCTCAGGCAGCTCGGCAAGGATGGATTTGCCCACAGCAGAACAATACATCGGTCTGGCAAGACCTACCTGGGATCCCATCTGAATGGAAGTATCTCTAATTATCAAGGGTGATACTTTATCAATATAGACAACATTGGTGCCGACGCGCTGGACAAGATGAACCGTTTCCTGGCATTGATTAGCCAACTTTTCCATATAGGGATGTACGATGGACAGAATATCCACTCTTGTTAAAAATTTGTTGGAAAGTTCTACGATTTTAAAAGTCAGCCGATATTTACTTGTCTCTTCATCCTGCTCTACATAACCCATGTAAGAAAGTGATGTAAGTAATCTATGTACGGTACTTTTATGCAGATTTAAACGTTGACTAAGCGCCATAAGACCCATAGGTCCGGATTCTGCAATTGTTTCAAAAACGTGGAAAATTCGTTCTGCCGACTGAACCGGATTTTTTTGTTCCATTGAAATAACCTCCCGTTTCTTATGTTTTCAACTCATTGTAACACAGGGCGAAAACCCTTGACAATCACTTTCTAAAACTCTATAATGGAATTATAATATCGTTATTTGAAATTATGTTTTGCAATACGGAACTACAAGGAGGTAAAAGGATGAACGATGTACTTCAAAAAATCTCTAAGATTGGGATTGTACCGGTCATTGCATTGGATGACGTTAGGGATGCCAAGCCGTTGGCCAAAGCCCTATGTGACGGCGGACTCCCCCTGGCGGAAGTTACATTTAGAACAGACGCGGCGGAGGAATCCATTAAAATTATGACAAGGGAATTCCCTCATATGCTTGTAGGGGCAGGCACCGTATTAACAACAGAACAAGTGGACCGTGCCGCAGCGGCTGGTGCCGGCTTTATTGTCAGCCCCGGTCTGAATCCCAAGATCGTCAAATATTGCGTTGATAAAGGAATTCCTATAACTCCGGGCTGCTCTAACCCAAGTGATGTGGAATGTGCCATCGAATTGGGATTGAATACTGTCAAGTTTTTTCCGGCAGAAGCAGCCGGCGGCATTAATATGATTAAGTCGATGGCCGCACCCTACGTGAATATGAAATTTATGCCTACCGGCGGGATTAATGCAAAGAATTTAAATACATATTTGGATTTTGACAAGATAATCGCCTGCGGAGGCAGCTGGATGGTCAATAAAACCTTAATCGCAGCCGGTAAGTTCGATGAAATCACAGCACTTACGAAAGAGGCCGTCACCTCAATGCTTGGCTTTGAAGTCAAACATGTTGGCATCAATGCCAAGAATGAAGCTGATAACGTTGCTAATGCCTTTGAAAAGCTGTTTGAGATTGAAGCGATGAAAACTCCGTACCTTGGGGCAAATGGACACATTGCTATAGTGACTAATTATATTGAAAGAGCTGTTTATCATTTAGAAATGCAGGGAACTGAATTTGACATGGATACGGCAAAGTATAATGATAAGGGTAAATTAAATGCCGTTTATGTCAAGGGAGAATACGGCAGTTTCGCAATTCACTTAGTGCAAAAATAAGAAGGGAGTTTGATTGAAATGGCAAGGATTATTACATTTGGAGAAATAATGTTACGATTGGCACCGGAAGGTTATTATCGTTTTACGCAAGCCGACAGTATGGTGCAACCTATGGCGGCGGAGAGGCGAATGTGGCTGTATCCCTTGCAAATTTTGGCATGGATACGGCATTTGTTACTAAGCTCCCAAAGCATGAGATTGGTCAGGTCGGTGTTAACGCCCTCCGCAGATTTGGTGTAGACACTTCATTGATTGCAAGGGGCGGCAATCGGGTCGGTATCTATTTTCTGGAAAAAGGAGCCAGCCAACGGCCATCTAAAGTGGTTTATGACAGAGCCGGATCTTCCATTGCGGCTGCAACGACATCGGATTTTGATTGGAATCAGATATTTGAAGGCGTGGATTGGTTTCATTTTACCGGAATCACACCGGCACTTGGAGATAACGTGGTCGCCATCTGCCTGGAAGCCTGTAAGGCAGCCAAGGAAAAGGGAATCACCATAAGCTGTGATCTGAATTACCGTAATAAGCTTTGGTCTAAAGAAAAGGCCGGTCAAGTCATGGGAGAATTGTGTCGGTTCGTTGATGTCTGCATTGCCAATGAAGAAGATGCCAGTGATGTATTCGGAATCAAGGCGGCAGATACCAATGTGACCACAGGCAAGGTAAACCATGAAGGCTACAAAGACGTGGCCAGGCAACTAGCTGAGCGCTTTGGCTTTGCTAAAGTGGCAATTACGCTCAGAGGTTCTATTTCAGCCAATGATAACAATTGGGCAGCCATGCTTTATGATGGAACCAAATTCTACTTTAGTAAGAACTATCGGATTCATATTGTTGACCGCGTGGGTGGCGGGGACAGCTTTGGTGCCGGTTTGATTTATGCATCTCTGAAGGGATTTGAGCCTCAGGCTGCCATCGAATATGCTGTAGCAGCAAGCTGCTTAAAGCATAGTATTGAAGGTGATTTCAATCAGGTATCTGTTGATGAGGTGTTAAAACTGGCGGGTGGCGACGGCTCGGGTCGGGTACAGCGATAACAGTCTACATCCTCGGTTGGCAAAATAATAGAGTGCTTTGCCAACTGAGGATAGAGTTTAGGAGTATGTATGGAAAAATTTGATTTATTAACTTTAGGAGAAGTTTTACTGCGGTTATCTCCCCCCGCCAGCCAGCGCATTATGAATAGTACTACTTTTGATAAACACGTTGGCGGTGCTGAATTGAATGTTGCTGCCGGAGGTGCTCTTTTAGGCTTAAATACAGGAATTATATCTAAATTACCAGACAACGGAATCGGATATTTCGCCAGAAATATGATTGGTTTTAGCGGTGTTAAGGATGATTACCTTGTTTATGATGCACACAAAGATTCCCGGCTTGGTTTATACTATTATGAAGGTGGTGCTCATCCCATAAAACCGAGTATCGCTTATGATCGAAAAAATACAGCTATGGGAACTATTTCCATTGAAGATTTTCCTAAAGAAATGTATGAGAGTACCCGCTGCTTTCATATAAGCGGCATCACACTTGCCCTGAACCGGCAAACCAGAGCAACTGCAACTACAATGATTAAGCGGTTTAAATCTGCAGGAGCACTCATCTCATTTGATGTCAATTTCAGAGGAAACTTGTGGAGTGGAGAAGAAGCAAAATCCTGTATTGAAGAAATACTTCCGTTGATAGATATATTTTTCTGCTCGGAAAGTACTGCCAGGTTAACCTTTAAACGCACCGGCAGTCTTAAGGAAATGATGCAGGGATTTTGTGACGATTATCCAATATCCATCATCATTTCTACGATGCGTACCGTCCATAGTCCAAAACGCCATAGCTTTACCTCCCTTTTATTCGACAGCCGCAGCAATCAATTTTATGAAGAAGAACCTTATATCGATATAGAAGTCATTGACCGGATAGGCAGCGGCGATGCCTTTGTAGCCGGTGCCTTATATGGTATCCTTACTTATGAAAATGATTTGTTAAAAGCAGTGGAATATGGCAATGCTGTTTCTGCTTTGAAAAATACCGTGGCTGGGGATTTGCTCATATCTACACTTCGTGAAACAGATGAAATAATAGGCAGTCATAAAAGGACAGGATTGCAAAAGGAAATGAATCGGTAATTACTATCTTTTGTGCAAAAAAACATTTACAAACCAAAGATAATCTGTTATAATAAAACAAAAAAATAGTTATATGAAAAAAAGTTAGTTAGATAACTATGCAAGGAAAAGAGATATGAAAACTATTTATGAAGAGATGGATTTTTTTAAAAGATTGCTAGATATGCTGGAACAGCAATTAGGAAAAAATACTGAGGTTATTTTACATGATTTATCAAATGGCTATGATCATACAATCGTAGATATTCGAAATGGTCATATTACCAATCGAAAGATAGGTGACTGTGGGAGTGATCTCGGCTTGCGGATTCTAGCAGGTAAGGTGCAGGAAGGGGATATGTATAATTATATCACCCATACCAAAAATGGTTTGATTTTAAAATCCTCAACTACATTTATTAAAGATGAAGGAGGTAATGTGATAGGTTCTATATGTATTAATGAAGATATTACTTTGCCTTTGGAGTTTGAACAATATTTACATACAAATAATCACTATGCTTTATATAGTGATAATCAAAATGAACAAAGAGAAAGTAAGGAGATATTTGTAAATAATGTTAATGAATTATTAGACTATCTCATACAGCAGGCTTTGCAGGAAGTGGGGAAGCCTGTAAACCAGATGGATAAAGAAGATAAATGTAAGCTGCTTAAGTATTTGGATGATAAGGGAGCTTTTGTAATATCCAAGGCGGGAGAAAAGGTGGCAGATTTTCTTGGCATATCAAAATTTACATTTTACAGTTATTTAGAGCAGGTGAGAACATAGCAGAAAGTTGTGTGTGTTGAAGGTGCAGTCCCAAGCTGCACCATTGGACTAAAAGGAGAGATTTTTTTTGCCCAAAGACCTGAAAAAAAGTATGGAAAATAACAAATAGTATGGAAAATACTGGCTGGCGAAAAAGAAGTTAATACATTTATTCTAAATTATAAATATATTAAAAACAGCAAATAATAGATAAAGGAAGGAGTAAGTGGGAAGGCTGTTTGTTGTCGGAAAAGATAATGCGTAGGTATATAATTGTATAGGGAGGATTTTTATATAAAAAGGATAAGAGCATTGAGTTTAATCATGAGTCTGATAATGGTGTTAGGTATGCTGACTGGCTGTTCATCAGAAGGAAGTGGAACGGAATCATCAGAGCCGAGGAAGAAGTATGAAGGAACAACGTTAAACGTTTTACTGAAAACCGGTTACGAAACCTCTGCAATAACGGAATATAAGGAAGAGTTTGAAGCAGCAACAGGGATTACTTTGAATGTTGAGATTTATGATGAAGCGACACTTAGAGACAAGTTCATTTTAGACTGCAATACGCAGAAAGGGTATTATGATGTGGTTGCAACACAATTTTGGTATATGCCTCAATATATTAATTCTGGTTGGTTGGAAGGGCTGAATGAATACAATACCAATCAAAGTGATGAGGAATGGAATTCTTTGGAATATATATCCGACAGCGCATTAGGCATGTTTAAAGATAGTGAAGGGGAGCTATTTTCTACATGTGTCTCATGCACAGGCGGGGTACTAATTTATCGTAAGGATTTATTTGAAAAGCATAATATCCCAACACCCGAGACAACCGAAGATGTATTGGAAGCAGCGAAAATACTAAAGGAAAAAGAACCGGATGTTTATCCATTTGTAGCGAGAGGTGATTCTACCAGTGGTTCTTTCGGTACTAGTGCAGGCTGGGCATGGGCTTATGGTGCAAGTGTATTGCAAGAGGATGGAAGTGTAACTTGCAATACCCCCGAAATGAAGGCAGCAATGAGCAATTTTGTTAGTTTAATGCAGGACTATAGTTCGGAAGACGCTGCAGCTATGGGTTGGGATACAATGTCAGAACTATATCGTCAAGGTAAAGCAGCGATGAACTTCGATATGAATGGTTTTGTAAGCACATATGCAAGTGAAGATGTCTCTTCTGTTGTTGGTCAAATTGATTGTACGTTAATTAAAGGAGAAGACGGGAAAACGGCTCAGTGGATGTATGGAGAAGGTCTTGGGATTAGCTCGTTTTCAGAGAATAAAGATGCTGCATGGTTATTTTTACAGTGGCGAAATAGTCTGGAAGTAACAAAAAAAGAAGTGGCAGACGGAATCCGCTTTGATTTCCCGGATACACGTATTTATGAGACAGAAGAATATAAAGAAAAAACACAATCAATAGAATTTTTTGTTAGTAAGTTACCTGAAATTATAGATTCTATTGACAGCACGTATTGGCCAAGTACAGAAAAATTTGAAAAGATAGCCGAAGCATTCCAACAGGAAATTTCCATTTTGATTGCCGGGGAAAAAAGTGTAGAAGAAGCCCTTAACGATGCGCAAAAAGCAGTAGAAAGTGTTGTAGAGTAGGAGGCTTAAATTGAAAGAAAAAGGGTTTATGCGGTTGATGACGTTTCCGGCACTAATTGTATTTTTGATATTTGGGATTTACCCCACAATACAGGCATTTATCGATAGTTTTACGGAATATAACATGACAGAAAGTGCGGATAAAAAATTCATTGGTCTGCAGAACTTTATTCAAATGTTTACAGAGGCAAGATTCTGGCAGGCATTGGGAAGGACAATTATATTTGTTGGGTTGAGTGTTCTGCTGAGTTATTTTATTGGACTGTGCATCTCCTTACTCTTGGATAAAGTTAATAAAATGCGCAATTTTTATCGTATCATTTATCTGATTCCGATGATTATAGCGCCTACGATTTCAGCTCTGAATTTTAAGTTTATGTATAATTATAATTTTGGGATTATCAATAAGTTTTTAAATATATTGGGTATTGCAAGTATTGATTTTTTAGGAAATCCTTCCGTTTCCTTATATGCATCGATGGCGATTGATATATGGGCGGGAGTGCCCCTTGCAGTGTTGATTTTATTGGCAGGATTGGAATCACAGTCGGGAGAGGTCAAGGAAGCTGCAATGATAGACGGAGCTAATCGTTTCCAGACGTTACTTTATATTACACTCCCGCTTTTGAAAAAGTTTTCAGTCATTGTCATTATATTTAGAATTATGGATGCTATGAAAGCATATGAGATTATTTCTCTTGTTACCGGAGGAGGACCGGGGACTGCATCGGAAACGTTAAATATCTATATTTCAAAAGTTGGATTTAGCTGGTTTGAAATGGGATTTGCTTCTGCATTGGGAATCTTTACTTTGTACTTTATCATGTTTTTTGCCAATATTGCGATTAAGAAAACAAAGATTTTTAGTGAGGAGAGAAAGTGTGAAAATTAAGAAAGTATTAAGCACAGGAATGGTTCATTTGGTATTAATGGGCTTTGCAATTATTAGTATATTTCCTCTGTATTGGCTGTTTACAACTTCTCTAAAGTCGGCAGCGGATGTGTTTTCGAGTGATTTATTAGGATTTTTCCAAGCGACACTGGATAACTATAAAACGGTATTATTTAACGATCGTTTTCCTGATTTCTTGTTAAATAGTGTCATCATAAGTGCCCTGACTGTTGCTATCTGTGTTCCTATAGGGTGTATGGCAGGATACGCTTTTGCAAGACTTAAAATGAAGAGAAAAGATTCTTGGTTTTTTATGATTTTAACAACAAGGATGGCTCCGGCAGTGACTTTTGCCGTACCTATTTATCTGATGATGTGTAATCTTAGATTGACAGATACAAAAGTAGGTCTTGTTAGTATATATGTGTTTATGAATATGGCTCTTTGTATTTGGCTTAGCAGGAGTTTTTTTGAAGAGGTTCCCATAGAAATTGAGGAGGCAGCAATGGTTGACGGCGTTTCCCGATTTGGTGCATTTTTACGTTTTTCAGTCAGAATTGCCGGTGGAGGAATTGTGGCAACAGCAATTTTGGTCTTTATCTTCACATGGAATGAATTCTTTTATGCATCCATTTTGACTCAAAATGCTGCCAAGACATTTACAGTACATTTGACATCGTTTTTTGGCTCGAAAAGGATTTTGTGGGGTGAATTATCAGCAGCTTCTGTACTTGGTTCGTTATTTCCGATTGTTTTTGCGCTGATAACAAAAAAATATATTATTCGTGGTTTGACAATGGGAGCCGTTAAAGGATAACACGGAAATAAAAATTTTAAATTAAAGGAGAAATTAAAATGTCGGCAGAAAAGAAACTTCGAGAGCTGCAAATCATATTGCCAAAATCAATACCCCCGGCGGCAAATTACATACCTGCCAAACGTGTTGGAAATCTGTTATATATATCGGGGCAAGCGGCATTTAAAGATGGCAAATTAGTACATACTGGTAAACTTGGGGGGGAGGTTACGGTAGAAGAAGGATATTATGCAGCAAGGATAGCGGCAATCAATATTTTGTCAATATTAAAAGAATATTTGGGAGATTTAGACAAAGTGAAAAACGTCGTAAAGGTTAATGGATATATTGCCTCTGCACCTGATTTCTATATGCAGCCGAAGGTTCTTAATGGAGCATCAGATTTATTGGCAGATGTATTTACCGGTTGTGGGAATCATGCAAGAACGGCAATTGGCCAGGTTGTACTCCCGTTCAATACACCTGTAGAAGTAGAAGCTATTTTTGAAGTATAGGAGGACTATGAAATATTATGGAACGCATTTATTGGGGAGACTATACGACGAATGAATTGTCAGAGTTTATTTCAAGCGAACCGGTTGTTTTACTGCCTGTGGGGGCTTATGAACAACATGGACCTCACTTGGCATTGAACACAGATAAATTAATTGCCGAGAAGATATGCGAAGAAATAGTCAGATGCTCAAGTACGCCTTGTGCGATGCTTCCGGCAATATGGGTAGGAATTTCTGAGCATCATATGAAATTCGCAGGCTCTTTGACGCTAAGGCATACCACGATGTCGGCATTTGTCTTTGATATATTAGACAGCCTGGCAAGAAGTAATGTGCGTAAGGTTCTGGCGGTGAACAGCCATGGCGGTAATATGGTGGCAGTCAATGAAGCATTGACAAAGGCGGCAGTCAAATATGGCGGCACATTTGCACTGCTTACTTACTGGAATTTGGTAACAAATGAAATAGCCGAATTTAGAAGTTCAGAATTCGGAGGTATTAGCCATGCATGTGAAATGGAGACAGCCCTGCAGTTATATTTAGATGAGACAAACGTCAGATTGAATAAGATACCGCCTGCTAATAATTTAAAAGGAAGTGGTTTTTGGAGTCCTGAAATGTTTGCATCTAATAAAATTTCAATGTATGTACCGTACGATCAGCTTTCAGAACATGGGCATATCGGTGATCCCGGAAAGGGTACCAAAGAATTTGGAGAAACAGTTTTTCAGGCAGTGGTAAACAAAACGCTTAAGTTGGTAGAAGTAATCCATAAGGGGGGAGGCATCTACGATTCCTATTTATGATGAGGGCAGTCAGGCAGACGTTGTATATGTGATTGACCATTATTTTAAACCGCTGTTGATTGATAAAGACCCTACCAATATTGTGCAGCTGATGAATCTGCTGGAGCGGACGGTGAAAGGTTCACGTTATGCAAAGTGTGCAATTGATTTTGCACTTCACGACCTGGCAGGTAAGATTTATCATCTGCCCGTTTATAAAATGCTGGGTGGAGGTCCTGACCGACTTTTATTATGTTGGGTTCTAAGTGCGAAATCACCGGAGGATATCAGAAGGGAAGCCGCCGGGAAAGCAGCAGAAGGATATCAGTGTTTTAAGCTTAAGGTGGGAACAGACCCGAAAGCAGATATGAACAACTTAAAAGTTCTTAGAGAGACAGTAGGGAACGAGGCTTATATTCGCCTGGACGGCAATGAAGCATGGAATCCAAAAGAAGCATTAGTGATGATTGAGAAGTTTTTGCCCTATGAACCGGAACATGTGGAGCAGCCGGTACCTGCCTGGAATATAGAAGGGTTGAAATTTGTCCGCATGAATTCTGCCGTGCCTATTGTAGCAGATGAATGCATTTTGACACCTAGGGATACGATTCGTGTGGCACGAGAATATGCGGCAGACAGAATTAATATTAAAATTTCAAGAGCTGGGGGAGTAATTCCTTCAAGGAAAATTGCGGCTATCGCACAGGCAGCAGGTCAGACTCCGTTTGCCGGCAGTAATTTGGAATTGGGATTGGGAACTATGGCTAGCGCTCATGTTTTTGCAACTCTGCCGGAAGCCTCTCTTGCGACAGAATTTGTCGGCCCTTTATTATTGAAACAAGATATTCTAAAAGAGCCGGTTTCGTATGAAAAAGGATATATTGTACTGTCAGATTTGCCGGGTTTTGGAGTGGAACCAGATAGAGAATTAATTGAAAAGTACAAAGGATAGGGAGGCATCAAATGACAAGAGACATAAATGAAATTATTCCCCATGCATCTGCTGTACAGAAATTAAATGATAATCCTTTTCGATTCTTAGAAGGACCTGTTTGGGATGCAAAACGAAAAATGCTATTTTTTACGGATCCGCTAGACCACAAAATCATATCAATGAATCAACAGGGTAGATTTGAAGCCATATTCACGCAATCCGGATATGGAAATGGCATGTGTTTAAACGCAGAAGGAAATCTTGTGTTTTGCAAAATGGACGAGGGCTGCCTTGCGCAAATCAATCCTGACTCAAAAACATTAAATCGGTTGTTCGCAAAAGGATATAATGGGAGACCTTTTAATGCAACTAATGATGTGATATGTGATCAATATGGCGGTTATTATGTTACGGATCCCTTCTTTACTTTTGGACCAAAAACACAAGATATCGAGGCTACATATTATTGCGACGAAAACGGAAATGTTAAGCGTGTAGCTACAGACAGTATTAAGCCAAATGGTCTGGCTTTCTCGCCCGACCATAAAAAGTTATATATAGATGATACAGGAAGTGTAAATGTGTGGTGCTACGATGTATGCAGGAATGGAGATCTGATTAATAAGGATTTATTTTGTCAAATCCAAAGACCAGATTTTACAGATGGATTGGCACCGGTTCAGTACCATGGAGAAGCGGATGGCATAAAAGTTGATTTGGCGGGTAATCTGTATATTACGACAGTCACCGGCATCCAGATTTTTAATAATAGAGGCGATTATCTGGGAATGATTAAGATGCCAGGTAAGGAATCGGCGGCAAATTGTGTATTTGGCGGTCCAAATCTTACGACGTTCTATATCACCGCACGTACCACGCTCTTCAGTATTGAAGTAATGATTCCCGGATGTTGATATTGATATAATTATACCCAAATAAGGGTAGGTTTGGAGGTTATATGAAATTAAAAGATAAGGTAGCCATTGTTACCGGGGCGGGTACAGGAATAGGCAGAGCAATCGCAATTTTATTTGCCAAAGAAGGAGCGAAGGTAATGTGTGCGTCTCGTTCAAGCACCTGCGTGACAACGGCAGAGGATATTAAGGCATCGGGTGGAGAAGCAGTATCTGTAAAAGTAGAGATTTCTAATAGGGATGAAGTGAAAAATATGGTAAAAACTGCAGTTGATACCTATGGTAAAATCGATATCTTAGTCAATAATGCCGGGGTTGTCAATTGTTTCTGCAAGGTGGCGGATGTGACAGAAGAACAGTATAATGAAATGTTTGATGTGAATGTAAAAGGTCAGTTTCTGGCAGCAAAGTTTTGTATTCCATATATGATTGAAAATGGCGGCGGTGTTATTGTAAGTACATCTTCTGCCTCTGCAATGGTAGCGCAATATAGCACAGGTGTTTATAATGCAACCAAAGCTGCAGTTCTTTTTCTGACAAAAAATATTGCAGTTGATTATGCAAAAGATGGAATACGGGCAAATTGTTTGTGCCCTGCGCTAGTGGGCGATACTGTGATTAACAAAGAGGTTTTTGAAGAGGCCGAAGCAGACCCGGAGTTTTGGGAGAAAACCTTGGAAAAATATCCAATGGGAAGGATTGCAAGTCCTGACGAAGTGGCAAAGGGTGCATTATATTTGGCCACTGATGAATCATCATTTGTTACAGGAACAACATTAACAATTGACGGAGGATTTACTTGTTTATAATAGAATTTTTGATGTCGGAGGTTATTTATGAATGAACAGTTAATAAAACAGTTTAAAGAAAAATTACAGCAACGAATAGTTTTGGGATCTTTTATGAAAAGTTGTGATCCGGCTTTTATAGAAGTGGCGGGATATGCACACCTTGATTTTGTAATATTGGATATGGAGCATGGACCTATTAGTTTTGAAAAGATGCTGTAAAAGTCGCAAGGTTTTATCCTTCGGGTGAAAGAGGCGTCTGCCGTTTTGTAAGAGCAGCCAATTATTCTTCCACGCCAAAGGATACATATTTTAAAAATGCAAATCAGACACTTATTATTATCCAATTGGAGGGAAGTGAGGCATTGGATAATATTGATAAGATTTTAGAGGTCAAAGGAATTGATATCATTTTTATTGGTCCGTATGATTTGTCTCAAAGCCTTGGTTTGCCGGGAGAAACAACGCATCCAAAAGTTGTGGCCCAAATGCAGGAGATTGTAAAGAAAGCAAAGGAAAAAGATATTTTGGTAGGAACCTTTACAGATTCGCCGGAAACTATGAAATTTTGGATGGATGCAGGAGTTAAATATATTGCACATTCGGTAGATGTTGGGATTTTTTATGAGGCCCTCGCAGGCTTGGTAGAGCAATTTCGCATTTTTCTATAAGCTGTTTCATTACAGTAGTACAAAGTATATTTCGTATAGGGTCGTAGTTTAAAAGCATTCATTTTTTTATTTTATTATATATTCAGATATCCGATCAAAAAATACAGGAGCTGGTGAATCATGGATTCTCTTTGTGATTTTACAGGCTCCTTATTCTTTGTTATGGTTATTCTTATAAAAGGCTGAAGCCAACCCCACAGCTCTTTTATTTTCGTAACCTTGGCACTGAACAGCAATTAAAAACATTCCATTAATTTCGAGAAAATGAATGATTATCTTGAAAAATCATTCTAAACGTACTATAATGAGAAAGTATGTTACTGTGAACATTTAAAAGTAATTAAAGAGGTGCGAATATTATGAGTGTGAGTTATAAAAAACTTTGGAAATTAATAATCGATAAGGACTTGACGAATGTGGAAGTTCGAAAGGCGGCAAAGATAAGCCCTGCCACCTTCACAAAACTCAAAAAAAATGAAACAGTATCTCTTGACGTACTACTGAAAATTTGTAAATTTTTGGATTGTGATATTGGGGATGTGATGGAAGTTATTAAAAAAAATGAATAAGATCTATTCATAGAACGATTATAATATTAGATTGTAATCTGGAGGAAGGTACATGAATCAATATAGCTCTGGCTTAGTATCAGAATCCTTTTGGTTTATTGAGTTTAAGAAAATTGTGAAATTTAGAAACGAAGGTAAATCTTGGGATGAAATAAGGGAACTATGCTTAAATGAGAATTTGCTCGGTATCTCAAAAGAGTACAGGGCTAAAAGAATATATGGGTATTTGAAAAATCGTATAGAAGCATTGGATGAAGATGTTTATGAAATTTTTGGAAATTCTGACTTGGCAACGCAGAAAATAATTGTTTTTATTGCAGCAGCAAAACAAAATAGGTTATTTTTTGAATTTTTATATGAAGTATATCGAGAGAAAGTTTTGCTTGGTGTGAATGAGCTTACTGACAGTGATATCAATGTATTTTTTAAAAATAAACAGCAGCAGGATGGCACGATTGCCGCTTGGACAGATGTAACGTTAAAAAGGCTTCGTGGCACTTATATGAATTTCATGGCGGATGCCGGGTTGTTAACCATAATTGATAAGCAGAAGAAAATGACGCCACCAATCTTGGATATGATTCTTGAACGTTATTTGAAAGATAAAGGTGAAATGCAAATGATAAAAGCAATTACGGGGGTAAGTTAAGTGTATGAGTTAGAAAGCAGGTTAAACAAACTTGAAGATAAAATAAAACAACCTAACTTTAGGCAGAACAAAGGTCTCGGTAATGAAGTTGGATATTATGTATTTGATTATCCGGCCAACCAAGAGTTGCTGGTAAGGGAGAGAGTTCGCTATTTGGAGGCAAAATATGAAAATCAGGATTTTAAAATCGTAGTTTTTGACCTATACGATATCATGATGGATTTGCTGATAAAAGAAGGATTTCTTGATTTGTGTGAGGAGTTTGAAAAAACGAAAGGCTTGTCTGAAATCATAAAAGCAGTGAATGAAATGCTTCGTATGGAAGAAGATAATCAGAACAATGAAATATTAGCTTATATTAAAAATAACGCACCGGATAATTCCATTGTTTTTCTCACAGGAGTGGGGAAGTGCTATCCTATTTTACGTTCACACAAAATATTAAACAATTTACATCAGTTTGTGGACAATGTTCCTGTCGTAATGCTTTTCCCCGGAAAATATGATGGACAGTCTTTAATGCTTTTTTCAGAAATCAAGGATGATAACTATTACCGTGCTTTTAAACTGGTAGATTGAGAGGTACTGAACCATGAATGTAAAGAATATGTTTGCGAAGGCAATCGACAGAGATATCAAAGGTGTTATTAAGGTTGGTCAAGGCGACGATGAGAATGTCAAACAAGAGTTGGAAGAATACGTTGTCACAAGAGAGCTGCAAAGACATTTTGCGGATTTCTTTACAAGTTACAAAAAAGGTATTATAGGGAATACGGATAAAATGGGAGTATGGATTTCCGGTTTTTTTGGAAGTGGTAAATCTCATTTCTTGAAAATTTTATCCTACTTGCTTGAAAACCGTATCGTCGATGGAAAAGCCGCCTTCGATTATTTTATTCAAGATAACAAGATAAAGGATGAGATGGTACTTGCTGATATGCGGCTTGCTGCCAATACCTCCGCTGACGTTATTCTGTTCAACATTGATTCCAAAAGTGGTATGGCTGATACCCAAAATAATAAAGAAGCCATTCTTTCTGTGTTTTTAAAAGTCTTTAATCAACATTTGGGGTTTTATGGCGCAAATCCTCATTTGGCTGATTTAGAAAGAACGCTTACAGAAGAAGGTAAGTACGAGGATTTTAAGAAAGCATTTACCGAAATTCGTGGTAAAGAGTGGGAGGAGTCAAGACATCAATTCAGATTCATTCAAGATTATGTCTGCCGGGCATTGGTTCAAATTGGCTATATGAGCATGGAGGCCGCAAAGAATACCTGTGAAAGTTTTACGGCACCATACAATATGGATATCAGCACATTTGCTAAGATGGTAAAAGACTACATCAAAGAAAAGGGCAATAATCATCATGTGGTCTTTTTGGTTGATGAAATCGGACAGTACATAGGAGAAAAGACGGATTTAATGCTTAATCTGCAGACGATTGCAGAAGATTTGGGTACGCAGTGCAAGGGCAAAACCTGGATTATTGTGACAAGCCAGCAAGATATAGATAGTGTTACCGAGACAAAGGGGAATGACTTCTCTAAAATCCAGGGTCGTTTTGATACAAGATTGTCTCTATCATCAGCCAATGTGGACGAAGTAATCCGCAAAAGAATACTGGAAAAGACAGAAACAGGCAAGCAGACATTAAAGCTGCTTTATGATGAAAAGGATACCATTATTAAGAACCTTATCATTTTCAATGACGGCATAGAAAAGAAGCTTTATTCGGATAGAGAGAATTTTGCGGCTGACTATCCATTTGTTCCCTATCAGTTCAATTTACTTGGTGATGTGTTAACCTCCATTAGAACCCATGGAGCAAGTGGGAAACATTTGGCAGAGGGCGAGAGGTCTATGCTCGCATTGTTTAAAGAGTCGGCAATGAAGATTATGGAGCAGAGCGAGGGAACGATTGTACCCTTTCATATGTTTTATGATGCTCTTGAGCAGTTTTTGGATCACAGCCATAAGGGTGTGATTATTCGTGCATATGATAATGAATATCTTAATCCGGACAAGTCGGATAGTTGCTTTAACGTGGACGTATTAAAAACGTTATTTATGATTAAATATGTGAAAGAAATCGTTGCGAATATAGAAAATATTACAAGTCTGATGGTTTCCAATGTTGATGACGACAGGATCTCATTGAAGGACAAGGTTGAAGAAGCCCTAAAACACCTTGTCCGCCAAACACTGGTGCAGAAGAATGGGGAGATTTATGTATTCCTAACGGACGAAGAACAAGAAATCAACAGAGAAATTGAAAATCAAAATGTAGAATTTTCCGAGGTAAGTGGGAAGGTATCCGAGTTGATTTTTGATGGACTTTATGGTGAGAAAAATTATCGTTATCCTTCCTTTAATGGCCGCTATACGTTTGGGTTCAACCAAGTTGTGGATGACAGATCTTATAAGGCGAATCAGAATTATGACATTTCTCTTAAAGTGTTAACACCGGACTATGATATGGGAATGGACGAAACTACATTACGTTTGATGAGTGGTCAAAGTAAATGTGTTATCGTTGTATTGCCGAATGATAGAGTGTTTATTGATGAACTACGCTCGGCACTCCGGATAGAAAAATATCTGAGATTAAATACCGCAAATGTTCTGGCGAAACATGAGCAGATTAAGGAGGCGAAAAAAGTAGAAATGCGTGAGAGAAATGCAAATGCCCGTATTTTTCTTGAGCAGGCAATGAAAGAAGCAGATATTTACACAAATGGAGATAAAATTAAGAGTGCGGCAAAAGATATTTCATCCCGTATCAATGAAGCTCTTGGGAAACTTGTGAACACGGTATTCCATAAGTTATCTTATATTGATACCGCCATGAATGAGGCGCATATCAGAGATATACTGAAAGGAACAGGTAGCAGTCAGTTGTCACAGGAGGGAGAGGGTCAAACATCAAACAAATTGGCTTTAAATGACGTTTTGGATTTCATCAGTGGAAATACAGTAAGACACACAAAAACTTCAATGAAATCTATGATGGAACGCTTTACAAAGGCACCATACGGATTTATTGAAGCTGATGTTCAGTGGCTTGCTACGAAACTCTTTAAGGATGGGGATATTGCATTTTTTGTAAATAACGAGGTAGTTACCCTGCTTACAAAATCTGTGGACGAACTTTATCGTTATATCACTCGCAAGGAATACCTAGAAAAACTCCTTATGGAAAAAAGAGAAAGAGCCAACGATAAGCAGAAAAAAGCAGTTAGAGAAGTTATGAAAGAACTTTTTAATACGACTCCTGTAAATGAGGAAGATGATTCTATATTAAAGAGTTTTGGTCAGTATGCTGCCAATCTTAAAAACGATCTTGAAAAGTTAGAGATCCACTATAAAAATGAGCCGAGCTATCCGGGTAAAAGCGTTGTGAAGAATGGTAAGGAAGTGCTTTTAAATCTGCTTTCCATCAAGTATTCTGCTGAGTTTTTCAAGGCAGTGGATCAATATCGGGATGAGTTGCTCGATTTTGCGGAAGATTTTGAGCCTGTCAAAGCTTTCTTTAAAGGCGATCAGATTGATATTTGGAATCGCAGCTTACGTTTGATTCATATTTACGATGAAAGTAAAACCTTTATCGTGAATAGTGAAGTTGAAATAGTAGTAGATCAGATTAAGACGATTATGAAGAAGTCTGCACCCTATAGTGAGATAAGAAAGATACCGGAGCTTCTCGACCACTATATAGAACTTTACGGCGGAATACTTTCTGAGATGGAAAAACCGGTTTTTAGTGCAATTGAGGAATCACAGGGGCGTGTGCTGGCAGAGCTTGAGGGAAAAGAGTACCTTTCAACTACAGGGAGCAAGGGGATTTTATCTAAGAAAGTCTATGACCGGTTTGCGGAGTTGACAGAGAAAGCGAGTACATGCAATAATGTGGCAACGTTACAAAATATTAAGGTGGAAGCGGATGCCTTGAAGGTTCGGCTGCTTAACGAGATTGCCAGTGAAGAAGCCCATCTTATTGCAGCTCAGCAATCAAAGATGCCATCTGCACCGACTGCCGGAATTGTTGCTGAAACTCCGGCTGCTTATCATATTCCAAAAGTAAAAAGACAGAAAACCATCAGCATTAAAGCTATCAATTCAGAGACTACCTGGCGAATTGAAACGGAAGAAGATGTAGACCATTATGCAGAGGCACTGAAAGCAAAATTAAAAAAGGCTATTGAAAAGAATACAGTATTGAATGTAGAGTTTTAGATTTGAAAATGACATTACCTGAAAAGCCAACAAGTAGAAATCAAAAATATTTTCAATCTAACTTGTTCATTATCTTGTTCACTCTGAACAAGATAATGAACAAGTTAGATTATTGTAATTAGATGAAAGCGAAACCAGATATATTGAAGAACAGAATATATTATGAAGTTCAACTAAACACTTAAAAGGAGAACTCAATGAACAAGACTGGCATAAAAAACTTTGTGGTATGGGCGAGAAGAAAGCTGATTAGTGAAATTACATATAAAGCGGAACTAATTGGTATTAATGAAAAAGAGATTTCGAGTCCCCTGCCTATGTCTACGGATAATGTACAGTTTTTTGATATCGGCACAAGCAAACCTGCTGAAATTTCGGATATAGAGATCAGGCAGCGAGGAGCGCTGATAAAGCGTATCAAAGAAAAAGAAAGTACTTCCGACTACGAAACGGCGTTTCGGTTTATAATGGAAGAAGTGGCTTATACTTGGTTTAATCGCCTTATTGCTATCCGTTTTATGGAGGCAAATGACTATTTGCCCTCCCGTATTCGGGTGCTGTCCAGTGAAACAAAAGGTAAATCAGAGCCGGATATGGTAACAACTCCTTTTGATACGGATATGGAGTTTAGTCTTGATGAAGCAGATAAAATTGTGAAGCTGAAAGATGAAAATAAGCTGGATGAGCTATTTCGTATGCTTTTTATTAAACAATGTAATAAGTTGAACGAGGTGTTACCGGAGCTGTTTGAAAAAATTGCGGATTATACGGAGTTTTTGCTGAATATTTCATTTACGGATAGTGATGGTATTGTAAGCCATCTTGTTAATGATATTGCAGAAGAGGATTTTACGGAAGCGGTAGAGATTATTGGCTGGATGTATCAGTATTATAATATTGAGCCGAAAGATGAAGTGTTTGCACTTCTTAAAAAGAATGTAAAAATCACAAAAGAGCGTATTCCGGCGGCCACTCAGCTATTCACCCCGGATTGGATTGTACGTTATATGGTTGAAAACTCTCTTGGTAGATTGTGGGTTGAGGGGCATCCCAATAATAGACTGAAGTCTGAATGGAAATATTATCTTGAAGAAGCAGAGCAGGAAGAAAGTGTAAAAATAGAACTTGAGAAAATCAGGCTAGAATACAAGAAACTAACTCCCGAGGATATTAAGGTGATTGACCCTTGTATGGGTAGTGGTCATATGCTCGTATATGCTTTTGATGTGCTTATTCAGATTTATGAGAGTCAGGGGTATACACAGAGAGATGCAGCACAGATAATTGTAGAAAATAATTTGTATGGTATTGACATAGATAAACGAGCATATCAACTTGCCTATTTTGCAGTTATGATGAAAGCAAGACGATATGATAGACAGTTTTTAGCAAAAGGTATTACACCTAATTTAGCTCATACGGATTATACTTTTGATATAGAGCTATTGCAGCAACTCAGCTCGGATAAGATATATAAGTATTTCAAGGATAGTGAAGATGCTGAATTAGTTGGTTCTCTGGTGAACGCTGCAGAAGTAGACTTTGACAATTTAATCGAACATATGAAAAATTATGATTTTTTTGAGATAGAGGCTTCGGACAGGATATCTCTGATGAATGATAAAGAGAATATTATTCGTAAGTTGTATCTGTATGAGTTTTTAGCACAAAAATATAATGTGGTTATCACAAATCCGCCATATATGGGGACGAGTGGTATGAATGCAGAGCTTTCTGATTATGTTAAAACCAATTATCCTGATAGTAAGTCGGATTTGTTTGCTGTATTTATTGAAAAATGTCTGCAAATGACAAAATCAAATTTTTATACAGCTATGATTACACAGCATGCATTTATGTTCTTATCCAGCTATGAAAAATTACGTTCAAAGTTGCTACTAAATGACTTTGTTAATATGGCACATTTGGGTGCAAGAGCGTTTGAAGAAATTGGTGGTGAAGTTGTCCAGACGACCTCTTTTGTTATACGTCAAACTGATATTTTTGACTACAATGCGACATATTGCGGACTGCTCAATTATGGTAGCCAAAAAGACAAAGAAATGGCATATTTGAAAAAAGATAAGAATGACCTTTTTTATTCAGACAAGAATACTTTTTTTCGATTACCAAACCACACATTTGCTTATTGGGTAAGCACATCTCTATTGACAGCTTTTGAAAATAATAAAAAGTTATTATTCTATGGTTCTCCTAAACAAGGATTTGCCACAGGAGATAATAATCGTTTTTTGCGCCTCTGGTATGAAGTTGAATTCACGCAAATTGGATTCAAGATGCCAACGCGAGAAATTGCGATAGAATCTAAACGGAAGTGGTTCCCTTGTAATAAAGGAGGCAGTTATCGAAAATGGTATGGCAATAATGATTATGTAGTGAATTGGGAAAACGATGGTTTTGAAATTAGAAATTTCAAAGATGAAAAGGGGAAATTGCGTTCAAGACCACAAAATATGGATAGGTATTTCCAAGAAGGACTTACGTGGTCAACTATTGCAAATGCATTATCAATGAGATATAGTCCGATGGGATTTCTTTTTGAGACAAAAGGATCAGTTTGCTTTGTAAATAATCCTGCTAATAAGTGGTATCTGTTAGGACTCTTAAATTGTAAAATAGTTGAAAAGGTTCTTTTGATTTTGTCGCCAACGTTAGATTACCATGAAGGTCCTTTGGGAAAAATTCCGGTGATTATTGATGACAAGTGTAAAGAAAAAATTAATAATATTGTATTATGGAATGTCAAGGAGTCAAAAATCGACTGGGATTCCTTCGAAACCTCGTGGGATTTCCAAGTTCACCCACTTGCCAAGTGGGGATTGGATATTATGCGGAAATATTCGCAAGGGACACTGTTCTCGTGTTCTATTGAAGGCGCTTATGGTAGTTGGGCAAGTTTTACTGAACAACAATTTGCCAAACTCAAATCCAACGAAGAAGATCTCAACCGTATTTTCATCAACATCTACGGTTTGCAAGATGAACTCACCCCTGAAGTGAAAAAAAAGGATGTAACCGTTCGCAAAGCTAATTTAGGCTGTGATATACGTAGTTTTCTTTCCTATGCGGTTGGCTGTATGTTTGGCAGATACTCTCTCGATATAGAAGGACTTGCTTACGCAGGTGGTGATTGGGACACCAACAAATATACAACTTTTATTCCCAATAAGGACAATTGTATTCCGATTACCGACGAAGAATATTTTGAAGATGACATTGTTGGTTTATTTGTTGCATTCGTAAAGAAAGTATATGGTTCAGAAACCCTAGAAGAAAACCTTGATTTCATTGCAAAAGCTCTCGGCAATAAAGGCAACACCTCAAGAGAAATTATCCGCAATTATTTCATCAAGGATTTCTACAAAGACCACGTAAAAACCTATCAGAAACGCCCTATCTACTGGCTCTATGACAGTGGAAAACAGGACGGTTTCAAAGCACTTATCTATATGCACCGTTATAACGCAGATACCACCGGTATTGTCCGTGTGGATTATCTCCATAAAATGCAAAAAATCTATTTGAACGAAATTGACCGAATGCAGGATCTGGTAGATAATAGTAACAACACCCGTGAAGTAGTACAAGCAGAGAAGAGAAAAGAAAAATTAATAAAGCAGTTAAAAGAGACCAAAGAATATGACGAGAAAATCGCCCACCTTGCCCTCTCCCGTATCGAGATCGACCTAGATGACGGTGTAAAGGTGAATTATGAAAAGATTCAGACCGGAACCGATGGTAAGAAATACCCGGTTTTGGGTAAAATATAATAACAAAAGCCGGAAAGGAGGCATATCAGATGACCATTCAAGACTTGATTGCAGGTGAATCAAAATCTGTTGAGTTCAAGGAGTCTTTACCGGAAAAGAGTACAAAATATATGAAAACTGTGGTGGCCTTTGCCAATGGCAACGGCGGTAAGCTAATTTTTGGTATTCAAGACAAAACTTGCGAGGTGACAGGCATTCCGGATGATAATATTTTCAAGACGATGGATGCCATTACAAATGCCATTTCAGATAGCTGCGAACCTGCCATAATCCCGGATATTTCCTTGCAGACGATTGCTGATAAGACTATTATCATTGTAGAGATCAGCGCTGGCAGACAAAGACCATATTATATTAAATCACAGGGTCTGGAGAATGGGACTTATATCCGAGTTTCAGGAACTACCCGTGCTGCTGATTCCTATATGGTCAAAGAGTTAATGTTTGAAGGTTCCAATCGGTATTTTGACCAGACACCTTGTACGGGTTATACCGTAACCAAAGAAGAAATTGACAAGCTGTGCCACGATTTGAAGGAAACAGCCTTAAAGAATACAAGAAATGAAGCAGAGAAAGCCGAGGTAAAGGAGGTCACAGTAAACACGCTGCTTTCCTGGGGTGTTTTAGTAGAAAAAGAGAGAGCTTTGATCCCTACCAATGCTTTCGCCCTGCTGGCAGGCAGCCCTGTTCTTCAGGCGAAAATACAGTGTGCAGTTTTCAAGGGAACAACACGTTCTGTTTTTGTGAATCGGCGGGAATATGAAGGAGCCATTCAGGAACAGGTCGAATTGGCCTATGAGTTTGTCTTACAGCATATCCGGCTGGGCTCAAAGATTGAAGGTCTTTACAGACAAGATGAATATGAGTTCCCGATTGCCAGCATTCGGGAAATTATTGCAAATGCAGCAGCTCATCGTAGTTACTTGGAGCCGGGTAATATTCAGATCGCACTTTATGATGATCGGCTGGAAGTTACTTCTCCCGGTATGCTTTTAAATGGCGTTACGCTTGAAAAGATACGTGTAGGCTATTCCAAGGTTCGCAATCGTGCCATTGCTTCCGCTTTTTCTTATATGAAGATTATTGAACAGTGGGGCAGCGGAATTCCTCGTATGTTTGATGAATTCAAGGAATATGGTTTGCGTGAACCGGAATTGATTGATCTGGATGGTGATTTCAGGGTGAATTTTTATCGGAATATAGAGAGCAATTCGCCGATAGAGACTACCCAAACTACCCAATCAATTACCCAGACTACCCAGTCTATCCAATTAACGGATCAAGACAAGCAAGTCTTGCGTATTATTGCAGCAGAACCATCCATTACGCAGCAAAAGCTGGCTTTGGAAATTGGCTGGTCGGTTGACCGGGTAAAGTATTATACCAAGAAGCTTAGAGAGAAAGATATTCTGCGTAGAAATGGCACCAGTCGTAACGGAACATGGGAGATTATCATTGGAGAAGATATATGGCAGAACTGAATTTAAAACAAATAACAGATAAACTTAACGCCGAGTTTGTGGGTGATGTCCGTAAACTGGTATTTTGGTATGATGCAGATGGCGAGTTCATCTGCGATATAGATACGATAGAGCTTGAAAATGCAAAGGTGCTAAAGCTTACGCATAATAATCAGTTCCACACAAAATATGTTTTAGAGCGTAAAAATCCCCAAACGAATTATCTCATTTATGCTCCATTTCCTAAGCCTGCGTTGCGGGAAAATCATCTTGCGGATACCATCCGTTATTCCAAAGAGTTTTTTGCCGACAGAGCTTCGCTGCTTGCGGTTGATTTGGGAATTGATGAAAAATATAAGCCGGTGCTTTGTCACTACATAAAGTTTTTCGGTGCAAAGGAAAGAACACAAAAATTCTATGAGCTTGAAATAGAGAATTTTAACAAGGACGTTATTGAAACGGCTCTTATGAGTGTAATCTGTAGGACGAAAATAGTTTCTTTCGAGGAAATTGTTCGTACCATCATTATTGATGAAGACTTGGAAAATAGCAAATATTTATCAGAATTTGCCAGGTTTGATTTGCTCATTCCCTTTTGGAATATGTGTGAGGAGATCTTTGGATACACGGATGTGGCTCCATCTCTGCCAAAATTAATCTATACCCTTTTCGTTACTTACGCATCAAAGGTAATAGGAGCGGAACTTCCTCAGTCTTTAAAAAATTACTGTTCATACAAGTCCGGCAACATCATTGCTTTTCTTGATAGTTTGATGAACAGTCTAATCTTTCAGGATAGTTTTGATAGATTATCAGAGATGGTATATAGCACATTAAGAGTAGATGCAGTTCTTGAAAAGCTGGAGGTAAGTGATTTTGTGGAGTTAGAGCTATTTAACAAAGTGGATACTTTGATTATTAAGTGGCTGATTAAGCGGCTTGAAAGTGAAGATACTGCAGCTAGATTAAACGGTCATTCGATACCTGAACTATGCCAAATGAGAAGAAAAATGCACTATGGAAACCTGTATGATTCCCATTATTACGTCCTTGAAAATGCCTGCCATTTGATTATGGCGGCCCATTTTGAACCATTGACAGCAGTGCAGGATATTTGGAAAGATTATATCTCCAAAGACTATGCGATTGACCAAACATATCGATATTTCTATTATCACTACGATCAGGTGGAAAATAATATGCCATATGAGAGCTTGCGTAATCTGGTTGAAAATATCTACACGAACTGCTACCTTAACCCACTGTCGGTGGCATGGAATCGTGCTTTTGCAGACAGCAAAGGGAGTACAGGGCTTGTAAAACAACAAGAATTTTATAACCGTTTTATTAGAAATGCGAAAGAGCGTATCATCGTCATCATTTCCGATGCACTTCGTTTTGAAGTTGGACAAACTTTAATGGAACGTCTTGCAGCTGACGAAAAATGCGTTGCGACGATAACAGCTATGCAAAGTGTTCTGCCGTCCTATACAAGATTTGGCATGTCCGCCCTGCTCCCCCACAAAGAGCTTTCCATGGGAGAAGATTATCGTGTACAGGTAGACCAAAGGGTATGTGATGACCTGAAAACCCATGAGCAGATATTACAGAGCTATATTCCGAACAGCGTGGCGGCTGGGTTTGACGATATAAAAACAGTGAAAGAGGCAAAAGAGCTAACAACAGGGCAAGATGTGGTTTACATATATCATAATCAAATTGATGCCCGCGGAGATAAATTAAACACAGAAAATGAAGTTTTTACAGCCTGCGAGGAAGCGGTTGAAGAAATCCATATGATGATTAAACGCCTTACAAGTGCCAATAACATTCATTTTGTTATTACAGCTGACCATGGCTTTATATATAAGCGTGACAGGCTTACCGAAAGTGATAAAATCAGCGGATTTGGCAAGGAAAATGTTTTTGTGGGGAGACGATATGTTGTTGCAAAAGAAAAGGTGAATGCAGACGGAATCGAAACAGTTACCTTGGGAGATATTCTTGGTAATAGCGATGAGAGAATTGTATCTATGCTGATTGGAAGTGATGTATTCAAGGTTCCCGGCGGTGGTCAGAACTTTGTTCACGGAGCTTGTTCCCCTCAAGAGGTCATTATCCCTGTAATTGATGTGAGAACCAATAAATATCACACAGAAACAAAATCAGTAAGGATGTCTCTTGTAAGCTTGGTTCATAAAATTACAAACCTCACTACAAACCTTGACTTTATACAGACGGAACCGGTTACGGATATCAATAAAAAAACGGTATATAAAGTATTTTTTGTTTCTGACGATAAGGAGAGGATATCCAATGACAATATATACATTGCAGATAAGCAGGATATGGATGCAAGTAAAAGAATTTTCAGATTAAAGTTTACTTTTAAAAATAAGCAATACGATAGAAACAGAAAATATTATCTTGTTGCCTATGATGAAAAAAATGCACTTGAAGTGATTAGGCATGAAGTTCAAATGGATTTAGCGTTTGTTGATGATAGTCAGTTAAACCGTTGATAACCTTAACATTGTTCTCCTTAGAGCCAGTTCAAAGTCTTCTGCATTTATCAAGCCAACCGAAAGACCTTTCAACAATCCATCGTTTTGGGATAACTACAAACGTATGTAATTCTGAACGTTTGGCGACCTGGACCTTAGCTCCTGTCAGTTCATAGATCTTGTTTGCAAAATCATCGCCTGTGTATCCCCTATCGCAGAGAACAGTTTGAAGGGCTGACAAAGAAAATCCCGGCGAGGAAAACATCAAAAGACCGTCTTTATAAAAACAAAGGCTGATGTTTTAAAATTAAAAGTGAACCTGCAGGAAAAGGAGCTTCTAAACCCGGAAGGAAGACTGACAAAAAAAGGGAGCGCTGCTCATCAAGGCATTAGAAATATATAGCAAAAGCAAGGCATATGCCCGAATCAACAACCTTTCGATAGCCTTATCTAAAAGCAGGAAAGAGGACAATGTCGT
>Ga0153994_1000083_pt1 | contig 44847 bp, 34 predicted proteins | sample TSNC078MetaG_FD_104735 | JGI IMG/M metagenome (GOLD analysis project Ga0153994, IMG submission 104735) | Attine ant fungus gardens microbial communities from North Carolina, USA - TSNC078 MetaG | ecosystem: Host-associated > Fungi > Mycelium > Unclassified | place: USA: North Carolina, Lumber...
CCTGGTCAACGGGCAGGTCGCCGCAGCGAACGCGTACCTGTTCAGCCTGCACGGTGGGACGCTGAAGCCGCTGCAGCTCGAGGGTGACAACGCGATCCTCACCGGCACCACCGTCCACGTCTCGGGCGACGCCGCGAAGCTGCTCAACAGCACCTTCAAGACCGACGCCGTCAAGAGCGGCCTCCTGGTGGGTACCGCCACGATCACGGCCAAGATCAAGTAAGCACGTCGCCTTACTCGAGACACCGTTCTCGACGCGAAACGCCTCCGGAAACGGAGGCGTTTCGTCGTCGAAGCGGTGTTTCGGCGTTCCGGAGGTGCCGGGCCGGTCGGCTCCGTCGACCATCCGGCTCCGCGGTTCAGCGAGCGGCGGTGGTCGTGCCGATGACCGAGAGCAGCCGGAGTCGCTCCGCGGTCACGCTGCCCGGCTCGGCGGTGTGCACGAGGAGCACGTGCGACTGCTCGGGGTCGTGCAGCACCTGGCAGTGCAACGTCAGCTCCCCGACCTCGGGGTGGACGTACCGCTTGACCTCGCGCGGACGGACCCCGACCTCGTGCAGCGCCCAGACCTCGCGGAACTCGGCGCTCCTCGCGAGCAGGGTCTCCGCGAGGTGTGCCGCCCGCGAGCCGGGACCGCGCCGAGCGACGACCTCTCGGAGCCCGGACGCGTACATCCGGGACATGAAGGCGTGGTCCTCGACCGGGTAGAGCTCCCGGACCTCGGTCTGGGTGAACCACCGGAACCCGGAGCTCCGTGCGTCACCGGCGTACCGCGAGTGGTCGCCGACGAGAGCCACGCCGAGTGGCGTCTGCCGCAGGGTCTCGCCGACCTCGTTCGACACCTCGGCCGCGGTGTCCACCAGGCTGTCGAGGATGCGCATCATCCCCGGCGACACGTGAGCCCCACCTGCGCTCCGTGTCGGCGGTTCGTGTCCGGCCAGGCGGAAGAGGTGGTCGCGCTCGTCGATCGTCAGCCGGAGGCCCTGCGCGATCGCGGCGAGCATCTGCTCCGACGGCTGTGGGCCGCGCTCGCGTTCGAGTCGTGCGTAGTAGTCCGTCGACATGTTCGCGAGCAGGGCCGCCTCTTCGCGACGGAGCCCGGCGGTCCGCCGACGCTGCCCACGCGGCAGCCCGACGTCCTCCGGCTGCAGGGCATGCCGGCGACCACGGAGGAAGTCCGCGAGTGCGCTTCGATCGATCACGCCGTCATCCTCTCGCGACGCGTCCGGCCGAGCCACGGATCGTCAGGCCGTGGATGTCGTGCGCGCGGTCGGCGCATGCTCGACCGAGGCGCCACGAGGTGCCGCGAACGAGGAGACGACACGATGCCACGTACCCACGACGACGTCACGATCCCTGATCTCACCGGCCGGCGGGCCCTGGTGACCGGCGCCAGCGACGGCATCGGACTCGGCATCGCCACCCGGCTGGCCGCAGCCGGCGCCGAGGTCGTGATGCCGGTCCGCAACCGACGGAAGGGCGAGGCCGCCGCCGACCGCATCCGGCAGCAGTACCCGGACGCGATCCTGCGGCTCGAGGAGATGGACCTGTCGTCCTTGCGCTCCGTGGCGTCGCTCGCCGATCGCCTCCGTTCGCAGGGCGACCCCCTGCACCTGCTGATCGGCAACGCGGGTGTGATGACGCCACCGGAGCGGCAGGAGACGGAGGACGGCTTCGAACTGCAGTTCGGCACGAACCACCTCGGACACTTCGCGCTCGTCGGTCAGCTCCTCCCGCTCCTGCGAGCCGGCAGCGCACGCGTGGTGATGCAGACGAGCATCGCGGCCCGACGTGCCCGGATCGACTGGGAGGATCTGCAGTCCGAGCGGCCGTACGACGGCAACCGCGCCTACGCGGCGTCGAAGCTCGCCGGTGCACTCGTCGGGTTCGAGCTCAGCAGACGGAGTCGAGCGGGCGGTTGGGGGATCACGAGTGCGGTGAGCCACCCGGGTGTCGCGCCGACGAGTCTCCTGGCCGCCCGTCCGGAAGTCGGGCGAGCCCAGGACACGACGGCGGTCCGGGTCATCCGATGGCTCTCGGCGCGCGGACTCGTCGTCGGGACTGTCGACTCCGCCGGGGAGCCCGCACTGCTCGCGGCGACCGGCTCCGACCTGGACGGGGCCTTCACCGGTCCGGGGTGGCCTGGTGGGCTTGGCGGACCCGCTGCCAGGCACGAGTCGTGGAAACCGATGCGGGACGAAGCCGCAGCGGCACGGCTGTGGACCGTCTCCGAGGAGCTCAGCGGCGTCCGGTTCCCGGAGACGACCGGACGCGACCAGGAGCCCCGGCCGATGATGGGTGGATGAACGATCCCATCGTGGTGCCGCTCGGCTTCTCGCACTTGCGGCTCACCGTCACCGACATCCACCGGAGCAAGGCCTTCTACGAGCGGCTGTTCGGCATGCCGCCCGGGAGCGACTTCAGCGACCAGATCGATGACCCGACGATCCACGACGACCCGTGGCGGACCTACGGCGGGTGCTCGTTCACGTTCGGCGGCCAGACCCTCGGACTGCGTCCGGTGGCGGAGCCCGGTGACCGGTTCGATCCGGACCGCGTCGGCCTCGATCACGTGTCCTTCCGGGTCGGATCGGTCAGCGACCTGCACGATGCGGTGGCGCGGCTCGACGAGGCGGGCATCGAGCACGGTGCGGTGACGGACCTCCCGCCGTTCGGTCTCGTGATCCTGTCCGTCCAGGACCCCGACGACGTGAACCTGGAGTTCGCCGCGCCCCGTCCGGAAGGCGCATCCGCCACCCGGACCTCCAGCTGACTCCGAAGGTCCCGGCGTTGCGTGGCCGGCGTCAGACAACAGGAGGACACATGAGCACGACCTGGTTCATCACCGGCGCATCGAAGGGCTTCGGCCGCGAGTGGGCCGAAGCCGCCCTCGAGCGTGGGGACTCCGTCGCCGGTACGGCACGGAACCCCGACGACGTGCAGGCGCTCGTCGAGCAGTACCCGGACACGTTCCTCGGCATCCAGCTCGACGTCACCGACCGCTCGGCCGACTTCGCCGCGGTGCAGCGCGCAGCAGACCACTTCGGCTCCCTCGACGTCGTCGTGAACAACGCCGGCTACGGCCACTTCGGCATGGTCGAGGAGCTCACCGAGGACGAGGTCCGTGCCCAGCTCGAGACGAACCTGTTCGGTGCGCTCTGGGTCACCCAGGCGGCGCTGCCGATCATGCGCGAGCAGGGTTCTGGGCACATCATCCAGGTGTCGAGCATCGGTGGGATCAGCGCGTTCCCGACCGTCGGCGCGTACCACGCGTCGAAGTGGGCGCTGGAGGGGCTCTCGCAGTCCCTCGCGCAGGAGGTCGCCGGCTTCGGCATCCACGTCACCCTGATCGAACCCGGCGGGTTCTCGACCGACTGGTCCGGACCGTCGTCGAAGCAGAGTGAGCCGATCGACGCGTACGCCGACGTGCGCGAGGCAGCCTCGAAGCGCCCTTCCGCCGCGGACCCGGGCAAGCCCGAGGCGACCCGCTCGGCGATCCTCAAGGTGGTCGACGCCGACGAGCCGCCGCTGCGGGTCTTCTTCGGCAAGGCGCCGCTCGGCATCGCGGAGAAGGACTACGAGTCGCGTCTCGCGACGTGGCGGGAGTGGCAGCCCGTGTCCGAGGAGGCACACGGCTCCTGACGCGAGACGAGCGAGCAGCCCACCGCTCAGGCGATGATGTTGACCGCGCGCGAGATGACCAGGGCCATCAGGATGAACCCGCCGACGGACTGGTAGGCCATGATCATCTTCGCGCGGACCGTCATCGGCATCGTGTCGGTCGGGCTGAACGCCACCATGTTCGTGAGCGCGACGTAGAGGTAGTCGAGGTACACCGGGCGCCAGGCGGCGGTGCGCGAGTCGGTCTCCTGCGGGAACTGGAAGTCCGCCTCGTCGGACTCCCAGAGGCCCGGACGTCGCCGTGCGACCGGCCCGCCGCGGTCGAGTTCCCAGTACACGAGCCCGAACGCGATGATGCTGCTCACCCACACCTGCAGCGCGGTGAGCAGCACGGCTCCGCCGTCCGCATGGCCGACGAGGAGCTCCATCACCGTCCGGACGACCGTGAGCTGGTTCGCGACCGTGAGCATGATCGCGAGCCCGAACGACAGCCACCTCGACCACGTCGTCTCGCGGGACAGCCGCCGCGGGTTGAACACGATCAAGGGCACGAGCAGCAGGACACCGAGGAGCGGCACGACCCACGACGGGAAGAACAGCACCCGGCTCGGCAGGAGCAGCGCGAGCGCGAGGTTGACGAGGATCGCGACGGCGACCGGGAAGCGGTGCTCGTGCTGGTGTCTGACCTTCGACGGGCTCACGCGCCGAGTGTAGAGGCCAGCTCGTCCGCCGGGACGTCCCGCCCGACGATGCGCGACGCCGCCCGCAACCCGGACAGCAGTGCCCCGTGCACGGTCGCGGGGTCGTCGCCCCACGTCGCCTCGCCCGCGAGCTGCACCCGGCCGACGGGTGTCCCGAGCAGGTCGTGGTCATCAGGGGACGAGCCGACGTGCAGGTACGAGTACGACCCCTTCGCGAACGGGTCGGCCGCCCACCGGGTGATGCGCACGGCCTCGGGCTCGGGCACCGCCGGGCCGAACAGCAACCGCAGGGCAGCCAGCCCCTCGGCGACGATCTCGGCGTCGGACAGCGTCTCGAGTCGACGCGCTCCGGAGCCGCCGACCAGGGCAGCCAGCACCGGCTCCCCGGTCACGCGGGACATGTCGTACCAGGAGTGCCAGTCGACGCCGGCGTCCCCCTGCTGCCTGATCACCCAGGAGTCCCAGAACGCCGAGGGGAACCGGAAGAACACCTTGTCGTAGACACCCATCCCGAGCCGTCCGAGCGCACCGGCGACGGGCTCGGGCAACGGCGGCGAGAACGTGATGTCCCCGGCCTTGAGCACCCCGAGCGGCACGGTCACGACCACCTGGGACGCGGACACGGACGACCCGTCGGCGAGGTCGACCCGGACGGACGACGGCGTCGTGGTCACCGCACGGACCACGGACGACAACCGGACGTCGAGCCCGGCGGCCAGCCGAGCGGCGTACTGCCCGTACCCGCCGGGGAACACGACCTCGTCCCCGGCGACGTGCTCCTCGTCGAGCCCGTGGGCGTCGAGGTCGGTGACGGGCGCGCCGCAGAGGTCCTCGGAGCGGTGCGCCATGTACTCGGTCACGCGATCGGCCCGCGAGCCGGTCCACCCGAGGGAGTCCAGTACCGAGGAGACGGCTGTTGCGTACGTGGTCCCGGGAGGTGCGGCGTCGACGACGGACGGCAGGAGTTCGTCGACCGAATGCAGGTCAGCGACCAGCGACGAACCGGACACCCGGACACCGGACGGGTCGTGCCACGCGATCGGCCGCCCGTCGAACTGGAAGCTCCCGACCGTGAACTCCACGGTCTCGATCCCGAACGCCGACGCCAACGACCAGAGCGGGTTGCCCTCGATGCCGTGGATCCACGACGCCCCGAGGTCGACCGGCACCCCGAGCGCGGCGTCCGTCCAGGTGCGCCCACCGACGCGGTCGCGGGCCTCGAGCACGACGACCCGCTGCCCGCCGAGCGCGAGCGCCCGGGCAGCAGCGAGCCCCGACACCCCGGCACCGACCACCACGACGTCGTACGCCGACGGAGGAACGACGGCCATCAGTGCCCCGTCACCTTCTCGCGCACCCGGGCGGCCATGCTCGGTCGTCCGGTCAGTCGTTCCTCGCGGTCGGCGATGTCCGTCGCCACGAGTCCGGCGTTCGCCCCGAGGAACCGGAGCGGCTCCGGCTCCCAGTCCGGCGAGTGGTGCCCGACCCATGGCAACCCCGTCAGCGACGACGACACACCGCGGACGAGGTCGGCCAGCGTCCGCCCCGCCAGGTTCGTCGTCGAGAGCCCGTCGCCGACGTACCCGCCGGCCGACCCCACGGAGCCGTCCCAGGTCACCGAGGCGCACCAGTCACGGGGTACCCCGATCGGGCCGCCCCACGTGTGCGTGACCCTGACGTCACCGACGTCGGGGAAGAGCTCGGCGAGCGTCGTGCGCAGGTGGCGGAACACCCGCGGCACGCGGTCGTACGAGTTCCGGATCGTGGAGCCCCAGTGGTAGCGGGCTCCGCGGCCGCCGAACGCGAACCGGTCGTCCGCGGTGCGCTGTCCGTAGATCAACAGGTGCCGGTAGTCCGAGAACGTCTGCCCGTGCTCCAACCCGATGCGCCCCCACGCCGCCTCGGACAGCGGCTCGGTCGCGATCATCAACGAGTACAGCGGCATGATCCGGCGCCTGGTCTGCGGCATCGTCGCCCCGTAGCCTTCGAGCGCGACGACGACCGCGCCGGCCGAGACGGTCCCGGAGGTGGTGACCACACGCCCTGGAGCCCACGACACGGCGGGCGTGCGCTCCGCGATCACGACGCCACGGGCCTCCAGTGCGGCCGCCAGGCCACGGACCAACGCGGCCGGCTGCAGGCGGGCGCAGTCCGGCGTGAACGCGACCCCGACGCTGCCCGCGGCGTCGCCGGGGAGCGCGGACCGGTAGACCATGTCGTCGCCGAAGGCGGCGGACGCGTCGACCTCTGCTCGAGCCGCGCGGTCCTGCACCGCTGACCGCGCGTAGAGCACGGTGCCGCCCTTGACGAAGTCGCAGTCGATCCCGGCCTCGTCCGCTGCGCGGCCGACCTCGTCGACCGTCTCGCGCATCGCCCGCCGCATGGCGAGCGCCGCGTCACGGCCGGCGTGCTCGGCGATCTCCGCCGCTTCGCGCGGGAAGAGCGCCGAGCACCACCCGCCGTTCCGTCCGGAGGCGCCGAATCCGGCGATCTCCTTCTCGACGACGACGATCTGGAGGCTCGGGTCGGCCTGGTGCAGGTACCACGCGGTCCAGAGACCGGTCAGTCCACCGCCGATGACGCAGACGTCCGCCGAGCGGTCGCCGTCGAGCGGCGGCCGTGGTGTCAGGTCGTCGCGGCCGGAGGCCACGAGCTGGTCCATCCAGAACGAGACCCGCCGGTAGCCGGACACGGTCAGATCTTCGACGCGGCCTCGGACAGGACGCTCCGCAGGATCGAGGTGATCTCGCGGAACTCCGGCTGCCCGATGGTCAGCGGCGGAGCGAGCTGCACGACGGGGTCGCCACGGTCGTCGGCGCGGCAGTACAGCCCCGCGTCGAACAGCGCCTTCGACAGGAACCCGCGGAGCAGGCGCTCGGACTCGTCATCGTCGAACGTGGTCTTCGTGGCCTTGTCCTTGACGAGCTCGATGCCGTAGAAGTACCCGTCACCGCGGACGTCGCCGACGATCGGCAGGTCGAGCAGCGTGTCGAGTTCGGCGCGGAAGAGCGGGGCGTTCTGCTGGACGTTCTGCAGCAGCCCCTCTTCCTCGAAGATGTCGAGGTTCTCCATGGCGACGGCGGCGGAGACCGGGTGCCCGCCGAACGTGTACCCGTGGTAGAAGGTCGTGTCACCCTCGGCGAACGGCTCGAAGATCTTGTCGCTGATGATCGTCGCGCCGATGGGGGAGTACCCGGAGGTCATCGCCTTCGCGCACGTGATCATGTCCGGGACGAAGCCGTACGTGTCACAGGCGAACATCGTGCCGATGCGGCCGAACGCGCAGATGACCTCGTCCGAGACGAGCAGCACGTCGTACTCGTCGCAGATCTCACGGACCCGCTGGAAGTACCCGGGCGGCGGGGTGAAGCAGCCGCCGGAGTTCTGCACCGGTTCGAGGAAGACGGCCGCGACGGTGTCCGGCCCCTCGAACTCGATCATCTCGCGGATGCGCTCGGCCGCCCAGTACCCGAACTCCTCCTCGCTCTGGCCGGCGAAACCCATCTCGTCGGCGCGGTAGTAGTTCGTGTTCGGGACACGGAGCCCGCCGGGGGTCAGCGGCTCGAACATCTGCTTCATCGCGGGGATGCCGGTGATCGCGAGGGCGCCCTGCGGGGTGCCGTGGTAGGCGACCGCGCGGGAGATCACCTTGTGCTTCATCGGCTTGCCGCGGAGCTTCCAGTAGTACTTCGCGAGCTTGAACGCCGTCTCGACCGCTTCGCCGCCGCCGGTGGAGAAGAACACCTTGTTGAGGTCGCCGGGGGCGTGGTCGGCCAGGCGGTCGGCGAGCTCGATCGCCGCGGGGTGCGCGTACGACCAGATCGGGAAGAAGGACAGCGTCTCGGCCTGCTTGGCGGCCATCTCGGCCAGGCGCTTCCGCCCGTGGCCGGCGGCGACGACGAACAGGCCGGAGAGCCCGTCGATGTAGCCCTTGCCGTGGCTGTCGTAGACGTGGTGGCCCTCGCCGCGGACCATGATCGGGACCTCGGCACCCGCCTGGTTCGCGCCGTGCCTGGCGAAGTGCATCCAGAGGTGGTCGCGGGACTTGCGCTGCAGGTCCTCGTTGTCGACCGGTGCGAACGGGTCGTAGGAGCCGAGTCGCGTGGACTGTTCGGTCTTCTGGTCGGAGATGGTCATCGCGTTCCCCAGTCGTAGAGCTGTTTGCGGAGTTGCAGGTAGACGAAGGTCTCGGTGCCGGTCACGCCGGGGATGGCCCGGATCGTGCCGTTGAGCAGTTCGATGAGGTCGTCGTCGTCCTCGCAGACGACCTCCACCATGAGGTCGAAGCTGCCGGCGGTCATCACGAGGTAGTCGACCGCCGCCAGTTGCTCGAGTGCGTCGGCGACTTTGCGGGTGTCGCCGTTCACACGGATGCCGATCATCGCCTGCCGGTGGAACCCGAGCTGCATCGGGTCGGTGACCGCGACGATCTGCATGACGCCGGTCTCGGTGAGCTTCTGCACGCGCTGCCGGACCGCCGCCTCGCTGAGACCGACCGCCTTGCCGATCTCGCCGTACGGACGGCGCCCGTCTGCCTGGAGTTGCTCGATGATCCGCTTGGAGATGTCGTCGATCGGTCCCGGACGTCGTGGTGCTGCCGCCATGCCGGACAGCATGGCAGTGGATTCCGGGGGAAAGCAAGGGATTCCGTTGTGAACACCGTGTTTCGCGACGATTTCCGTTGTTACAAGTCTTCCGAACGAGCGGTTTCCGTGCCAGTATCGCCGCCATGCTGGACAGCACGAAGACGGCGTCGGACACGGCGACCCGTGACCTCCGGAACTTCGTCGGGGGCGAGTGGACCCCGTCCAGGACGAACACGTCGTTCGGCCTGGTGGACCCGACGACCGAGGCCGAGTACGGCATCTCGCCGATCTCCACCGCCGCTGACGTCGACGCCGCCTTCGCCGCGGCGAGTACCGCCTTCGACACCTGGCGCCGCACGACCCCGGGGGAGCGGCAGCTCGCACTGTTCCGGATCGCCGACGCGGTGGAGGCTCGCGCGGAGGAGTTCGCGGACCTCGAGTCGCGGGACACCGGGAAGCCCCGCGCCACCCTGGTCGAGGACGAGATCATGCTCTCCGTCGACCAGATCCGCTTCTTCGCCGGCGCCGCCAGGAACCTCGAGGGCCGGAGCGCCGGCGAGTACCTGGCCGACCACACGTCCTTCGTCCGGCGCGAGCCCATCGGCGTCGTGGCCCAGGTCACCCCGTGGAACTACCCGCTCAACATGGCGGTGTGGAAGATCGCCCCGGCGCTCGCCGCCGGCAACACCACCGTCCTGAAGCCGAGCGACACGACACCGCTCTCCACGCTGCTGCTCGCCGAGGTCGCCGCGGAGTTCCTGCCACCGGGGGTCCTCAACGTCGTGCTGGGCGACCACTCCACCGGCGCCGCGATGATCGACCACCCGACCCCGCAGCTCGTCTCCATCACCGGGTCCGTCCGCGCGGGCATGGCGGTCGCCCGAGCTGCGGCCGGTGACCTCAAGCGCACGCACCTCGAACTCGGCGGCAAGGCACCCGTGATCGTGTTCGACGACGCCGACATCCCGTCCGCGGTGGCCGGCATCGTCGCCGCCGGGTTCTTCAACGCCGGGCAGGACTGCACCGCGGCCACCCGGCTCCTGGTGCAGGAGGGCATCCACGACGAGTTCGTGGCGGCGCTCGCCGAGGAGGCCCGTACCAATGCGAAGACGGGCACAGAGGGGTACTTCGGTCCGGTCAACAACGTCAACCAGCTCACGCACGTGCAGGACTTCCTCGACACGCTCCCCGACCACGCGACGATCGAGCTCGGCGGCCACCGTGTCGGCGACGTCGGGTACTTCCACGAGGCGACGATCGTCTCCGGGCTGCGGCAGGACGACCGCATCGTCCAGCAGGAGGTGTTCGGCCCCGTGCAGACCGTCCAGCGCTTCCGCTCCGAGGCGGACGCCCTGCGTGCCGCGAACGACGTCGAGTACGGCCTGGCGAGCTCGGTGTGGACGACCGACCACGCCAGGGCGATGCGCTTCGCCCGCGACCTCGACTTCGGGTGCGTGTGGATCAACACGCACATCCCGATCGTCGCCGAGATGCCGCACGGCGGCTTCAAGCACTCCGGCTACGGCAAGGACCTGTCCCAGTACGGGTTCGACGACTACACCCGCATCAAGCACGTCATGTCCTACATCGGCTGAACCCGACTCCCGGGCCCGCGAACACCAGGAGGCACCATGGCAACGACCGGCACCTTCGCCGAATCCGGAGCAGATCTCCGGCTCGAGCAGATCACGAAGTCCTTCCCGGGACACACCGCGGTCGACGCCCTCGACCTCACCGTGCCCGCCGGGTCGTTCTTCGCGCTGCTCGGCCCGTCCGGCTGCGGGAAGACGACCACGCTGCGGCTCGTCGCCGGCCTCGAGGAACCGACGAGCGGCAGCATCCTGCTCGGCGGGAAGGACGTCACCGACACGAAGCCGTACCAGCGGCCGGTCAACACGGTCTTCCAGAACTACGCGCTGTTCCCGCACATGAGCGTGCTCGACAACGTCGCGTTCGGCCTGAAGCGCCGGCGCATCCCCGACCCGATGACGAAGGCGCGGGAGGCACTGCACCTCGTCGAGCTCGACTCGTCCGCATCGAAGCGACCAGCACAGCTCTCCGGCGGCATGCAGCAGCGCGTCGCCCTGGCGCGCGCGATCGTGAACCGGCCCGCGCTCCTGCTCCTCGACGAACCGCTCGGCGCCCTCGACCTGAAGCTCCGGCACCAGATGCAGCTCGAGCTCAAGACGATCCAGGCCGAGGTCGGGCTCACCTTCCTGCACGTCACGCACGACCAGGAAGAGGCGATGACGATGGCCGACACCGTCGCCGTCATGAACGGTGGCCGGATCGAGCAGATGGGCAGCCCCCAGGACCTCTACGAACTGCCCCGCACCGCCTTCGTCGCGAACTTCCTCGGCCAGTCGAACCTGCTCGAGGGCGAGGTCCGCGGCACCGAGGGCGAGCTGCTCGTGGTCGCCACGGCGGCGGGCACCATCGCGGTCCCGACGGCGCGCGCGGTCGCGACCAGCGGTCGCGTGGTCGTCGGCGTCCGCCCCGAGAAGCTCAAGATCCGCACCGCAGAGCCGTCGCACGAGGCGGGACGCAACATCCTCGGACCCGGCCGTGTCGTCGACGTCTCGTTCTCCGGCGTCAGCACGCAGTACCTCGTCGACGTCCCCGGCGCCGGCCGCGTCTCCGTCTTCGCGCAGAACACGAAGGGCGGCCCCCGCATCGCCACGGGGACCGAGGTCTGGCTCACCTGGGGCGTCGACCACGGCTTCGGACTGGAGGCTCCCATCGCGCCCGACGCGAGCGTCACCACCCAGCCCGCACCGGGCCTCCAGGCCGAGACCGCCACCGCAGGTGCGGTCGCGTGAACGCCGGACCGGACCTGGTGCGCGGACTGACGTCCGCGCGGGTCAGCCGGCGCGGCTTCCTGGCAGGCGGCGGTGCCGCGGCGGTGGCCGCCCTGCTCGCGGGCTGCAGCATCAAGGGCTCTGCGGCGTCGACGGGACCAGCGGTGGACTGGACGGCCTTCTGGAAGGACGCGAAGGCGACCAAGGAACTCAACTTCGCGAACTGGCCGCTCTACATCGACTCCGACCACGGCAAGTCCGAGTCCCTCGCGCTCTTCAAGGAGGAGACGGGGATCGCGGTCGACTACCAGGCGGTGATCCAGGACAACGCGACGTTCTACGCGACGGTCTCGCCGATCCTCCGGGCGCAGGGGGCCACCGGCTACGACATCGTCGTCATGACGAACGGGTACGAGCTCACCGAGATGATCAAGAACGGCTTCGTGTGCGAGCTCGACCACACGCGGTTGCCGAACTTCGCCGCCAACGCCTCTGCGTCCGTCAAGAACCCGAACTACGACCCGGGCAACAAGCACTCCGTCGTCTGGCAGACCGGGTTCACGGGGCTCGCGTACAACCCGAAGTACACCGGGCGGAAGATCACGTCGTTCCAGGACCTGAAGGACCCGGCCTTCAAGGGTCGCATCGGGCTGATGAGCGACAACACCGAGCTCGGCTCCCTGGCGCTGCTCGCGCTCGGCATCGCCCCGGAGACATCGACCCCGGCCGACTGGCGCAAGGCCCAGGCATGGCTCCGCGAGCTCCGGCCGAGCGTGACCGGGTTCTACGACCAGAGCTACATCAACCGGCTCGAGAACGGTGACACCTGGATCACCCAGGCGTGGTCGGGCGACGTGTTCCAGGCGCAGCAGTCCGGGTTCCCCGACCTGGAGTTCGTCACGCCGGAGGAGGGGCAGATGACCTGGCACGACAACATGCTCATCCCCAAGCAGGCGGCGAACCCGGTGTCGGCGCTCGCGTGGATGGACTTCTACTACACGCCGAAGATCGCGGGGATCGTCGAGGACTACGTCAACTACGTGTGCCCGGTGCCCGCGGCCGAGGACTACGTCAGGAACGAGCTCGACGACAAGACGGTGGCGGACAGCCCGCTGGTGTTCCCGTCCGCTGCCGTGTTGGACGCGTCGCACGAGTTCCGGGTGTTCGAGAACTACGACGAGTACTCGGAGTGGAACGGCATCTTCAACGCGGTGGTGCAGTCGTGACGGCGGTCGGGGTCGCTCCCGGGATCGGTCTCGACCCGGCGCCGGTCCGTCGCGGTCGTCGTCGCAGCACGCCGTTTCTGCTCGCGCTGGTCGGGACCGCGTACCTCTGCGTGTTCTTCGTCATCCCGCTCGTGTCCGGGCTCATCGTCTCGCTCATGTCGGGCAACCCGGACGACGGGTACACGTTCACCTGGAACTTCGGGATCTACTCGTCCCTGTTCGTCGACCCGCAGGTGCCGTACCTGACGTTCCTGCTCCGATCGCTCTGGTACGGCTTCGCCGCGACCCTCGTGACCATCATCGTCGGGTACCCCGTGGCGTACTTCATCGCGTTCCGGGTGTCACCGCGGTGGAAGAACCCGCTCCTGATGCTCGTCTTCGTGAGCTTCCTGGTGTCGTTCATCATCCGCACCGACATGTGGGCGTTCGTGCTCGCGTCCCAGGGGCCCGTCGTCACGTTCCTGCAGGGGATCGGGGTCGTCGGCAAGGACTTCCACATCCTCGGCACCGGCGGGGCGGTGATCTTCGGCGACGCGTACAACGACCTCGCCTTCATGGTGCTGCCGATCTACGCGGCGCTCGAGCGCATCGACCCGAGACTCGGTGAAGCCGCGCACGATCTGTACGCGGGGAGGTTCCGGGCCTTCTGGCACACCACGCTGCCCCTGTCCCGTGCCGGCATCTTCGCCGGGGTCCTGCTCGTGTTCATCGACTGCGTGGGGGACCCGGTGAACTCGGCGCTCCTCGGCGGCACGAACACGTACACGATCGGGCAGGCCATCCAGGACGCCTACTCCGGCAACCAGCAGTACAACGTCGCCGCTGCGCTGTCGACCGTGCTCATGGTCGTGCTCGGCATCATCCTGTTCATCTACGCCCGGGTCTCCGGCACCGACGACCTCGAGGACCTCGTATGACCGCCGTCGCACCGCGCCGTCACGGCGTGAACCGTCGTGGCCCCTGGCTCGCCATCGTCTACTGGGTGGTCATCGCGATCACCCTCGTGCCGATCGTCTACATGATCGCGTACTCGTTCAACGACGCCCCCACCAACCGGCTGACCTTCGCGTGGAACGGCTTCACCACGTACTGGTACGCCAACCTCGTGAACGTCTCCGGGCTCGGGTCCGCGTTCGTCACGTCGGTCGTCATCGCGTTCCTCGCGGCGATCGTCTCGGTCGCGATCGGGCTCCCGCTCGCCCTGGCGCTCGAGCGCTACCGGTTCCCCGGGCGGGGTGCCGTCAACGCCGTCGTGTTCGCGGACATCGCGGCGCCGTCGATCGTCGTCGGGTCCGCGTCGCTGTCGTTCTTCCTGTCGATCGGGCTCGGTACCGGGTTCCTGACGGTGCTGCTCACCCACGTGGCGTTCGACGTCGCGTACGTCGTCGTCGTTCTCCGGGGGCGGATCGCCGGGACGTCGCGTGCGCTCGAGGAGGCCGCCGGCGACCTCGGCGCGACGCCGTTCCAGGCGTTCCGGCTCGTCACGCTGCCGTTGCTCGCGCCGGGGATGCTCGCTGCCGGGCTGTTGGCGCTGGCGATGTCGATCGACGACTACGTCATCACGTCGTTCGTCGCCGGACCGGCTGTCACCTTCCCGCTGTTCGTGTACGGCGCCGCGAAGGCCGGGATGCCGCCGCAGGTGCTCTGCTTCGGGACGCTGGTGTTCGCGGTGGGGCTGCTCGTCGCGTTGCTCAACGGGGCGCTCAACCGTCGCTTGTCACGCACGCGCGGCTGACCCCACGCCGGAACGTGCCGCACCGATCGCGACCGGTGCGGCACGTCCTTGTCTCAGTCCTTCCGGACCAGGTCGACCAGGAGCCTGGCGAGGTTCACGAGCAAGCCCGCGACCCCCAACCAGAACACCCGACGCCCGGGCTTGGGATCGGTGTCGTTCGACATCGAGGCCACCTCCGGTGTCAGCGCCGGCGGACACGAGGAGCGGGGACCGGGACGGGCGTGCAATCGGGCCGGGGCTCGATTACACTGGACCCGAGCGTTCAGACTCGGGAACGGATTGTGCCCGTCCTCGGCTTTCCACTCGGAGAGCAACCCGAAGCCCATCACCGTTGCTGCGGTGGTGGGCTTCACGCTTGCCCCAGGACCACGACCCGGCGGTGTCGAAGTCCACACGACCAGCCTACGTGGAATGTCACCGGACACCAGGGGCCTCCACGATCTCGTACGCTCGATCGATGGACGCCATCGAGGTCGACGAGCGCGACAGCACCTGGGAGAACCACCGCCCGCACTTCCGGGTCTACCTGCAGGAGCGATCAGGTGACTCGTACTCGACGGAGACGGTCGACCTGCTCGGCGCAGACGTCCTGCAAGCGATCGACTGGGCCCAACGCCAGGCCGCGACCCGCACTGAGGCCGTCTGGGCACTCGCACTGGTCGGGCGGGACAGTCGTGCACTCCGCGGGCTGACGTGGCTCGTCGGCATGGACGCGAACGACCCGCCGTCGGACGAGCACGAGATCGACCTGCGCCTGCGGATGGCCACCAGGGCGAGCAGGCCCGTCGGCGTCCCGTCTCGCGACCAGTGGGAACCGGACCGGTCGGCCGCTGCGGTCGTGCACGCGAATCCGTGGTTCACCGTCACGGAGACGATCGACGATTCGGAGCGGAGCTGGTTCCGGCTCCGGTCGTCGGACAGCGTCATCGTCGCAGCCTCGGTCGGCGAGCGACTCGTCTTTGTGCACGGCGTCCGTGACACGACCGGCCCAGAGCCGCGTTACGAGCTGCCGTCGGGCGCGATCGACCCAGAAGACGACTCCGCAGCAGCGTCCGCAGCGCGCGAACTCGCCGAGGAGACGGGTGTCGTGTGCTCAGACCTCGTCGAGGTCGGGCAGTTCGTGGCCTCGCCCGGTGTGTCCGACTCCGTGACCCGCGTCTTCACGGGCCGCGTCGTGGACCGCCATGACGCAACGTTGGAGCCCGGTGAGGACTGGATCGCAGTCGAGTTCCGCCCGGACGAGGTGGACACCGCCATCGCCCAGGGGATGATCACGGACGGAGCAACCCTGGCTGCGCTGCTGCTCGTCCGGGACCGCCCCGGTTCCTGACGATCAGCAGGTGCGGAACTCGATTCCGAGGAGCTCGGCGGCGGCCCGGTAGTCCGCGACCCGGTCGCCGATCGACAGCGACCAGTGGTGCCCGACGCCCGTCCCGCTCCACTCGTCCACCCACTCGCCGGGATCCCGCCCGAAGTCGACGCGCGACGTCGTGTTGCCGATCTGCAGGAGCGGGCCGGGGACGACGTTCCCCGTGGAGGCGATGAACGACAGTCGCCCGTCGCGGTCCTGGCCGAGGCCGAGCAGGGTCACCGGGCCGTGCTGCACGTCGAACTCGACGGACACGCCCCATCCGCGCTTGCCGTGGTAGACCCCGAGCCCGCGGAGCAGCGGGTCGCGCGACGAGACGGCGAGGTTCGCCGGACCGTCGTGGCCCATCTCGACCACGCCGTCCTCGAAGTCGAGCGCCTGGAGCTCGCAGAACGACCCGCCGGCACCGGCGACCTGCGTCACGAGCTGTGCGACCGTGGTCCGCAGCTCGTACTCGCCCGTGGTCGGGATGCCGCGAGCGGTGAGCAGCGACGCCCCGAGGATCATGCCGGCACCGAGCCGCTCGTGCTGCTCGCCGTCGAGTCCGCGGTGGTAGTACGCCAGGCTGTCGAGGTCGGCGTCCGCCACCAATCGGTCCAGCCCGACGGAGACGCGCGCGCCCCAGGCCAGGTCGACCTCGTCCACGGAGTCGTCGACCGTGAAGACAGCCCGCGCGAGCGCCACGCGGTCGGCGACCTCCGTCTCCGTCACCTGTTCGACCCGGTGCCGGAGGTCGTCGAACTCGAGCACCTCGACGTGCGATCCAAAGGTCGTCGGGAGCAGTGTCAGGTCGGTCGAGACGTCGAGCATGCCGGGGTAGAGGTGCCCCATCAGGCCGTGCCGAGCATGCCGAAGCGCTGCACGGACGTCGGCGGCCCGCACCCACCGGGCGATGCGATCCCAGGCGGCATCCTGCTGCAGCCAGCCGGACACCGACCGGAACGGGACACCCGCCCGCCGGAACACGTTGCCGATCTCCGGCACTGGGCACTGCCCGCAGTAGGCGAGCCACTCGCCGGTGCCGAACGTGTCGTGGTCTATGCGGGGGGTCGGCTGGAGGTCGATGACGAGGACGGGGGTGTTCGTGCGTTGAGCGATCGGGAGCACCATCGACGACGTCAGGTAGGTGGCGACGAAGAGCACGATCAGGTCGCAGTCGGCACCACGCAGCCGTTCCGCAGCCCTTGCGGTGTCCGTGGCGTCGGACACGAAGCCCGCGTCGACGATCTCGGCGTCCATCGCCTCGAACCGGCGTGCGACGTACGCCGCGGAGCCCTCGAGTTGCGGCAGCAGGGCGGGGAACTGCGGCCAGTACGCGCCGAGTCCACCCGAGACGAGCCCGATCCGGGTCCGCCGCCGCGTCCGCATCGGGAGCAGGTCGGACACCGCCGTGGGAGCTGTCGTCGTGGTCATCGGAGGTCCTCCTGGTCGGTGAGCAGCTCGACTCGGACCTCGCCGGTGATGCCGGTCCGCAACTGCGCGGGCTTCAGGAACGTGGTCTGTGTCGCTGCGGCGTAGCGGGGTGCGAGCGTCCCGTACACGGTCACGGCGAGTTCGTGTCGCCCGCTGTCCACGCCGGGGATCGTGAACGTCCAGGGCGCGCAGAACGCCGCGGCGACCCGCTCGCCGTCGAGCTCGACCTCGACCGCACCGCGGACGGTCCCGAGGTCGATGCGGATCGCGCCGCGGGCCGAGGTCGAGATCGGCGTGGAGTACCGGACGGCTCCGCTCCAGCTCTCGAGGTGCTGCTCGGACCAGTCCTCGAACCGCGCCGCCGTGGGGACGGTCCGGACCCGGACGGGCTCGGGCCACGCGGCCCCCGATGTGGAGAACGCTCGGGGCGCGACCGTGACCTCGAGGGTCGCGGGCGCGTCCGTCGGCACGTCGAGGGTCACCGTCCGTCCGGACACGACAGTGTCGCGTCCCGGGATGTCGACGTGCTGCGGGTCGACCGGCAACTCGACGGCGGCGGCACCGGCGGGCAGGCGCAGTGCGAACGTCTCCGCCCGTGGCACGCTCGACACGGCGGTCTCGAACGGGACGGCGGTCGAGCCGACCTCCGGCGGTCCGCTCAGCCAGTGCGCCGCCGGGAGCGGGTGCGGCCGGACCGCTGCGCGTGCGTGCACGGTCGACCCGGTCCGCGCGGGGAGCAGGACCACGGGTTCGTCGTCGGGCCCGACCGACCAGTCCGCGCCGCTCGGGACCGCGACCGTGCCGGATCGCGTGACGAGGACGAGGTCGACGAAGAGGGGTGTCATCGACGTCACGCCGTCCGTCATCACCTCGATGACGTGGTCGCCCGCGACGAGTGTCCCGAGTTCGTGCAGGAAGTAGTTCGGCAGGTCCCCGAGGCCGGACTCGTAGTACTCGACCTTCTCCTGCCGCGCGACCGCCTGACCGTCGAGGAACACGGTGAGTGCGCTCGGCGCACCCGTGACGACCCGGACGTCGGACGCATCGGCGTCGATCCGGAACGCGCGACGGAACGTCGCGGATCCGTCGACGACCCCCCGTTCACCGGCGCCGACGAACTCCGGACGGACCGAACGCTCGCCGGGTCGCTCGAGGCGGAACGCCGACGTGACGTGTGCTGCTGGGTGGGTCGAGCCTCCAGGCAGGGCCGGCGTGCCCAACCGGTACTCCAGCACCCCGACCGTGGACGCGAAGCGGACCGACGCCGTGGCGTCGAATCCGGAACCGGTGAGTTCCAGCTCGACCCCGTCGAACCAGGCGCGCGTCACGCAGGCGGAGGAGATGGTCAGTTCCAGGTCTCCCGGTTCGGGGACCCGGACCAGGGCGCGGACGGCGACCTCCTCGCCGACTGCCGGCGTCTCGTGCGTCACGAACTCCTCGGCGATGAAGCCCTTCGGGTCCTGCGCCGCACCGAGTGCACCGTCGCGACCGAGTGACGCCGAGAACCGCTGCACGGTCCACCCGGGACCGGCGAGCGGGGCGCCCTCACGTGCCCGTGCGGCGGAATCCGGGTCGAGGGGCTCTGGTGCCTCCCTGTCGGAGAACGGGCCGCTGACGAGCAACTCCTGTCCCATCGTCACGGTGACCGGGGTGCTGCCCTCGGCGGTGACCTGGTCGATGCTCCAGAGCTCGAGCGGGATCGGTTCGGTGCTCGCCGGCAGGGCGAAGTCTGCCCAACGGTTGTCGAGGGTCGGGACGAGTTCCTGCGACCAGGCCGTCTCGAGCGATCGGACGATCGGTTTCGCCGGTGCCTCGAGCCGAGGTCCGTCGACGGCGTCCCCGGTCCGCCACACCACGATCAGGAGCGGTGAGCCGCCCGAGGTGACGGCGATCGTGGTGGAGGCGCCGTCCGCGGCGACCTCGAACGACGTGGGCGTGCGCCGTCCGGTGGCCGGGTCCCAGACCTCGGCCTCGACGACGGCACCGCGCACACGCAGCTCGTCGTGCTGCCCGTACCTGGTGGCGTCGAAGTCGATGTCGTCCCAGCCGCCAGCACCCTCGTCGGTGCGGAGCGGGAACGCCGTGGCGTTCGGGAACGCGCCCGGCAGCAGCGCGACGCCGTGGTCGCCGTGTTCCTGCGCGCGGACCCCGTGCGCGGAGCGGGCGAACAGGGTCGCGCGGTCGACGGCAGCCACGGCCGCTTCGGGGGTGGGGAACCGCTCGATGCCGACGAGCCGTTCGTCGACGTCGCCCACGCCGAGGACCCGCCCGCCCGCGCGGAGGAGCGCGGCGAGACGGTCCACGACGACGTCGGGCAGACGGGTCGTCGACGGCAGGATCACCGTGCCGAAGCGGAAACCGTTCACGTCGAGGGTCCGGTCACCTGGGACCGACCGTGCGAACGAGTCCTCGTCGACGACGTCGAAGTCGATGCCGCTCCGATCGAGCAACCCCGGCTGTGCGCGGAACCAGTCGTTCTTCCCCGCGAGCGCCATGTAGGTCCGCTGCGTCACGTCGACCCCCGGGTACTCCTCGCCGATGTCGCCGTCGAGGAAGTGGTCGATCGGCAGGTCGGGAGGGAGCTCGCTGCTGATCGAGGTGGACGGGTACAGCACCGCCACGTCGACGGCGTGCCGCCCCCAGGTCATGAGTGCCGACACCCGAGCCACCGCTCGCGCGAACTCCGGGTACACCGCGTAGTACGGCTGCCGGAAGTCTGTGGACGGCGGAGCCCACTCGAACCAGCCCGCGCGGAGACCGTAGTAACTCGCGTGCGGGTTGTAGAGGTTGGCACCGCTCCGGAAGAAGGGGATGAGCCAGTCCCACGTGTCCTCGAGCGTCCCGCCCCAGCCACTGGAGTGGAACGACTCGATCCAGACGCGCGGGTGGTCGTACATGTCGGCCATCGACGAGTGGATCCTGGAGTCGCCCTCGTGGTCGCTGCCCACCGCGTCGAACCACCGGTGCGTGGCGTAGTAGTCGCCGTAGAGCTGCGTGCTCTGCGTCGGGACACCCGCACGCGCCGGGTTCATCTGGTCGGCGCCGATCAGCATGCCCCTCGACCGATGCCACTCGCCGAGCGGCTTGAAGAACGCCCGCTCCGCGAGGAGGGTCCTGACGCGGTGGTAGTCGGCGCGGACGCCGGCGCTCGCCGGTGACCCGTGGTCCCAGAGCGCGGGCAGGCACGCGACGAGGTCGTAGCCGGTCTCGTCACGGAACCGCTCGGCGAAGGTCGCCGACCAGGTCGGCATCGCCGGGAGCTCGTCCTGGAAGCTGCCGACGATCGTCGTGCCGACGTGCTCCGGGACGCGCCGTTCGTACTCGCCGTGCACGAAGTCGATGAGGCGGGCGACGGAGCCCTGGTCGAGGTAGTCGAACGAGGTCTCGTGCCAGGCCACGACGCGGAGACGCGAACCCGCCGGCAGATCGACCCGGCCGTCTCGGACCTCGTGCCGCGCCCATCGTCCGTCGGCGTCGGGCTCGACGTCGAACACCGCGATGAGGTGTTCGCGCGGTTCCTCCGGGAGGACCCCGTCGGCCGGGACCTCGACCACGTGCGCACGGAGCGATCGACCGGCCGCCTCCGGGTGCTGCGCCGTGATGACACCCTGCAGGTTCGCGCCGGAGAAGCCGATCTGGTCGTAGAACCACAGGGCGATGCCGATCTCCCGCGCGCGGTCGCAGGTGTACCGGAAGAGCTCCCACCAGCGCTCGCCGAACCACACCGGGTCGTCCGGCGGGGCACCGTACGTCGGTCCCTTCGGGGCGAGGTTCATCAGGACGAGGTTGCGGATCCCGCCGTCCGCGAAGCGTCGCAGCTGCCAATCGATGCCCTCCTCGGTCACCGTCCCACCGCTCCACCACCAGAGCGGGGTCGGGCCGTACTCCGACGGCGGGGTCTCGAAGCGCTCCACGAGTGCTGGATCGATCACGTGCGTCACTCTCCTTGCGAGTGTGTGCTGGTCAGTGGGTGGTCGTGCTGATCGACGGATCGATCGACCACGGATCGCCGTCGGCACCGCTGTGCTCGAGGAGCGTGCGCTGTGCCTCGAGGAGCCGGTGTCGGTCGGCGCGACGTCGTTCCTGTGCCACCGGATCCGGGATCGGGGTCGCCATCTGCAACCGCTGCGTGTACGGGTGCTCCGGGTTCGTCGCGACCGTCTCGGCGTCGTCGAGCTCGACGACCTCCCCACCGAGGAGGACCGCGGTCCGGTCGCTCATCCGGCGCACGACACCGAGGTCGTGGCTGATGAAGAGGTACGCGACCCCGGTCCGCTCCTGGATCGTCTGGAGCAGGTCGAGCACACGGGCCTGGGTCGTCATGTCGAGTGCGCTCGTCGGTTCGTCGCAGACGATGAGCTCGGGTTCGAGCGCGAGGGCCCTGGCGATGGCGATCCGCTGCCGCTGGCCACCGGAGAACTCGCGCGCGAGCCGGGTCCCGGCGTCACTCGGGAGCCCCACCGCGTCGAGCAGCCGGGCGACCGTGTCGCGACCGGCGGAGACACGACGGACCCGCAGGGGCTCGGTGAGGATGTCTTCGATCGTCAACGACGGGTTCAGCGACGAGTACGGGTCCTGGAAGACCACCTGGATGCCCTGGGCGACCCGGCGTCTGGCGGACCTGGACAGGGTGTCGATCCGGGTCCCGTGGAACGCGATGGACCCTCCGGTGACAGGTGCGAGGCCGAGGACGGCGCGACCGATGGTGGTCTTGCCGGACCCGGATTCGCCGACGAGCCCGAGGGTCTCGCCTCGGCCGATGTCGAACGAGACGCCGCGGATGATGGTCGTTGTCCGTCGGAAGCCGCGCGCCGGGTACGCGACCTCGAGATCACGGACGCTGAGGAGCGGTTCGGCGGTGCCGTTCGTGTTCTCGTCGGGCATGTCAGTGCACCTCCGCGGTGGTCGCGGCCGCCAGCAGCTCGCGCGTGTAGGGGTGGGACGGCGCTGCGAACACGGTCCGGACGTCGCCGGTCTCGACGATGTGCCCACCGCGCATCACGCTGACGGTGTCGCAGATGTCGGCGACGACACCGAGGTTGTGCGTCACCAGGACCATGCCGAGACCGCGTTCGTCCCGGATCTCGCGCAGCAGGTCCAGCACGTCGGCCTGGATCGTCACGTCGAGGGCGGTCGTCGGCTCGTCGGCGAGGATGACGTCGGGATCGGCGGCGATCGCGCCCGTGATGAGCACGCGCTGGGCCATCCCGCCGGAGATCTCGTGCGGGTACATGTCGAACACGGCGGTCGGGTCCTTGATGCCGACCCGCGCCAGCAGCCCGAGGAGGTCCGTGCGCGCGGCACGACGGCTGATCGGCTTCACCGCACGGACCCCGACGACGAGCTGCTGTCCGACGGTGAGCGTGGGGTCGAGGTTGCTCATCGGCTCCTGCGGCACGTAGGCGATCCGCTTGCCCCTGACCGCGCGGAGGGCCGCGTCGGAGCCGAGGATCTCGGTGCCGTCGAACACGATCGACCCGGCGGCGACGGCCTCGCGGGGCAGGATGCCGAGGACGGAGAACACCGTCTGCGACTTCCCCGACCCGGATTCCCCCACCAGACCGTGGATCACCCCGCGGTGCACGTCGAGGTCGATGCCGTGGACGACCTCGGTGTGGTCGTCCCCGTTCGGGTAGGCGATGTGGAGGTCCCGGACGGAGAGGAGTGCGTCCCGCGCGGGCGCCTGTGCTGGAGTCGCTGTCGCGGTCAGGCGGTCACGCAGTTCGGTCCGCTGTCTGCGGGTCAACTGCCGGGGAGCGGCCGTCACCTGCAGGACGTCCCGCAGCGCGTTCCCGAGCAGGACGAGCACGAGTGTCGTCAGGCTGATCAGGACCGTCGGCGCGACCACCGCACCCGGGTTCTGGTAGATCGACGCGAAGGACGTCTGCAAGATGCCGCCCCACGACGCCTCCCGCGGGTTCCCGAGCCCGAGGAACTCGAGACCCGCCTGGATGCCGATCCCGGCGGCGAGCACGAACGAACTCTGGATGATCACCGGTGCACGGACCGCGATGAGCACGTGCCGGAACACGATGCGCAGGTCCGAGAGCCCGGAGACGCGGGCCGCGTCGATGTACAGCTCGCGTCGGACCTGGGTGACGACGGCCCGGACGAGGCGGAAGAACGACGGCGCGATCAGGAGTCCGAAGACCGCCATGGCGATGAGGATCGACGGCCCGATCACCGTGTACAGCGCGATGAGGAGGACGGTGCCGGGCAGAGCGAGCACGACGTCCGACAGCCAGCCGGACACCCGGTCCGTCCAGCCGCCGAGGAACCCGGCCGCGAGGCCAGCGGTGACGCCGATCACGACGGACACCACGAGGACGACGACGCAGGCGAGGAAGGTCCCGCGTGACGCCCAGATGAGCCGGGAGAGGATGTCGCGTCCCGAGGAGTCCCCACCCAGGACGAAGGGTCCGGAGAACGGCTTCGCGTTCGTCAGGTCGACCCTGGTGAGGTTCTGGTCGTACGGCGCGAGCACCGGCGCGAGCAGGGCGACGGCGACGAGCGCCGCGAGGAACACGATGCACGTCATCGCCATCGGGTTCCTGACGAGTCGACGGAGCGCTGATGCCCGGCGGGCGCGGGTCTCGACGGCGCCGCCACCGACCTCCGGGTCGACGCTCGTCGCGGTGATCTGTTCGACGCTCATGCCTGCCTCGCCTTCGGGTTGAGCCACGCTGCCGCGATGTCGGCGAGCAGGTTCACGACGACGACCACGACGATGGTGAAGAGCACGCACCCCATCACGGCCGGGACGTCGCCCTGGAGCGCCGTGGACACGGTGAGGTCGCCGACACCCGGGAGCGCGAAGACGCGCTCGATGAGGACCACACCGCCGAGCAGCCCGATCGTCTGCAGTCCGAGGATCGTCAGACCGGGGCCCGCCGCGCTCCGCAGCACGTGCACGAACACGATGCGCCGTTCGGCGACGCCACGGGAGCGCAGCGTCCGGACGAAGTCCTGCGAGAGCACGTCGGCGACGGCGCCTCGGAACTGCTGCGCGGCCCCGCCGACCGACCCGACGAGGACCGCGAGCACCGGGAGGACGAGCGCGCTCAGCCACCCGGTGACGCTCACCGTCGGGGACACGTACCCGGTGGCGGGCAGCAGGTGCAGCCCGACCGCGAACGTCAGGACGAGCAGGATCGCCACGATGAAGCCGGGGACGGCGGCACCGAGGACGCTGACGAACTGCAGGACGCGGTCGATCCAGCCGCCTTTCACCGCTGCGGCGACGCCGACCAGGATGCTGATCACGGCGGTGAGCACCAGGATGATCACCGCGAGGCTCGCGGTCACCGGCACCCGGGTCGCGAGCATCGTCGTGATGGGTTCCTGGGTGAAGTAGCTCCGACCGAGCGACCCCGTGAGGAGCCCCCCGAGCCAGTGCAGGTACTGCGTGAACACCGGCTGGTCGAGCCCGAGCTCGACGACCTTCGCCTGCACGGTCGCCTGCGTCGCCTCCTTCCCGAGGATGGCGCGGGCGATGCCAGGGCCGTTGCTGAAGACGAGGAAGTACGTCGCCATCGTGACCACGAGGGTGAGGAGGACCGCCGATCCAAGCCGCCGGACGACGAGTCTCAGCACGGTGCGCCGCCGCCCGCCGTCACCGGAAGTCCCAGAGGTTCGGGATGAGGTGGAACTGGTCGGTCTGCTTCGGCGCGAGGTCCTTCGAGGTCAGCGCGAAGTAGCTCTTCACGTCCACCCACGGCGCGTACCAGGCCTGATCAACGACGTACTCGTTGATCGCCTGGGCGTTCTCGTCGGCCGCCGAGCCCTGCAGGGTCTGCGCCTTGTCGAGGAGCGGCTGGAGCTCCGGGTCGCTGGTGTGCCGGACGTTCCAGATCGAGTCCGGCTGCAGCGACTGGACGATGTCGAAGAGCGAGTCCGCGGTGCCGAGCTGGATCGGGAACACCGGGAAGTCACCGCGGAGCACCTTGTCCTGGGCTGTCGGTCCGGAGATCGTGACCTGATCGACCTTGATCTTCAGGAGCGCGAGCTGCTGCACGACCATCGGGTTGACCTTGTTCCCGCTGCCGTCGTCGCTCGCCTGGTTCGGGATCTGGAGGGTGAAGCCGTCGGCGTACCCGGCCTCCTGCATCAGCTGCTTGGCCTTCTTGACGTCGTAGGGGTACTGGTCGTCGAGCTTCGCCTGGTAGGCGGTCTCGTTCGGCGTGAAGATCTGGGTGGTCGGGGTCGCCTCGCCGTTGAACAGGCCCTTCGCGATCGCCTTCCGGTCGAACACCATGTTCATCGCCTGGCGGACACGGACGTCGCCGAGGGCCGGGACGGTCTCGCCCGCGCGGTCGGCGATCGCGAGTCCGCTCCAGCCGGAGAGGTGAGACAGGACCTCGAGGCCGGACGACGACGCCTGCGCCGCGGTCGACTGGTCGATGACGGCGCCCTGGATCTCCTTCGAGCGCAGCGCGTTGAGTCGTGCGTTCACGTCGGGCATCACCTTGAGCACGAGGTTCTCGTACGGGTACGACTTCGCGTCCCAGTAGTCGTCGCGCTTCTGGAACGTGTAGACCGATCCGCTCGTCGTCTTCGACGGCACGAGCGTGTACGGCCCGGAGCTCACGACCTTCGACCCGACGTCCTCGCTGTCGAGCTGCGAGGGGCTCGCGACGATCCCGGGCGCGAAGCACATGAAGGTCGGCAGCTGCCCGGTCGGTTGCTTCGCCGTGAGCGCGACCGTGTCGGAGTCGGGTGTCGTGATCTGCATCCCCGCGACCCGGCCGGCGTCACTGCCGCCGCCGGTCTGCATGTGCTCGATCGACGCCTTCACCGCCGCCGCGTCGACCGGCTTGCCGTCGGAGAACTCCATCCCGTCGCGGAGCTTCATCGTGAGCGTCTTCGCGTCGTCGCTCATCGAGAAGCTCTTGGCGGCCGCGGGGTGCACCTTCCCGTTCTGGTCGCACCGCAACAGCGTGTCGTACACCGCGTGCCACCGCCAGACGAGGTCACCTGCGCTCGACTGCAGCGCGGGGTCGAGCGACGGCGGCCGACCGGAGACCGCCAGGGTCAGGGTGGTGTGGTCGCCCGTGGCGCTCTGGGCACCGGAGGTGCAGCCGGTGAGCGCGGCGACGGACAGGGCGGCAGTGGCCACCCCGAGGACGATCTTGCACGTGGTTCCGAGCACGTTCACTCCCTTGTCAACGTCGTCGACGGGCGTGGAGCGTGCCACGTCGCCATCGACGGTGGAACTTGGATCGATCATGTTTTAATCGATTAAAAGTGAGGATGCCCGGTGGCTCGGCTCCTGTCAACAGTCAGTGCCGAATCGATTGGCAGGCGTGTGGTGATCGTGCTTGACTGACCGCGTGGCGGGCATCCAGGACCTCGGGCTCGCTGCCGTCGCGCAACTCGCAGGTGTCTCCACCGCGACCGTCTCGAACACGATCAACCGTCCCGAGATGGTCACGGCGAAGACCAGAAGCAAGGTCGAGGCGGCGATCCGCGAACTCGACTTCGTGCCGAACCAGGCAGCGGCGGCACTCCGAACCGGCTTCAATCGCCTGTTCGGTCTGGTGATCCCGGACGTCGTGAACCCCTTCTACGCGACGATCGTCGACGCGGTTTCCGACGCCGCCGACCGCAGCGGTTACTCGCTCGCGCTCTGCGTGAGCCACGACGACCCGGCGAAGGAGCTCCGACAGCTGGACACCCTCGCGCGGCAGCGTGCGGCCGGTGTCCTCGTCGTGCCGCTGACGGCGGACTCCTCACGCCTCTCGATGCTGCGACGCATCGGGTCGCGGCTGATCCTCGTCGACCGCGGCGCGGATCCGGACGAGAGCTGCTCGGTCGCCATCGACGACCGGCACGGCGGTGCGCTCGCCGCCGAGCACCTGCTGGACCTGCCGGGCGATGGACTGACCCTGGTGAACGGACTCCGGTCGATCCGCCAGTGCGAGGACCGACGCAGCGGCGCACGAGGCGCTGTCGCGGAGCGCGGGCTCGACCCGGACGCGATCGTCGAGTTCGAGACGGACGCGATGACGATCGACTCCGGATTCGAGATCGGTCGCCGCATCGTCCTCGCCGGTGCACCGCGGCGGGTGTTCTGCACCAACGACCAGCTCGCGCTCGGTGTGATCCGTGGCATGGCGGCCGAGGGCGTGCGCACCCCGGTAGACGCCGTCGTCGTCGGTTACGGGGACCTCGCATTGTCGACCGAGGGTGCGCTTCCGCTGTCGACGGTGGGGCAGCCGAAGCGCGCGATGGGACAGGCTGCGGTTGCTCGGTTGCTCGCCGAACTCACCGAGGGATCCGCGCACCGCCACACCGCGACGCTGCTGGAGCCGGAGTTGCTGGTGCGCGAATCGTCGACACCCTGACCTCTCAGTGCATCCCCGGGCGGATCGTCACGCCGCGATGCGGCGCGCCTCCGCCCGGTCGGCCGACGTGTCGTCGCGCAGCATCCGGTCGGCGGTGCGGAGGGACAGCGCCATGATCGTCAGCGCCGGGTTCGCGATGAGGGAGCTCGGGAAGACCGAGTTGTCGACGATCCACATGTTCGGCACGTCCCACGACCGACCGGCAGCGTCCACGACGGAGCGCTCAGGGTCGGTGCCCATCCGAGCGGTCCCGACGGTGTGCGCGGTGCGGTCGAGCACCCGGACGTCGCGGCCGCCAGCCGCCTCGACGATCGACGTCATCGTCCGGACGGCGTGCCGGGTGATCGCCTCCTCGTTCGCACCGGGGGAGAACGTCACGCGGGCCTTCGGCACCCCGTTCGCGTCGACCTCGTCGGACAGCTCGAGCCGGTTGTCGTCGTACGGCAGGCACTCGGCGTTGATGCCGACGCCGGCCATCTTCGGGTAGTCCCGCAGCGCCTGGACGAGCGCAGCGCCCCGCAGCCCACCGCCACGGACCAGCGAGGTGGCGAGGGTGAGCGGCTGCGCGCCGAGGCTCTGGATGAGGTAGCCCCCGGCGAAGTCGGCGTCACCCGGTCGGATGAAGTCCTCGGTGATGATCGACGACGGGTACCCGCGGTAGGAGCGCATCGACTCGTCGAACGTCGCCCAGACCTGGGTGGCCCCGTGCGCGGTGAAGTTCCGGCCGACCTGGCCGCTGCTGTTCGCCAGTCCGGTGTGGAGCAGCAGTCGCGGGGTCTCGATGCCGCCGGCGGCGAGCACGAGCGATCGGGTCCGCTGCCGGTGGTCGCGGCCACCCTGTCGGTACACGACGGCCTCGACCTCGCCGCGGGCGTCGAGCTCGATGCCGTGCACGAACGAATCGGCGCGGATCTCGGCCCCGAAGGCGACCGCGGCGGGCAGGTACGTGGTGTCCATCGACACCTTCGCGCCGTTCCGGCAGCCCTGGTGACAGGAACCGCAGGCGACGCACGCGTGCCGGAGGCCGTGGTGCTCCTGCATCCGGTCCTCGGTCGTCAGGCCGACGGGCGCGTCCGTCGCGGTGATCCCGACGGCAGCGGCACCGCGCATCATCATGTCCGAGGACGCGTTGCGCGCCGGCGGCCCCATCCGGTAGCGACGGGCTGGGTCCCACGGGTAGTGCGCCGGGCCCGCGACGCCGACGTCGTGCTCGGCCTGCTCGATCCAGCGCACGAGTTCGGCGTGCTCGATCGGCCAGTCCTCGCCCTCGCCGGACTCGGTGCGGAGCCGGATGTCGTGCTCGTTCGGGCGCGGGGTGAACGCTCCCCAGTGCAGCGTCGATCCGCCGACGCCCGTCCCGCTGTTGTTCGGGCCGAACGCGGTCGGGGCGTCCCCGCCGCTGATGCGCTCGTCCATCCAGTTGATGTCACCGGGGGCCTCGACCTCGTCCGGTGTGAACCGTTCCGGGTCGGTGTTCGGGCCCGCTTCGAGCGCGACGACGCGGAGGCCCTTCCGCGCGAGGGTGGCGAGGAGCGGTGCGCCGCCCGCCCCGGTGCCGACGACGACCGCGTCGACGACCTCGTCCTCGTCGTAACGGCGCTGGTGGTCGAGTCTCATCGTGCTGCTCCCGTCGGTTCCCACGCTTCGCGCTGCCCGGCGGCGAGCAGCTGGAAGCCCTGTTTGCGGACGCCGTCGCCACCGTTGGCGAAGCCGTCGTAGTCGATCTCGGCCATCGTCGCCGGGTGTGCGGCCCACTGCTTGACGAGGTCCACCGCGGCGTCCTCGGCCCATGCCCTGAGCTGCTCCGCGTCGAAGGGTCCGACCGCGGGGGTGTGTTCTCCCGCGGTCACCGCGTCGAGCACCGCGGCGAGGTGCTCGTCGCCTCGTGCGGCCTCCGGAGCGAGCGCGTCGAGTCCGGCCCGGTAGGCATCGACGTCGGCCGGCAAGCCGTCGGGCCGCCACCCGTCGCCGAGCCCCGCGGAGAGTTGCGCGTCGACCCGCAGCGCGAGGTCGATCGTCGTGGCGCCGGGCTGCGGGACGACGATCCTGGCCACCGCGCGGAGCGTGTCGAGCTGGTCGACGCTGAGCGACGCGGGGGTCGCTGCGGAGTCGTCGGGCAGGGCGCGCACGGCCAGGATGCCCCGGGTCCGCGCGCTGACCCGCGGCGAGGCGATCACCCGGACGGTCGCCGGCGGGACGACCGGTCCGCCGGCGATCCGGCGCTCCCAGAAGTCCCTGATGCGCTCGGCCACCGCGTCGGGCTGCTCCCACGGCAGCAGGTGTGCGGCGTCCGGGACGACGTCGAGTTCGCCGGCGGTCCAGTGCGGCAGGTTCAGCGTGCGCTGCGCGTCCTCGCCGAGGTCACCGTCGGCAGCGCCGGCCAGGATCAGCGCGGGCACCGGGTTCGGCGGGAAGGTGGTCGACCAGTCCTCGCGGCTGCCGCGGACCAGCCAGTCCGTCCAGGCGCGTGGATCGGCCCGCTGCACGTCGTGCACGGCCATCGCGTGCGGTTCCGGGGGGAGGGGGGCGTCGACGTTCGCCGACACGAAGGTCTCGGCGTCGCTCGGACCGATCGGGCCGTCGGAAGCCCAGCCGAGCATCGTCGCGCGACGCTCCTCGTCCATGGGCTCCTGGGACAGCGGCGAGGCGGCGAGCAGCACGACCGCGCGGAGCCCGAAGAGCCCGTTGGACCCGTCGATCGTGCGGGAGGCGGCGACCGAGGCGACCTTGCCGCCCATCGAGTGCCCGATGAGGACCCAATCGGTGGCGCCGCTCTGCCCGATGACCCGCTCGACCTGTTCGACCATCTCCTCGACGGTCGTGCCCGTCGCCGCGGAGGAGCGGCCGAAGCCGGGCAGGTCGATGCCGACGAGGTCGAGGGTGCCCGCCAACCGGGTGCGGAGCGTGGCGAACTCCTCGGAACTGGACCCGAGGGCGTGCAGGCAGAACGCGGTTGCCGTCATCCTTCGTTTCTACGGCCCACGGTGACCGTGTTCCCAGACGGGTGTACCCCCGGGCGCTCGACAGGCGTCGCGGGTAGGTTCGGTGAATGAGTGCAGAGCTGACGCTCGGCGCCGAGGAAGAGCTGCACCTCATCGACCTCGAGTCCGGCCGACTTTCCGCGAAGGCCCCGCGCCTTCTGCCCAAACTCCCAGCAGACCGTTTCGGCGCAGAACTCCAGCGCACGACGATCGAGACGAACACCCCGGTGGTGACGACACTCGACGACCTCCGGCGGGTGATCGTCGACCTCCGGCAGGAGCTGGCGGGAGCGATCGCGCCGGCGGGTGTCACCATCGCCGCCGCCGGCACGGCTCCCAGGTCGGAGTACGCCGACTTCGAACTGACCTCCGGTGGCCGCTACGGCCGCATGCAGGAGCAGTACCGGATGCTCGTCGACGAACAGCTCATCTGCGGCCTGCAGGTGCACGTCGGCGTGAGCGACCGCGACCTGGCGGTGCAGATCGCCCAGCGCGTCGCACCGACGCTCCCGGTCCTGCTGGCGCTGAGTGCGTCGAGTCCGTTCTGGAACGGCCAGGACACCGGGTACGCGTCGTTCCGGAGCATCATCTGGCAGCGCTGGCCGTCCGCCGGCAGCTTCGGCCGGGTCGAGAGCGCTGCCGAGTACGACAAGGTGCTCGAGGACCTCATCGCGTCTGGCGTGATCGCCGACAAGAAGATGGCGTACTTCGACGTCCGTCCGTCCTCGCACGCACCGACGCTCGAACTGCGGGTCTGCGACGCGACACCCGTGGTCGACGACGCGGTGCTCATCGCCGGGCTGTTCCGCGCAGCGGTCCGCAAGGCCGAGATCGCGGTCGAGTCCGGCGCCGAGTGGCATCCCAGGAGCGAACCGCTGCACCGCGCGGCGATGTGGCAGGCCGCACGCAGTGGACTGAGCGGCGACCTGCTGGGGCTCGGGCAACACCCGGAGCGGCTGCCGGCCGAGATCGCGGTGCGCCAGCTCGTCTCGCGGCTCCGCCCCGAGCTCGAGGAGCTCGGCGACTGGGGAACCGTGAGCGCCCTGCTCGAGGACACCCTTGCGCGCGGCAACTCCACGGACCGGCAGCGGACCGCGTACGCCGAGCGGGGTTCGCTCGACGACGTCGTGGCGCTCGTGGTCGAGGACACCGCTGGTACCCCGTCCGGTCGGGACGACCACCCCGTCGTCGCGATCCCGTCGTACCGGGTCCGTGCCGGCGACGAGGCGGTCGGACCGGGTGCACGCCCCCGTCCCGCGTTCCGCGATCTGGCCGCGTTCTTCCGTGGCTGGGACGCCGAGACGACCATCGACCGGTGCACCGCCCGCGACGCCTGGACCCGGGAGCACGAGGTCGGCTTCGTGGTCGCCGGCGCCGTGCAGGACTTCGGCTGCGACCTCGTCCCGCGCACGGTCAGCGCCTACGAGTGGGACCAGCTCGCGAAGGGCCTCGGGCAGCGTGCCCGCGCGATCGAGCTCTTCCTCCGTGACGCGTACGGCGACCGGCGGATCGTCGCGGACGGCGCGATGGACGAGCGCGACTTCGTCGGCCGCAACGGGTGGGATCCCGACGCCATGCGCCTGCCGAGGGACGCCGTCCGTGCCCCGGTGCTGGGCTTCGACCTCGTGCGGAACGAGTTCGGCGGGTGGCGCGTGCTCGAGGACAACGTCCGCTCCCCCTCCGGCGTGGCGTACGGCATCGCGCTCCGCGAACTCATGGACGAGGTCGTCCCCGACGCGCCCCGGCCGGAACACCTGCGCGATCCGCACGGCGTCATGGACCGGATCGCCCACACGCTCCGCACCAACGCGACGGCCGTCACCGGTGAACGCGAGCCGGTGCTGGCGCTGATCAGCGACGGCCCCGCCGCCGGCGCCTGGTACGAACACCGCAGGCTGTCCGACGGCGCCGGGATGCGCCTCCTGACCGAGTCGGACCTGGACGTCCGCGACGGCCACGTCGTCGAGGCCGCGACCGGTGACGTCCTGCACGCGCTCTACCTGCGGGTGGACCGCGACGCCAGCGCCCTCCGGACCGACCTGACCCCCGATCTCGGCGCGCGGATCCTCGACGCGGCCGAGGCCGGGCGCGTCTACCTGGCGAACGCGCCGGGCAACGCGCTCGTCGACGACAAGGCGATGTACGTCAACGTGCCCGACCTGATCTGGTACTACCTCGACGAGAAGCCGCTGCTCGAGTCGGTGCCGACCTACCGGACCAGCATCGAGGGCGAACGGATGTCCGTGCTCGACCGCGTCGGCGAGCTCGTGACGAAGCCCGTCGACGGCGAAGGCGGCCGCGACGTCCTCATCGGGCCGGCCGCGAGCGCGCCGGAGGTCGCGGAACGCCGACGCGCGATCGCAGCGGATCCCGCGGGGTGGGTCGGGCAAGAGGTCGTCCAGCTCTCGTCGCACCCCACCATCGGGCCAGCCGGGCTCGACCCACGGCACGTGGACCTCCGCGCGTTCGTGTACGTGACCGGCACGGGTCCGGACGACACCCACCTGGCGGACGTCGCGCTCACCAGGGTCGCGCCGGAGGGCAGCCTCGTCGTGAACTCGTCGCGGGGTGGCGGCGCCAAGGACACGTGGATCGTCGGCACGGACCGGGAGGACAGCTGATGTGTGGACTCGCTGGAGAGATCCGGTTCGACGGGACGTCCCCCGACGTCGGGGCGGTCGCCCGGATGACCGGGTGCCTGGTGCACCGGGGGCCGGACGGCGACGGACTCTGGGCGCGCGGCCCGGTGGCGCTCGGGCACCGTCGTCTGTCGATCGTGGACCTGTCGACCGCCGGCGCGCAGCCGATGGTCGTCACGCGCCTCGGCCTGACGATCGCCTACAACGGGATGGTCTACAACTACCGGGACCTCCGCGAGGAACTGCACGGCAAGGGCCACACGTTCGACTCGACGTCGGACACCGAGGTCATCGTCGCCGCCTACGCCGAGTGGGGCGAGTCGTTCGTCGACCACCTGATCGGGATGTTCGCCATCGCGATCTGGGAGCACGCCAGCGGCCGACTCGTGCTCGCGCGCGACCGGCTCGGGATCAAGCCGCTGTACGTGGCGGACGTCCCCGGTGGCGTCCGGTTCGCGAGCTCCCTGCCGGCGATCCTGGCCGGCGGTCAGGTGGACACGTCCATCGACCCCGTCGCCTTCGCGTCGTACATGAGCTTCCACTCGATCGTCCCGGCACCCCGCACGATCCTGTCCGGCGTCGGCAAGCTCCCGCCGGCGACCGTGCGGGTCTACGAACCGTCGGGAGCGTTCCGCGACACGACGTACTGGCAGCCCCGGTTCGAGCGTGACCCCGCCCGTGCCGGTTGGTCGGACGAGGACTGGCAGCACGCGTTCACCGCGTCGCTCCGCACCGCGGTCGAGCGCCGCATGGTCGCCGACGTCCCGGTCGGGGTGCTGCTCTCCGGCGGCATCGACTCCTCGCTGGTGGTCGCCCTGCTCGCCGAGGCCGGTCAGCAGGACCTCGCCACGTTCAGCATCGGCTTCGAGTCGGCCGGTGGGGAGTCCGGCGACGAGTTCGAGTACTCCGACGAGGTCGCCCGGCACTTCGGCACCGACCACCACCGCATCCGCATCCCCTCGTCACGCCTGCTCGACGGCATCGACGGGGCGATCCAGGCGATGAGTGAGCCGATGGTCAGTCACGACTGCGTCGCGTTCTACCTGCTCTCGCAAGAGGTCTCGCAGCACGTCAAGGTCGTGCAGTCCGGGCAGGGTGCCGACGAGGTCCTCGGCGGCTACAGCTGGTACCCGCCGCTCGCGGACGTCCCCCGGGACCAGGCCGCCGAGGCGTACCGGTCGGTGTTCATGGACCGGCGCTGGCCTGCCCTGCAGGGGTTGCTCGGGGAGCGCTGGCGGAGCGACGACGACACCCCGTCGGCGTTCGTGGACGCGGAGTTCGCGCGGCCGGGAGCCTCGACCAGTGTCGATGCCGCACTCCGCAGCGACACGACGATCATGCTGGTGGACGACCCGGTCAAGCGGGTCGACAACATGACGATGGCGTGGGGGCTCGAGGCGCGCGTGCCGTTCCTCGACCACGAGTTCGTCGAGTTCGCGGGCACGATCCCGCCGGAGCTGAAGCTCGCCGACGGCGGCAAGGGCGTGATGAAGCGTGCGGCGCGCGGCATCGTCCCCGATGCCGTCATCGACCGGACGAAGGGGTACTTCCCCGTGCCGGCGATCCGGCAGCTGGAGGGTCCGTACCTGGAGCGCGTCCGCGAGGCGCTGCACGCCCCTGAGGCCCGGGAACGCGGGCTCTTCGATGCACGGGAGGTCGAGCGGATGCTCCAGGACCCGAACAGCACGAGGACCGAGATCGGCGCGAACGCGCTCTGGCAGCTCGGCCTGATCGAGATGTGGCTGCAGCACCAGGGGGTGCGGTGAGCCGGCCGGGAGGCTCGGTGCAGGTGGGCGCATCGGCGTCCGTCGCGCAGTCGGCCGAGACCAGGGCCGCGGTCGACCTGGGCGAGCGGCTCACCGCCGCCTGGGGCTCGTGGGGCCCGACGATGACGCGGAACGCGCGCCGGGTGGCCTTCGTCAGTGATCGGCACGGCACCCCCGAGGTCTTCGTGCAGGACGTCGTCGTCGACGGCCCACTGCCCGATCCCGTCCGCATCCGCCTGTCCGACGACCCGGTCATCCGGGTGACGTGGTCGTCCGACGGGGAGTGGCTCGCCGTCGCCATCGCGACCGACGGCGGCGTGAAGCAGCAGGTCTGGGTGGTGCGACCGGACGGCAGCGACGCCGCACAGATCGCCGGGTCGCGGTACCAGCACGCCGAACTCGGGCCCTGGAGCCGCAGTGGACACCGCGTCGTGATCACCCTGCCGTCGACCGAACCCGAGCAGCCGGCGCGCTCCTACCTGGTCGACCCCGTGTCCGGGGACCGCGACGACCTGGCGGTCGGCGAACTCATCCACATCCTCGACCTGTCGGTGGAGGAACGCCTCGTCGTGCTGCGCGACGGCGCCCGCGGTCACGAGTTCGTCGTGGTCGTCGACCGGCTCACCGACGAGAGCCAGTCGCTCCTCACCGACCCGCCGGACGGTTCCGCCGAGATCGCGTTCCTGCGGCCGTCCCCGGCGAGCGAGACCAGTCCGCTCGTCGCCTACGTCGCGACCGAGGCCGGGCTGCCCCGCCGCGGGCTCGTCGCGCAGCCGGTCGGGCCGCACGGGTGGCGCGGGAAGCCCCGCGGGATCATCGACCGCGACGACGCCGAGCTCGAGTTCCTCGACGCCGACGACGCCGGGCGCACGCTGCTGCTCGGCTGGAACGTCGACGGTCGCAGCGAGCTGGACCTCATCAACACGCACGACGCCTCGCGCACCCCCGTGCCCGACCTTCCCGGGTACGTCGTCACCGACCCGGTGCTCAGCCGGGACGGGCGGAGCGTGATCCTCGCCGTCGAGGGGCCGTCGCGCCCCCGGGAGCTGTGGCGTCTCGACACGAACGCGTTGACCTGGAGCCGGGTCACCGACGTCCCGGCGCTGCCCGACGTGTCGCTGGTGGAGCCGACGCTCGAGCGTTTCACCGCCCGTGACGGACTGGAGCTGACCGGGTGGCTGTACCGGGCGGTGGAGCCGGCCACGTCGACTGCCTTCGCTCCTTCCGGGGCTGCGCACGAGCCTCCCGTCGGTCGTGCAGCGATGCTGCACCTGCACGGCGGGCCGGAGTCGCAGGAGCGGCCGACGTTCTCGCCGCAGCACCAGGCGCTCGCCGCAGCGGGGATCACGGTGTTCGCGCCGAACATCCGCGGGTCCAGCGGGTACGGGCGGGAGTTCGTGCACGCCGACGACCTCGGGTTGCGGTGGAACGCGCTCGCGGACGTCGTGGACTGCGCGTGGTTCCTCGTGACGAACGGGTACGCCGAGCGTGGGCGGGTCGCCGTCGAGGGCCGGTCGTACGGCGGGTACGCCACGATCGCCTCGCTCGCGTTCACGCCAGACGTGTTCGCCGCCGGGGTGATGGTGTGCGGGATGAGCGACTTCGCGACGTTCTACCGGGACACCGAGCCGTGGATCGCCTCGGCCGCCGCGACGAAGTACGGGCACCCCGTGGACGACGCTGCGCTGCTCGAGTCGCTGTCGCCGATGCGGGCGATCGACGACGTGACGGCGCCGCTGCTCGTCGTGCACGGGGAGCTCGACACGAACGTCCCGATCGGCGAGGCGCACCAGGTCGTCGAGGCCCTGCGTGCGCGGTCGCACGACGTGTCGTACCTGGAGCTCGAGGGCGAGGGGCACGAGTACCGGCGGGCGTCCTCCCGAGCGCTGCTGGTGCGGACGATGGTGGAGTTCCTGGCGTCGCGCTTGGTGTGACGCCGGGCTGGGGTCGGGGGTTGTTCGCGCGTGGGAGGGGTCGATTCGCGCGTGGGAGGGGTCGATTCGCGCGTGGGAGGGGTCGATTCGCGCGTGGGAGGTCGATTCGCGCGTAGGGGGGCGATTCGCGCGTAGGTGTCCTGTCTTCCCGACCCCCTACGCGCGATTCCGCTTCCCATCCCGGGCGTCATGGGTCGGAACGCCGGGGAGCTCGTTCGTGGATTCTCTAGGATCGAGGTATGGCGAGCACGATCCCCGGATTCGGCGCGGAGCGCATCACGCAACGGGGTCTTCGCGATCGTGTCTACGACCGGGTCCTCGACGTGCTCATGGGACCGGACGTCGAGCCGGGCATGCGGTTGTCGATCGACGGGCTCGCCCGGACGCTCGGGGTCTCGCCGACGCCGGTGCGCGAGGCGCTCGTGCAGCTCGAACGGACAGGGCTCGTCACCCGCGAGGCGAACAAGGGGTACCGCGTCGCCCCGCCCCTCGCCGGGGACCAGCTCGAGGCGTTGTTCGACGCCCGGTTGATCGTCGAGAGCGGTGCCGTGGAGCTCGCCGCACGGGGTGACGTCGAGGGGCTCCGGGAGCGCCTGGTCCTCGCCCTGTCGGACCAGGCGGCCGTCGCCCGCGAGGTCGCCGTCGTCGGGTCGGCGCAGGCCTCAGAGGAACTCATGGCCAGGTACTTCCGGAGCGACTGGCAGTTCCACCAGCTGATCTTCGACGCGGCCCGGAACCCGTTCCTGCTCGAGATGTCGGACATCATCACGACGCGCGTGCACCGGATGCGGCAGATCGTCGAGGGTGGCGGGGACGACACCGACCGTGCCGTCCACGAGCACCAGGCGATCGTCGATGCGCTCGCGTCCGATCCGACGTCCGCCGTCGCGGCGATGCGCCTGCACATCGACGCCGTGCGGTTGCGGTCCCGCGCGGACGCGTCCCACGCGGGCTGACGCGGCTGGCACGTGGGGGTGCTCGCGCGGGCGCGGGCGCGGGCGCTTGTGCAGGTGCGGGTCCTCGTGCGGGTCCTCGTGCTCCGACTCGGAACGACAATCCCGATGTCGTACGACAGCGGCACTGTCGCTGGACCGCGGACGCAACAGTTGCGCGCGCAAGTGGCGACGAAGTCGATGTCGTATGACAGTGGTGTTGTCGCTCGTTGTGGACGCAACGGTCCTGGCGCGCATGACGGGCAGCCGCGCGCGTCCGAGCTCGGTGGCGCAGACTACGAGTCGACGCTGTCGACGTGTCGAGGACACGACGTTCGGAAGGGGCCGGGATGCACGAGGAGCACGACTGCTGCGCACCGGTCGGCCGCGCGGCGCTGATCGGCGGTGCGGTCGGTCACGTCGGTGCCGCGGCGACCGCGGGCGCCGCGGACAGTGGGCACCGGATCCCGCAGGCGACCGTGCCCGCGCAGACGTTCCTGATGGGCGACGCGCTCGGCGACGCGAAGTGGGGCGACGGCGAGACGCCCGTGCACCCGGTGTCGCTCGACGCCTTCGAGATCGACACGACGAGCGTCACGAACGACGACTTCGCCCGGTTCGTCGAGGCGACCGGGTACCGCACCGAGGCCGAGTCGTTCGGGTACTCGGCCGTGTTCCACCTGGCGTTCGCCGGTGCTGACGACGACGTGCTCGGGCAGCCGCCCCAGACACCCTGGTGGCTCGGCGTCCGTGGCGCCGACTGGCGGCATCCGGGCGGCCCGGCATCGTCGGTCGACGAGCTCGGCGACCACCCGGTGGTGCACGTCTCCTGGAACGACGCCGTCGCCTACTGCGACTGGGCCGGACGAGCACTGCCGACCGAGGCGCAATGGGAAGCCGCGTCCCGTGGTGGACTCGAGGGCGCCAGGTACCCGTGGGGCGACGACCTGCTCGACCCCTCGGCCACCGACGATCTGTGGCGCGTGAACATCTGGCAGGGCGTCTTCCCGACGGAGAACACGCTCGACGACGGGTTCCTGACGACGGCGCCGGTGCGCTCCTTCGGGCCGAACGCCTACGGGCTCTGGCAGACCGTCGGCAACGTGTGGGAGTGGTGCGCCGATGCCTGGTCCGCCACGACGTACGCGTCCGACGCGGAAGCGGGCACCGTACATGCGCCGACGGGGCCGAGCGTCGACGCCCCCGATGCGCCACGGCTGATGCGCGGCGGCTCGTACCTGTGCCACGACTCGTACTGCAACCGCTACCGGAACGCCGCGCGATCATCGAACACGCCGGACTCGTCGATGGGCAACGCCGGCTTCCGGACGGTCTCCCGGGTCTGAGCCGGCGGACGCCCGTGCCGAGGTTCGGGTCAGCGGCACGGGCGCCCTGATCCTCCGGGCCCGGACTCCTTCGGAGCCCCCGTACGGGGGGTTTGGTCCGATTCGGTTGCGCTCCGCCGACGAGCATGTATCTTTCCTATAGGAAAGAGGTTCAGCGATGAATCATCGACGTGCAAAGGAGCATTCCGTGACCACAGCACAGGACTGGGTCCAGCAGGACTGGGATCCGACCACCTGGACGGCGGACACCTGGCCCATCGCGGCATGTCTGCACGGCTTCCCGGCCGTCGGCAGCGACGGCGTCGCCGTGCACGACGCCCCGGCCGAGGTGTGGGACGACATCTTCGGGCAGGTCAGCGCCGCCGGGTTCTCCCTCGCCGAGCTCGCCGACAGCCACATCCGACCCGCCGACCTCGAGCCGTCCCGGCGTGACGAGCTCTTCGCGATCGCGCGCTCGCACGGCATCGGCATCCCGTCGGTGCACCTGCAGCGCAAGAGCGTCATCCAGCCGGGCCAGGAGGAGGACAACCTCGCCTACGCCCACCGCACCATCGACGCGGCGGCCGAGTGGGGCATGCAGGTCTTCTCGACCGGGCTGCACCAGCCGTTCAACGAGGCCCAGCAGCGCGCGCTGTGGTTCTGGACCGCGCAGGGCCCGACCGACCCGGACGACCCCGAGGTCTGGATCGCGGCGGTGTCCCGACTCCGCGAACTCGGCGAGCACGCGGCGTCCGTCGGACTCCCGATGGCACTCGAGCTCTACGAGGACACGTACCTCGGCACCGCCGACAGCGCGGTCCGCCTCGTCGAGGAGATCGGGCTCGACAACGTCGGCCTGAACGCCGACGTCGCGAACCTCATCCGTCTGCACCGCCCGGTGGAGGACTGGAAGGAGTTGTTCGCGAAGACCCTGCCGTACACGAACTACCTGCACGTGAAGAACTACACGCGGGACGAGTCGGCCGACGGGAGCTGGTCGACGAGCGTGCCGAGCACCATGGAGACCGGCCTCATCAACTACCGCCAGGTCCTCCGCGATGCCGTCGCGAACGGCTTCCGCGGCATCCTCATGACCGAGCAGTACGGCGGGGACAGCCTCGGCGTCTGCGCCACCAACCAGCAGTACATCCGTTCCGTCCTCGCGACCTCGGTCGTCGGGACGACGCAGCAAGGAGCAACTCGATGAGCACCCTCGACATCGCCGTCGTCGGATCCGGCTACATGGGCGGTGGGATCGCGCAGGTCCTCGCCCTCGCCGGCCACACCGTCCGGATCGCGGACGTGTCCGCCGAGATCGCCGAAGCCAACCGCGCGCGGCTCATCACCGAGACGGAGCAGTTCGTCGCGGACGGCCTCTTCCCCGCGGATGCCGTGTCCCGCGTCGACGCGCACCTCAGCGCCGCCGCCTCGATCGAGGAAGCGGTCGCCACGGCCGACTTCATCGAGGAGGCGGTCCCCGAGAAGCTCGAGATCAAGCACGACACCCTCCGTCGGATCAGCGCCGCCGCGAAGCCCGACGCGATCATCGGCTCGAACACCTCCACCATCCTGATCCAGTCGCTCGCCGAGGCCGTCACCGGTCCGGAGCGGTTCCTCGGGGTGCACTTCTCGAACCCCGCGCCGTTCATCCCCGGCGTCGAGCTCATCCCGCACCCGACCACCGGTGAGCACGCCGTCGAGGTCGCCGAGGCAGTCGTCGCCGCGACGGGCAAGCAGTCCGCGCGGGTGAAGGACGCCACCGGCTTCGTGCTGAACCGGCTGCAGTACGCACTGTTCGAGGAGGCGACCAAGATCGTCGACGAGGGCATCGCGACGCCCGACGACATCGACACGATCGTCCGCACGACGTTCGGGTTCCGCCTGCCGTTCTTCGGCCCGTTCGCGATCGCGGACATGGCCGGACTCGACGTCTACGCGTTCTGCTTCGAGTCGCTGCAGACCCGCTGGCCCGAGCGCTTCGCGACCCCGTCGTCGCTGCAGCAGCACGTCGACGCCGGCGAGCTCGGCACGAAGTCCGGCGCGGGGTACCTCGAGGTACCGGCCGACCGGACGCCGGAACTCGTCGCCTACCGCAACCGCGCCTACGTCGCCATGCAGAAGCTCCTCGACGAGCTCGGGCCGGCACCGATCCACTGACCGAACGGGAGCGAGACATGAGCAACCAGAGCAAGACCGTCGTCCTCACCGGAGCAGCCTCCCCGCGCGGCATCGGCCGCGCCACCGCCCACCATCTCGCAGAGGCAGGGTGGGACATCGGGATCATCGACCTCGACGACGACGCCTCGAAGGCCGTCGCGGCCGAGATCCAGGAGCAGCACGGGGTCCGTGCGGTCGGTGTCGGCGCGAACGTCGCCGACGAGTCCGCCGTCCGGGCGGCGTTCGACGCCATCGAGGCCGACATCGCCCCGATCACGGCCCTCGTGAACCTGGCCGGGGTGTCCTCGGCGCACGAGTACCTCGACCTGCCGGAGGGCGAGTGGCACCGCGTCCTGTCGATCAACCTCGACGGCGTGCACTTCGCCAGCCTCCGTGCCGCGGAGTCGATGGTGCAGACCGGCTACGGCCGCATCGTCAACCTGTCGTCGGTCTCCGCCCAGCGCGGCGGCGGCACGTTCAGCAAGACGCCGTACACGGTCGCGAAGGCCGGCGTCATCGGGCTGACCCGTGGACTGGCGCGTGAGCTCGGGCCGAAGGGCGTCACGGTGAACGCCATCGCCCCTGGCCCGATCGACACCGACATCATGGGCGGCACGCTGACCGAGGAGCGCAAGACCGCGATGGCAGCCGACGGTGTGCTCCCGCGCATCGGGACCCCGCGGGACATCGCGGCGGCGATCGCCTACCTGATCAGCGAGGACGCCGGGTTCGTCACCGGTCAGACCCTCAACGTCGACGGCGGCCTCTACATGCACTGACGGCGAGGCCGTTCCCCTGTACCGCACCGTGCTCGCGAAGGAGCGAACCCGTGTCACTTCCCAACGTCCCCGCGCTCGGATCGACCCACGATCCCGGGCTGAAGTCGGCCATCGGCAAGGCCACCAAGCACCTGATGCCGATGCTCGTGATCCTGTACTTCGTCGCGTTCCTCGACCGCACCAACGTCGGGTTCGCGGAGGAGGCCCTGAGCGTCGACCGCGGCATCTCCGACGCGGCCTTCGCGCTCGGTGCCGGCATCTTCTTCATCGGCTACGCGATCTTCGAGATCCCGTCGAACCTGCTGCTGAAGCGCTTCGGCGCTCGGTTCTGGCTCGCCCGCATCGCGATCACGTGGGGCATCGTCGCCGCGCTGTTCGCCTTCACGACGAACGACACCATGTTCATCGTGCTGCGGTTCATCCTCGGCGTGACCGAGGCGGGACTCTTCCCCGGCGTGATCATGTACCTGTCCGAGTGGTTCCCGAACAAGGTCCGCGTGCGGATGTTCGCGATCTTCTACCTGGCGCAGCCGTTCTCGCAGATGATCGGCGCGCCGCTGTCCGGCGGTCTGCTGAGCTTCGGCGACCAGGCCACTCCGTTCCACGGCTGGCAGGTCATGTTCGCGGGCGAGGGCATCCTCGCGGTGCTCGCCGGCATCGCCGCGCTCGTGTTCCTGACGAACAGCCCGCAGCAGGCCAAGTGGCTCGAGCCGGGGGAGAAGGACTCGCTGACGGCGGCGATGGCCCGCGAGGACACCGCCCGCAGCGCGGACGGGCCGCAGGGGATCTGGAAGGCGATGGCGAGCGGCCGGGTCTGGTACTTCACGATCATCTACTTCTGCCTGCAGGTCGCCGTCTACGGCACCACGTTCTACCTCCCGCAGCAGGTGGCGTCGCTCCTCGGGCAGGACGTCGGCTGGCAGGTCGGGCTGGTGTCCGCGATCCCGTGGCTCGTCGGGCTCATCGCCTGCTACCTCGTCGGGTCGAAGGCGGACTCCGTGGGACGCCGCCGACGCTGGGGGACGATGTTCTACGTCTTCACCGGCCTCTCGATCCTCGGCTCCGCGTGGGCCGGCGCGAACGGGCAGCCGATCCTCGGCATCGTGTTCATCACGCTGGCGGTGGCGAGCTTCCTGTCGGTCGGCCCCATCACGTGGGCGTACCCGACGGCGTTCCTCACGGGTGCCGCAGCGGCCGCGGGCATCGGCCTGATCAACTCGCTCGGCAACCTCGGCGGGTTCGTTGCACCGATCATGCGCACGGCGATCAACGAGGTCGTCCCGACCGACAGTGGAGCGTTCGGCATCGTGTCGCTCGGTGTCCTGGCGTTCGTCGCGGCCGTGATGATCTTCTGCACGAAGTTCTTCCGGCAGTCGCGGGCGGACGACCTGCTCGACACCTCGCACGTGGCGACGACCGAACAGCGGGTGAAGCGATGACCCGGTTGTTCAACGATCCGGCGGACTTCGCGGACGAGATGGTGGACGGGTTCGTCGCGGCGAACCGGGCGTGGGTGCGGAAGGTGCACGGTGGTGTCGCCCGGTCCACCGCGAGCCCGGACGGCACGGTCGCCCTGGTGATCGGTGGTGGCAGTGGCCACTACCCGGCGTTCGGTGGGCTCGTGGGACACGGGTTGGCCGCTGGGGCGGCGATGGGGAACCTGTTCGCCAGTCCGAGTGCGCAGCAGGTCACCGCGGTCGCGAAGGCCGCCGAACACGGTGGTGGGGTGCTGCTCAGCTACGGCAACTACGCCGGTGACGTCCTGAACTTCGACGCAACCGAACGGGCGCTGACGGAGCAGGGCATCGACGTCCGCACGGTACGGGTCACGGACGACGTCGCGTCGGCGCCGGCGGGCGAGACGCACAAGCGGCGGGGGATCGCGGGGGACCTGTGCGTGTTCAAGGTCGCCGGTGCCGCCGCCGAACAGGGCAAGTCCCTCGACGAAGTCACCGCCGTCGCCACCCGTGCGAACGACCGCACCCGGTCCTTCGGTGTCGCCTTCTCCGGCTGCTCGCTGCCGGGTGCCGACGAACCGCTCTTCACCGTGCCGGAGGGTCGTATGGCGATCGGGATGGGCATCCACGGCGAACGGGGCATCGACGAAGCCGACGTCCCCACCGCCGACGGCCTCGCCGAGCTCCTCACCGACCGGCTCCTCCAGGAGCGTCCGGAGGGTGCCGGTGACCGGGTGGTCCCCATCCTCAACGGCCTCGGCAGTGTGAAGTACGAGGAACTGTTCGTGGTCTTCAACGCCGTGCAGCAGCGGCTGGCGGCTGCGGACCTGGTGATCGTGGAGCCCGAGGTCGGGGAACTCGTCACCAGCTTCGACATGGCCGGGGTGTCGTTGACGCTGTTCTGGCCGGACGCGGAACTCGAGCAGCTCTGGGCAGCACCGGCGGACAGTCCTGCGTACCGCAAGGGTGGTGCGGTGCCGCAGGAGCGGCTCCCCGAAGCCGTCCTCACCGCCGACGCGTCCGCGCCGATCCCCGCAGCGACCGCCGAGTCGCGGGAGTCCGCGGCGATCGTCGCCGAAGCGATC
>Ga0153994_1000084_pt1 | contig 44742 bp, 41 predicted proteins | sample TSNC078MetaG_FD_104735 | JGI IMG/M metagenome (GOLD analysis project Ga0153994, IMG submission 104735) | Attine ant fungus gardens microbial communities from North Carolina, USA - TSNC078 MetaG | ecosystem: Host-associated > Fungi > Mycelium > Unclassified | place: USA: North Carolina, Lumber...
CCGTAGAGCGCCGGGTCGAACTCGGTGCCCTCGGGGTCGACGCCCTCGTTCGCCTGCTTCAGCGAGAGGGAGATGCGACGACGCTCGAGGTCGATGTCGATGACCTTGACGAAGACCTCGTCGCCGACCGAAACGACCTGCTCTGCGAGCTCGACGTGCTTGCCGGACAGCTCCGAGATGTGCACGAGGCCCTCGATGCCGTCTGCGACGCGCACGAACGCACCGAACGGAACCAGCTTGGTGACCTTGCCCGGTGCGACCTGACCGATCGCGTGGGTGCGGGCGAAGACCTGCCACGGGTCCTCCTGGGTGGCCTTGAGCGACAGCGAGACGCGCTCGCGGTCCAGGTCCACCTCGAGGATCTCGACGGTGACTTCCTGACCGACCTCGACGACCTCGGAGGCGTGCTCGATGTGCTTCCAGGAGAGCTCGGAGACGTGGACGAGACCGTCGACGCCGCCGAGGTCGACGAACGCACCGAAGTTGACGATCGACGAAACGACACCCTTGCGGACCTGACCCTTGTGCAGGTTGTTCAGGAACGTGGTGCGGCTCTCGGACTGGGTCTGCTCGAGCAGGGCACGGCGCGACAGGACCACGTTGTTGCGGTTCTTGTCGAGCTCGAGGATCTTCGCCTCGATCTCCTGGCCGAGGTACGGCGTGAGGTCGCGCACGCGGCGGAGCTCGATGAGCGACGCCGGGAGGAAGCCACGGAGGCCGATGTCGACGATGAGGCCACCCTTGACGACCTCGATCACGGTGCCGGTGACGACGCCGTCGGCTTCCTTGATCTTCTCGACATCGCCCCACGCGCGCTCGTACTGCGCACGCTTCTTGGACAGGATGAGACGGCCTTCCTTGTCCTCCTTCTGGAGAACGAGGGCCTCGACCGTGTCGCCGACCTCGACGACCTCGGTGGGGTCGACGTCGTGCTTGATGGAGAGTTCGCGGGAGGGGATGACACCCTCGGTCTTGTAACCGACGTCGAGGAGGACCTCGTCGCGGTCGATCTTGACGACGGTACCTTCGATGAGGTCTCCGTCGTTGAAGAACTTCAGCGTCTTTTCGACCGCGGCAAGAAAGTCTTCAGCAGATCCGATGTCGTTGATGGCGACCTGCTTGGGTGCCTTGTCGGTCGTTGCGGTTGTCATGTAGTGAGTGCTCCGTTATGGACATAATTCAGGCCGGTCGCAGTGGTGCTTCTGTTTGGTTCCGCGAACGGCAGGCGGATAGAGGTGTCACAAAGGTGACAGTCCAGCTTAGCTGTGTTGGGACGCGGTGGGCAACCCGCGTTCTGCGACGATATCGGTGAGCGCCTTCTCGAGGTCGGGCTCGGCGAACTCGTAGCCGGCTTCGACCAGCCTCTCCGGCACGACCCAGCGGCTTTTCAGCACCAGTTCGGTCTCCGTGCGGATGGCGATCGAGCCTGCTTCGAGCATCCACCGGTACGCGGGAAGGCCGAACGGGACGCGCAGCACGCGACGCAGCGTGGCCATGAACGTGCGGTTGTCCGTCGGATTCGGGGACGAGACGTTGACGACGCCGTCGAGTTCCGGATGCGCGCGCACGAAGTCGATGACGCCGAGCACGTCCGCGATGTGCACCCAGCTGAACCGCTGGCGCCCTGCCCGCGCACGGAACTCGTGGAACGTCCCCGCGTTTCTGCGCGCGGCGGTGGCGAACCAGCGGCCGTCGCGCTGTGGGCCGCCGAGCCCGAACTGCGCGAGCCTGATCAGCGGGAGCAGCGCACTGCCGTCGCCGAGCACGATGGCCATGCGCAGCGCGACCCTGCGGGTGTGCGGCAGCTCCAGCTCGAAGAAGGCACGCTCCCACGAGGTGGCGACGTTCACGGAGAAGCCCGTGCCCAGCTCGCCGCCCCGCTCGGTCATCGGCCGGTCCTCCGCGTGGCGGTAGATGGTGGCGGTCGATGAGTTGATCCAGAGCGGCGGCGGGTTCTCGCTCGCGGCGATGGCCGCGCCGATCGCCCGCGTTGTGTCGAGCCTGGAGCGGAAGATCTCCGCACGGTTCGCGTCGGAGTAGCGGCAGTTGACGCTCTTGCCTGCGAGGTTGATCACGACGTCGGCGCCGTCGACCAGCGTGCGGATGCCGTCCGCATCCCCCCAGACGGCGTCTGCGCCACGGCGCCCGATGGTCTGCACGACGTCGCCGGATGCGCGGAACGCGTCTGTCAGGTACTGCCCGATGAAACCGGATGCCCCGGCGATGACGATGCGGCTGCTCACGCGGTCCGCTCCCCCTGTTCGATCCCGTAGCGGAACGTTCCCGCGTACTCGTAGAGCCTACCGACGACCGGCAGGTCGAGAGTGATCGAGACGCGCTGCGCATCCACGTCGTCGTCGTACCGCTCTGAGAGCACGACGCGCGGCGCGATCGGTCCTGGCAACGGGATGCGCGCCCTCCCCACCAGGAACGCCACGGCCGTCGACGTGAGCACCAGCCCGCCGTCGACCACGGCCGCGTCGAATCGTGCGGTCACCCGGGCCGGTCGGCCGAGGGTGTCCACGATCGTGCGCCCGTCGACGGCGATCTCGTCGACCATCGCCCGACGACCTGCGACGAACCGGAAAACCCGGACCGCCCTGACAGACGGAGCACCGGCCGCCGTCGTATCCGGCAGGTTGGAAACGGTGAGCGGCACGTCGTGCTCCCAGACCGGGAACACGACGTGCGCGCGCGCCAGCAGCCACAGCGCGGGCCAGAGCCAGCGCCGGGGCGTGCCGACAGCGTCGAACACGCCCCGGCCGAAGCCGTGGCCACCCTCCGGGATGGCGTCGAAGTACGCCTTCAGCCGCGGGTGCAACCCCTCGAAGGCGTCACCGAGCGCCACCCGGTACGGCGACGTCGTCACGCGCTGCTCAGTCGAGCAGCGCCGACTTCAGGGTGTCGAGCCCAACACCGCCGATGTCGAGCGCCTTCTTGTGGAACGCCTTGATGTCGAACGACGCGCCCTCGCGGCGGGCGTACTCGTCGCGCAACTGCTCCCAGATGCGCTGGCCGATCTTGTACGACGGCGCCTGCCCCGGCCAGCCGAGGTAGCGGTTGACCTCGAACCGGACGAAGCCGTCGTTCATGTTGACGTTCTCGCCGAGGAACTGGAAGGCGTACTCGCCGGTCCACGGGCCGGAGCCGTCCGGCAACTGCTTCTCGAGGTGCACGCCGATGTCGAGGACGACGCGCGCTGCGCGCATCCGCTGGCCGTCGAGCATCCCGAGCCTGTCGGCCGGGTCGTCGAGGTAGCCGAGCTGCTCCATCAGGCGCTCCGCATACAGCGCCCAGCCCTCCGCGTGACCGGAGGTGCCCGCGATGCGGCGCCAGGAGTTGAGCTGCGCCTTGTTGTACGTGGCCTGCGCGATCTGCAGGTGGTGTCCGGGGACGCCCTCGTGATACACCGTGGTCAGCTCGCGCCAGGTGTCGAACTCGGTGACGCCCTCCGGAACGCTCCACCACATCCGTCCCGCGCGGGCGAAGTCGTCGCTCGGGCCGGTGTAGTAGATGCCGCCCTCCTGGGTGGGGGCGATCATGCACTCGAGACGGCGGATCTCGGTGGGGATGTCGAAGTGCGACTTGCCGAGCTCTTCGATGGCCCGGTCGCTGGTCTCCTGCATCCAGCGCTGCAGGGCGTCCGTGCCGTGCAGCTTGCGGCTGGCGTCGCCGTCGAGGAACTCGATGGCCTCGGCCACCGACGCGCCCGGCTTGATCTCGCGCGCGATCGACGCCTGCTCGGCCACCATACGTGCGAGTTCCTCGATGCCCCACTCGTACGTCTCGTCGAGGTCGACGGTGGCGCCGAGGAAGCTGCGGGAGGCGAGCGCGTAGAGCTCGCGGCCGACAGCATCCCTCTCCGGCGCGTGCTGAGCGAGCTCGTCTTTCAGGAATCCGGCGAGCTTGGCGTACGCAGCGGCCGACTCCTGCGCGCCGGCCGCGAGGTCGGACGAGAGCGAAGCGGGAAGCTCTGCGTCGCCCGCCTTGGCCCCCGCGGTGAACTCGTAGAAGAAGCCGGTGTCCGCGACCTGCTTGTTCGCCTGCGCGAGCACCTCGCGCACCTGCCTGATGGCGGGGACGTTGCCACTCGCGATGCCGCTGCGCAGCGTCTCGATGTAGCCGTCCATCGCTGCCGGGAGGTTGTGCAGGCGCTTGGCGACGTTGGCCCAGTCCTCCTCGGTGTCGGTCGGGACCAGGTCGAAGATGTCGCGCAGCTCCTGGGCGGGAGAGGCGATCACGTTGAGGTCGCGCTGGTTGAAACCGGCCTCGTACTTCTCGACGGTGAGCTGCAGGTCGCGCGTGAGGTCCATCTTGGTGACGCGGTCGATGTCGTCGACCGGCTCCGCCGCCTGGATCTTGGCCAGAGTCTCCCTGACCTTGCCGACGGCCTCCTCTGCCCCTGCCGGGGAGTAGTCGGCGTACTCGCCCTCCCGGCCTGGGCGGCCGAGCCAGACGTGGAACTCCGGGTACAGCTCGAGTTGGGTGTCCACCCACTCCTCGGCGATCGTGTCGACCGGAGTGGGCGTGCGGTTTTCTTCTGTCATACCTCGACCCTATTGCGGCGGCTCGCCTCCGCACCATGCCCGAACCTGGGCGAGCGGTGGCTAGTGGGCCGCTGCGTCCCAGTTGGGGCCGCGCCCGACCTGCACATCGAGCGGGACGCGGAGGTCGACGGCGTGCGTCATCCTGTCGCGGACGATGGACTCGAGCGCGTCCCACTCGCCGGACGCGACCTCGAAGATCAGTTCGTCGTGCACCTGGAGGAGCATCCGGGAGGTGAGCTTCTGGTCGATGATGTCGCCGGCGATCCCGAGCATGGCGATCTTCATGATGTCGGCCGCCGAACCCTGGATGGGCGCGTTCAGCGCTGCGCGCTCCGCGTTGTCGCGGAGGACGCGGTTGGTGCTGGTGAGGTCGGCGAACGGGCGGCGGCGACCGAAGATGGTCTCGGTGTAACCGTCGACGCGCGCCTGCTCGACCACGTTGCGGAGGTAGTCGCGGACGTTGCCGAAGCGCTCGAAGTAGTCGCTCATGAGCTGGCGGGCCTCCGCCGTCTCGATGCGGAGCTGCTTCGACAGTCCGAACGCGCTGAGCCCGTACGCGAGGCCGTAGGACATCGCCTTGACCTTCGAGCGCATCGAGGAGGTGACCTCCTCCGGCGTCACGCCGAAGATGCGGGCGCCGACGAAGCGGTGCAGGTCCTCCCCCGCGTTGAACGCCTCGATCAGCCCTGGATCCTCCGACAGGTGCGCCATGATGCGCATCTCGATCTGCGAGTAGTCGGCGGTGAGCAGGGTCTCGAACTCCTCGCCGCTGCGGATCGCCGAGCGGATCTCGCGCCCCTCCTCCGTGCGCACCGGGATGTTCTGCAGGTTCGGGTCGTTGGACGAGATGCGGCCCGTGCTGGTGCCGGTCTGGTCGTATGTCGTGTGGATGCGCCCGTCCGGCTCCACGGCGCGCTCCAGCGTCTCGACGATCTGCTTGAGCTTCGTCGCATCCCTGTGCTGCAGCAGCAGGCCGAGGAACGGGTGCGGGTTCTTCTCCTGCAGGTCGGCGAGCGACGCGGCGTCGGTGGAGAAGCCGGTCTTGGTGGACCGGGTCTTCGGCATCTGCAGCTCCTCGAACAGCACCTGCTGCAGCTGCTTGGGCGAGCCGAGGTTGACCTCGTGCCCGATCTCGGCGTACGCCCTGGCGGCGTAGTCGTTGGCCTTGTCGGTGAGCTCGCCGCGCAGGCGCGCGAGCACCTCGCTGTCGATGCTGACGCCGTTCAGCTCCATCTCGGCGAGCACGGCCACCAACGGCAGCTCGATGTCGTCGAGCACGGCGCGGGTGCCATCGTCGAGGGCGATCATCTGCGCCTCGGCCACACGGCGCATGTACCAGGCCTCCGTGGCAGGGCTGACCGCATCCGTGAGTGCCACGAGCTGGTTGGGGTCCGACACCGGCAGCGTCTCCCCCAGCACCTCGTAGACCTGTTCGGCGAGCGACTGCGCCGCGGCGCCGGGACGCACGAGCCAGGAGGCGATGCTGGTATCGAAGGCCAGACCGTCGACGATCAGGCCGGCACGGCTCATCGCCTTGAACTGGGGCTTGGCACGGAAGAAGTATTTGGGCGCGCTGCTGGCGAACCACTCCTCGAGCGCCTGGTAGTCCTTGCGTCCCGCCGCCCACGGCACGTAGACCGTGTCGTCGTCCGCCGCGAGCCCGAAGCCGGTGATGCCGCCAGGACCGAGCTCGACCTGCACGCCGACCGCCGTGTCGTCTGCCGACGCCTTGGCCAGCCAGTTCGCCAGCTCCTCGTCCACCATCGTTCGCACGGGAGGGATCTCGATCGCGCCGGTCTCGACGGCGGCACTGAAACCGGACGAGCCGTCGAGCTGCCCCTCCTCCGCCGCGGTCTTGAGCAGCCGGTCGAGCAGCGTCTTGAACTGCAGCTTGGCGAAGATGTCGCGCACGGCGTTCTCGTTGAGCGGGCGACGCTCGAGGTCGGCCGGGCCGACGGGGAGCTCGACATCGGTGAGGAGCTTGTTGAGGCGGCGGTTGCGCAGCGCGTTCTCCTGCTGGTCGCGCAGGTTCTGACCGACGACGCCCTTGATCTCGTCGGCGTGGGCGAGGAGGTTCTCGACCGTGCCGTACTGCTGCACCCACTTGACGGCGGTCTTCTCGCCGACCTTGTCGATGCCGATCAGGTTGTCGCTGGTCTCGCCGACGAGGGCGGCGATCTCCGGATACTGGTGCGGCTCGATGCCGTAGCGCTCGCGGACGGCCGCCGGATCGTAGATCTTGAGCTCCGAGACGCCGCGCACGTTCGGGTAGAGCAGCGTGACGTCGTCGTTGACGAGCTGGATGGTGTCGCGGTCGCCGGAGACGATGAGCACGCGGTAGCCCTCCGCCGCACCCTTGGCGGACAGCGTGGCCAGGATGTCGTCCGCCTCGAAGTCCTCCTTGGCGATGGTGGTGATGTTCATCGCGTGCAGCGCCTCTTCGAGCAGCGGGATCTGTCCGACGAACTCGGACGGGGTCTCCCCGCGGGTGCCCTTGTACTCCGGGTACTCGCGCGTGCGGAACGAGTACCTCGAGATGTCGAACGCGACGGCGATGTGCGTCGGACGCTGCTGGGACAGCAGGTTGATGAGCATCGCGATGAAGCCGTGGATGGCGTTCGTGTGCTGGCCGTCGCGGTTGACGAAGCTGTCCACCGGGAGCGCGTAGAAGGCCCGGAATGCCAGCGAATGGCCGTCGATGATCAGGAGGGTAGGCTTTTCGGAGTCTGACACCAGGACAGCCTACAAGGCACCTGCGACACCCAGACTCCCCGACCGACGAAGGTGAGAAAGGCCGCCGATGACCGAGGACGCGCTCGCATACGTGAACCAGAGAGGACTCGGCAAACTGGCCGAGAAGATGGGCATCGAGATGCTCGAATTCACCATCGAACGGGCCGTGGCCAGAATGCCCGTCGAGGGCAACCAGCAGCCGGCCGACCTCCTCCACGGCGGCGCGTACGTGGTGCTCGGCGAGTCGCTCGGGTCGATGTCCGCCAACCTGCACGCCGGCGCCGACCGGCTCGCTGTCGGGATCGAGATCAACGCGACGCACACCCGCTCCGCGACGAGCGGCTATGTCACCGGCGTGTGCACCCCCATCCACCTGGGGCGCACACTGACGACGCACGAGATCGCCGTCACAGACGATCAGGGCCGCCGCTGCTCGACCATCAGGATCACGAACCTGATCAAGGATCGCTGAGGCGCAGCCACGGGATGCACGAAGCGCGGCCGGGATTCCTCCCGGCCGCGCTTCTGCTCTGTCTGGGGTGCTGCTACTTCTTGGGCGCGAGCTGTTCGATGATCGCCTGGGCGACATCGTGCATCGTGAGACGGCGATCCATCGACGCCTTCTGGATCCAGCGGAACGCCTCAGGCTCGGTGAGGCCCATCTTCTCGTTGAGCAGGCCCTTGGCCCTGTCGACGAGCTTGCGGGTCTCGAAGCGCTCGACCATGTCGGACACCTCGGCTTCGAGGGCGATGATCTGGGCGTAGCGGGCGAGGGCGATCTCGATGGCGGGGAGGAGGTCGTTCGGCGTGAACGGCTTGACGACGTACGCGAGTGCTCCCGCCTCCGTCGCCCGCTCGACGAGCTCCTTCTGGCTGAACGCGGTGAGGAGCACGACAGGGGCGATGTGCCCCTTGGAGAGGCGCTCTGCCGCGGAGATGCCGTCGAGCTGGGGCATCTTGACGTCCATGATCACCAGGTCGGGGCGCAGCTCGGTGGCGAGCGCGACGGCGGTCTCGCCGTCTCCGGCCTCGCCGACGACCTCGAATCCGTTGTCACGGAGGATCTCGACGATGTCGAGCCGGATGAGGGATTCGTCTTCGGCGACGACGACGCGCCGTGGTGCGGTGGGAGTTGCTTCCTGGTCAGTCACGGACAAAAGCCTACGGTATTGTTCAGGTGTTGTTGTGCGCCGGTGTGGCGGAATGGCAGACGCGGAGCACTCAAAATGCTTTGTCCGAGAGGGCGTGTGGGTTCGAGTCCCACCACCGGCACAACCAGAATCCCCGCCGATTCCTGTCCCCCAATGTGGGCCAGTCAGCGCGTGTGGGGTGTGCCCCGGCCGATACTGAATTAGTCTGCCTTGGACCGCACCGACAGGCGGTCAGGGGAGAAACAACCATGCGTTCCAGGCTCAAGGTCGGCCTCGCCACGACCTTCACACTCGTGACGGCGGTCGGTCTCGTCGTGGCTGGAGCACAGCTCCCCGCCACGGCGGCGCCAGAGCCGACGTCGACTCCGACACCCACCTCCACATCGACTGAGGCACCGGACGCGTCGCCGAGCGCGACTCCGACCGCCGACCCGTCCGCGACGCCGACACCGTCGACGACCCCTGCACCGACCCCCGCACCGGATGCGAGCGCCCCCGCAGCGCCCGCCCCCACCGCAGCGGCACCGGACGCGTCCGCCGGCGCCGACCCGACGCTCGCTGAGATGAACCAGACCGGCAACCACACGATGGGCTCGACCTTCTCGCTCAGCGGAGCCGCGGCGGACGCAGCCATCGGCAACAACGCGGCGAGCCAGTCAGCGGCCCGCACGTTCAGCTCAGCGGCCACCACCTTCCCGCCCGGGGTCCGCGGTCTCGACGTCAGCGGCTGGCAGACCAACATCAACTGGAACCAGGTCTGGGCGGACGGCGGTCGCTTCGCGTACATCAAGGCCACGGAGTCGCTCGACTACAAGAGCAGCCAGTTCTCCAGCCAGTACAGCGGCGCATACAACGTCGGCATCATCCGCGGCGCGTACCACTTCGCAACGCCGAACACCTCCTCTGGTGCCGCGCAGGCCCGCTACTTCGTGCAGAACGGCGGCGGCTGGTCCGCCGACGGCCGCACGCTTCCCCCTCTGCTCGACATCGAGTTCAACCCGTACGGCGGCAGCAACACCTGCTGGGGCCTCAGCGCACCGCAGATGGTCGCCTGGGTCGCCGACTTCGTGAACACGGTCACCTCGATGACCGGCATCGCCCCCGCGATCTACACCAACACCAACTGGTGGAACCTCTGCACCGGCGGAAGTGCAGCGTTCGGCGCGTACCCGCTCTTCGTCGCCAACTACTCCAACATCAGCACCCCTCCGCTTCCGCCTGGGTGGGGCGCATACACGATCTGGCAGTTCGCGAACGGCGTCGGCCCGTTCCCCGGCGACCAGGACGTCTTCAACGGGTCGATGAACGACCTGCAGGCGTTCGCCCTCGGCAACCGGCTCGCCGGATCGGACGCGTTCGGAACCAGTGCCGCGCTCTCCTCCACCTTCTCCCCCGGCGTGCCGGTTGCGTACGTCGCGTCCGGCTACAACTATGCGGATGCGCTTGCCGGCGGCCCAGCGGCCGGGAAGCAGAAGGGACCGGTGCTGCTCGTCCAGCCGTACGGTGTTCCCGACGTGATCGCGACGGAGCTGAAACGACTGAGACCGGCCCGCATCGTGGTGCTCGGCGGTCCGTCGGCGGTCTCGGACGCCACGGTGGCAACGCTCAGCGCATACACGTCTGGCGGCGTCACCCGGCTGGCCGGCTCCGATCGGTTCGAGACCAGCGTCGCGGTCTCGAAGAGCGCGTTCGGAGCGAACCCGTCCGTCGCGTACATCGCGACAGGGATGAACTTCCCTGACGCACTGACCGGCGCATCCGTCGCCGCCGGCACCGCGCACAGCGGACCGTTGCTGCTGGTGACGAGCGTGAGCATCCCGCCCAGCGTCTCCGCCGAACTGCAGCGACTGCGCCCCGGCCGGATCGTCGTGCTCGGCGGAACGGACGCGATCAACGCCTCCGTCATGTCGCAGCTCTCGTCGTACACCTCCGGCTCCGTCACCCGCCTCTCCGGCGACGACCGCTACATCACCAGCGCCAAGGTGTCGCAGGCGAACTTCTCGCCAGGGGTCGCAGCAGCGTACGTCGCTGTCGGCACCAACTTCCCGGATGCGCTCTCCGGCGCGCCGGTGGCCGGGATCGCGAACGCTCCGGTGCTGCTCACCCAGTCCACGGCCATCCCGCAGTCGATCACCGCTGAGCTGAGTCGTCTCAAGCCGAAGAAGATCGTCATCCTGGGCGGTACGGCCGCCGTGAGCGCAGCCGTGGCAGCGCAGCTGAACGGCTACGTGGTCAAGTAGCCTGGCCGGCCGGACTCACAGCGCGCGCACGCGATTGTTGCGGGCGTCGTGCGTGAGTTCGGCCAGGCCGAGGGCTTCCAGGAGCGGCGGGAGGTACATCCCGAACCGTCCGCGGTAGCCGTTGCGGAGGCCGTACCAGCCGCCGACGGGGTTGGTCTCGGAGCGTCCCCACGCTTCGACCGATCCCTCGGCGGCGTCCTTCTGCTCGTCCGCGGCGCCGAGCGGCACCCAGTCGCCCTGCTCGCGCAGCCACGCGGCGAGGTCGTCGATCGCGCTCAGGTGATACCGCAGGGTGGTGGAGCCGACCTGGCAGACCAGCGCGGGCGGATCGGCGTCCTCGTCGCGCCACATGCTGTACTCGCTCGACCCCGGCGCCGTCTTCAGCACCCACGGGTCTGCCTTCGTTCCGTCGCTCATGTGCTCAGTATGGCGCTGGATGCGGTCGTATGGCGCTAAATTCGGGCGCCGACCACGGTGGCGGCGAAGCGGCGTGCACGCTCGGCGAGCCCGGCGATCCTGTCGGCGACCACGGACTCCGCGTCGAACCCGACGTACGCGGGAGGCGGCGTCCTGCGCACGTTCTCGCTGCACTCGAAACTTCCGCAGAGCATGGTGCCGACCGTGTCGCCGTTGCGGCCGGCCTGACCGGCCCTGCGTGCCACGTAGAGGTACACGTCGCGGGTCACGTGCACGTCCTGGCACCAGCCGCACATCGACGGCGCGTGCGACCGCATCGACGCGTCAGACGCCCGCAGCACGATGCCGACCGGCCCGTTCTCCGTCGGGACGACCACGTAGCCGCGCTGCGGGATGCGCGGGTCGCGCCAGCCGAGGTACTCGCGTCTCGACCAGTCCACTTCGTGCATCCCGGGCGGCAGCGGCAACTCCGCCGCCTCGCTCCTCGAACAGTTGACGAACGACTCCCGGATCTGCTCCTGGGTCAGTGTCTCCATGCGCACCTCCGAATTCCATGCTCGCACAGCTTGACCCTGACCCAGAGGTCACGGTCTAGCCTCGCCGCATGACAACACTCAACGCCGTCACAGACGCCACATTCCCTGACGCGGTGCTCGCCGCATCCGGAACCACCATCGTCGAGTTCTGGGCGGAGTGGTGCGGCCCCTGCCGCGCTCTCGGCCCGATCCTCGAACAGCTCGCCACCGAGCACGCCGACCGCATCAGCATCGTGAAGATCAACGCGGACGAGAACCCGCAGTCCTCCGCCACCTACCGGGCGATGGCGCTGCCGGTGATGAAGGTGTTCCAGAACGGCGAGGTGGTGAAGACGATCGTCGGCGCGAAGCCGAAGCCGGCGCTGGAGTTCGAGCTGGCGCCCTATCTCAGGTGAGGTCGTGCCTCAGGTGAGGTCGTGCCTCACGTGAGGTCGTGCCTCAGGTGAGGTCGTCGTACGCCCCGCTCACCCAGCCGATGTAGCGCTCTGCCGAGCGGAGCACCGCGTCCCGCCCATCCACGGGCACCACGTTGCCGAGGTTGCCGTAGAGCCGGTCGAACGGGAGCTCGCAGACGCGGTCGGCCGTCCGCCGCACGACGGCGGCCGACAGCGGCAGGTCGTTCGGGTAGCTGCGCATGAAGGTCACCCAGCGCTGCGACGGCCCGGGGAACACGGTGTCCCCGGAGAGCACCACCCCGCGATCCCAGTGCACGATCGCGCTCCCTGGGAAGTGCCCGCCGATCGTCCGCAGCGTCACACCCGGCAGCACCTCCTCGTCTCCCGTCCAGTCCCGGATGCACGGCTCGTACCGCTGCACCCAGCCCCTGTCTGCCGCGTTGACCAGCACGGGCGGGTCGCCGAGCATCCGGGACCAGGACGTCTGCGCGCCGAACATGTGCGGGTGGCTGGTGGCGATGACCGCGACGCCGCCGAGGTCCTGCACCGCGGCGGCGGCGGCCTCGTCGACATAGCCGGTGGGGTCCCAGAGCAGATTGCCCTCCGGAGTGCGCAGCAGGATGCTCTGCTGGCCGATGCCCACCTTCGGCTGGGAGCGGAGCGCGAACAGGTCGGGCTCCAGCTCGGCGATGGTGACGCGTTCGCCTGCCCGCTGCAACGCCTGCAGCGACGTCCACTCCTGCCCGGAAGGCGGGACGTACTGCCGTTCGTCCTCGCAGATCGGGCACGACGCGGGATGCGCATCCCCCGCCGGAAACTCCACAGCGCACGCAGCGCACAACCAATCGACCACCCTGCGACGATACGCCGGCGCGCACACGGCGGAATAGACCCGGTGGCGGAATAGCCGGAGCGGCGGCATCATTGAGACCACTGTGAAACGCATCGGATTCCTCTCCTTCGGCCACTGGCAGCCCATCCCTGGCTCCGTCTCCCGCACGGCCGCCGACGCCCTGCTGCAGACCATCGACCTCGCCGTGGCCGCGGAGGAGGTCGGCGCTGACGGCGCGTTCGTGCGCGTGCACCACTTCGCCAGGCAGCTCGCCTCGCCGTTTCCGCTGCTCGCGGCGATCGGCGCGCGGACGAAGCGCATCGAGATCGGCACCGGCGTGATCGACATGCGCTACGAGAATCCGCTGTACATGGCGGAGGACGCGGCGGCCGCCGACCTGATCAGCGGCGGCAGGCTGCAGCTCGGGGTGAGCAGAGGATCACCGGAGACGGCGGTGCGCGGCTACGAGTCGTTCGGCTACGTGCCGGCAGACGACGAGACGGACGCGGACATGGCGCGACGCCACACCGAGGTGTTCCGCGCGGCGATCTCCGGGGCGGGTGTCGCGATGTCGAACCCGCAGATGACGGGCATGTCACAGCCGCTCCCGATCGAGCCGCGTTCCCCCGGCCTCGACGAGCGCATCTGGTGGGGAGCGGGCAGCAGGGCGACGGCGGTCTGGACGGCGGAGCAGGGCATGAACCTGATGAGCTCCACCCTGCTCACCGAGGACACCGGCGTGCCGTTCGACCAGCTCCAGGCCGAGCAGATCCGGATGTTCCGCGACACCTGGCGGGATGCAGGCCACGAGCGCGAGCCGCGCGTCTCGGTGAGCCGCAGCATCATCCCGATCATCGACGACGAGACCCGCCGCTACTTCGGCGCCCGCGCCGTGGCAGAGTCGCAGGACCAGGTCGGCCACCTCGACGGCGGCCTCGCCCGCTTCGGCAGGAGCTTCGTCGGCGAACCGGACGTGATCGCCGCAGAGCTTGCGGCGGACGAGGCGGTGCAGGCGGCGGACACGGTGCTGGTGACGGTGCCGAACCAGCTCGGGGTGGACTTCAATGCGCGCATCCTGGAATCGCTGGTGAAGGACGTCGCACCGGCCGCGGGCTGGCGATGACCTGCTGCGCTGGGCGGTTCCCGGCGTGACGGACAGGATGCACCTCATCCCGCGACGCACTCCGGAGTCGCGCGCCGTCGTCGAGCGCGTGCAGACGGTGCTCGACCTGACCTCACGGCTGAACGTGCTGCCGTACTCCGACGCCGAGGGACGCACGGCGCTGCTGAGCGCGATCCTCGGCAGGCCGCTGCCGTCCGACGTGACGATCTACCCGCCGTTCTACTGCGACCACGGCCTGGCGATCAGCTTCGGAGCGAACGTGTTCGTCAACCAGAACTGCTCGTTCTACGACATCGGCGGCATCACCATCGGCGACCGCACGATGATCGGCCCCGGCGTGACGCTGAGCACGGCCGGACATCCCGTCGCCCCCGATGCGCGGCACGACGGCATCACGACCGCGCCCATCGTGGTCGAGGAGGACGTCTGGATCGGCGCGAACGTGACGGTCGCGCCGGGGGTCACCATCGGGCGCGGCTCGGTGATCGGGGCGGGAGCGGTGATCGCGAAGGACGTGGCGGCGAACACCGTGGTGACGAGCGGGAGCCAGGTGGTGCGGAAGGTGCTCTAGCCGAGGCTCAGAGCTCCTGCCTCCTGAACAACGCGGCCGCTGCCGCCACCGCCGCCGCGGCCACCGCGAGCGACACCAGCACCGGCCACAGCACCTGGTCGCTCGCCGTCCCCGCCGCCAGGGTGGATGCGCGGCCGAGCAGGCCGCCAGGCGACCAGTCGGCCACCGGTCGCCACACCGCAGCGACCGAGATCACGACGAACAGTCCGAGCCCCAGCCCTGCCGCGCCGGCGGCCGACGGGACGAGCACGGAGAACAGGGTCATCAGCCCGAGGTAGAACACAGCGAGGACGAGCCAGACCAGAGCGGACGACCAGAGCGGGCCACCAGGGGCGTCGCCGAACACGAGCGCCGTCACGCCCCAGGTCACCAGCGTTCCCGCCGCCAGCAGCAGCGTCAGGTACAGGGTGTTCACGACCGCCTTCACCACGACGAATGCGACCCGCGACACCGGTTTCGTCAGCACCAGCACCGCCGTTCCGCTGCGCCGCTCACCGGAGACGATGCCGCCGTAGATGATGATCAGCGCGAAGATGCCGATCTGGCCGAGGTTCTTGATCCACTGGCCGTATGCGTCGCCGGCGGTCGGCGTCGGCAGGCGGAGGGAGGAGAACTGGTCGCCGGCCACCGCCGACAGCAGCTCTGGCGTGTACTTCGCGATGAGCGGCCCCGTCACGGCGAATAGCAGCAGGATCGCCGGCAGCACGAACACCCGCCAGGTGCGCAGGATCTCGAACGTCTCTTTGCGCGCGAACACCAGGGCGGAGCGCATCAGATCGCCTCCCCGACCAGCTCGACGAAGACGTCCTCGAGGGTGAGCTCGCCCGCCTCCAGCCGGATCAGCCCCGCGTTGCGGGAGGCGACCAGCGATGGCAGCTCGTGCTGCGCGGCGGCCGCATCCGACACCAGCACGTCGATGACGCCCTGGCCGTCGCGCGAGACCGTGGTCGCCCACGACCGTTCCGCGATGAGCGTTGCCAGCGCATCCGCGTCCGCCGTCTCTGTGACCTCGAGCACGATGCGGTGACCGCCGTGCCGCGACCGGAGGTCCTGCATCGACGACTGGGTCAGCACGCGGCCGCGGTTCAGGATCCCGACGGTGTCGCAGACCCGCTCGACATCGCTCAGGATGTGCGAGGAGAAGAAGATCGTCGCGCGCCCGCGGAGCGCATCCAGCATGTCGAGCACATCCTTGCGGCCGATCGGGTCGAGGGCGCTGGTCGGCTCGTCGAGCAGGAGCAGGCGCGGGGCGTTGATGAGGGCCTGCGCGATCCCGAGCCGCTGCTTCATCCCGCGCGAGTACCCGCCGATCCTGGTGGTCACTCCCCCGAGCCCTGCCGTGTCCAACAGCATCGCGGTGCGCTGCCTCAGGATGCGACGGTCCAGCCCGAACAGACCGCCGACGAACTCCATGAACTCGGGCGCCGTCATCCAGTCGTAGAACGCAGGCACGTCCGGCAGGAAGCCGAGCTGCCCACGCACGGCGTTTCCCGCGCTGGCGATGTCCTGGCCGAGCACGCGCACGGTGCCGCTGGTCGGCTTCGCCAAGCCGGTGATGATGCGCAGCGCCGTGGTCTTCCCCGCACCGTTGGGGCCGAGGAAGCCGAAGACGGAACCCTCGTCGACGCTGAGGTCCACCGCGTCGAGCGCGTGCCTGCCGCCGAAGGTCTTGGTCAGGGCGACGGTTTCCAGGGCCGTGCTCATGCGTCCTCCCGATCGCGTTCTCCGTAGAGCGCGTCTGCGACCTCCGCCATCGTCACGCGCCCAGGCGGTGTTGCGCCCGGCTCCTCCGCTGGCACGCCGCGGAGCCGCCCGACGGCGAAGTACAGGATGGGGCCGATCAGGTTCACCAGCACGATGATCGCGACCCACACCCACTTGTTGCCGAACGCTACGCGCTCCTTCGGCCGACGCACCAGAGAGACGAGGGCGACGACGTCCAGAACCACTTCGGCGAGCAGCACCGCGCCCAGGATCACGAGGACAGCGGGCGGCAGGGAGGCGAGGTCCACGTTCGGCTTCATCGTGCATCCCCTTGTCGCATTGTTCTCGTTGCATTGTTCTCGTTGATGAGAACATTATCACGCGCGAGAATGCGCGCCATAGACTACGGGGATGAACAGCTCGGAACTCCTCCTGCATCCGGTGCGCCTCCGCATCGTGCAGGCGTTCCTCGGCGACCGCGCCCTCACCACCGCCCAGCTCGCCGACGAGCTCTCCGACGTGCCGACAGCCTCTCTCTACCGCCACGTCTCGCTGCTGACCACGGCAGGGGTGCTCGACGTGGTCGCAGAACGGCGGGTGCGCGGCGGCGTCGAGCGCACCCTCGCGCTGCGGGTGGATGCGGCGCGCGTCAGCCCCGCCGAGCTCGCCACGCTGACCGTCGAGCAGCACGCGGCCATGTTCCGCGCGTTCGTCGCCGCTCTGCTCAACACGTTCGATCAGTACCTCGCCGCCGGCTCCCCCGACCTCGTGGCCGACGGAGCCGGATACAGCATGAACGGCCTCTGGCTCACCGACGCCGAGTTCGCCCAGCTGGCCCAGGACCTGGGCACGGTCTACGAGACGAGGGCGGCGAACGGCCCGGGCGACGGCCGTACCCTCCGGATGTTCGCGAGCGTCGTCATCCCCGGTGCTCCATCGGCCCAGTCCGCATCCACCGGATCAGATGTACCCCGGACTGAGGGTTAACGTCCCCCGGTCGGCCTGCGACAATGGACGTGCTGCACACCCGAAATGGCAGCGCAATCGTCATTCGGCGACGCTGAAAGGGGTGTGCGTGCGTTTCTCAGGTGCCAGGTCGGTCATCGCCGGTGCAGGGTTCGCGATTCTCGCCGTCGCCGTGCTGACCCCGACCGCCGCGAACGCGGTGTCCAACGTGTCAGAGGGGTCGTCGCCGTCCGCGATCACGAGCGTGTGGGCGTGGGGCAACCCCATCGACCCCGCGACGGATGCGCGCGGCCTCGGCCAGCAGCAGTTCCAGCCGGATGCGCTGGCCGCCTTCGCCAGCGAGCACCACCTGACCAGCGTCTACCTCTCCGTGCCCTGGGCGCCGCAGGAGGGCGCGTTCGCGACCTGGCTGCCGCAAGCGGTCGACGCGCTGCACGCGGCGGGGGTCACCACGGTCTCCGCTCTCGGCGGCGACCCGGAGTGGGCGAAGCAGCCGCAGCTCGCAGCGCAGTGGACGCACGACGCTCTCTCCACCGCCGACTTCGACGCGATCCAGTTCGATGTCGAGCCGTGGGCGTCCGGCGGAGGCGAGCCGGACCTCGGCGTCATCGTCCCGCAGCTGAGCGCGATGTTCGATGCGGCGTCCTCCGTCGCGGACGGCACGCCGATCGGCGCCGACCTGCCCTGGTGGCTCGCGGCGAAGAGCTACGGGAGCTCGACGGCGTTCGACAGCCTGCTCGGCCACGTCGACACGGTGGCGATCGTCGCCTTCTCCGACCACGCGGCCGGCGACGACGGGATCGTCGCGCTGGCGCAGCCGGCCGCCGTCGCCGCTGCGGCGCACTCGGTGCCGTTCACGATCGGCGTCGAGACAGACACCCCCGCTGTCGCCGGAGGCCCGCAGTACACGTTCGGCGACGACACGGCCGTCGCCCTGGAGACGCAGACGGCGCTCGTGCGGCAGCAGCTCTCGGCCACCGCCGGGTATCGCGGCGTCACCGCGGAGCACCTGCTCGCCTGGCAGACACTGATCGCGCACTGACCCAGCGCCGGAGTAGCTGACCCGGCGCCGGAGCAGCTGACCCAGCGCTGAGCAGCCGACCAGCGCCGGACCCGCGGAATCAGCCGTCGGCGGCGGCACGCAGCGCCGCGATGTCCAGCTTGCCCATGCTCAGCATCGCCTGGATGGCGCGGTTGGCGCGCTCAGGGTCTGGGTCGCCGATCAGCGCATCCAGAGCCGAGGGCACGATCTGCCAGCTCAGCCCCCACCTGTCCTTGAGCCATCCGCACTGGCCGGGCTCGCCGCCGTCGCCGGTGAGCGCATCCCACAGCCGGTCGACCTCGGCCTGGTCGTCGACGGACACCGAGAACGAGAACGCCTCGGTGAACGGGAATATCGGCCCTCCGTTGAGCGCCATCACCTCGACGCCGTCGAGCTCGAACCGCACCCGGGACACCCCGGCCGCCTGCCCTGGCGCGTCCGGTGCGAACCGGCTCACCTCCAGCATCCTGGAGTTCGGGATGACGGAGACGTAGAACTCCGCCGCCTGCTCTGCCTGATCGTTGAACCAGAGGAAAGGGGTGACCCGTGACATGCGCGCTCCTTGTGTCGGCTGGCGCCCATGCTACGCGCAGGCGGGTAACGTAGCGATGTGTTCACGAGCTACATCGCCATCGGCGACAGTTTCACAGAGGGCGTCGGAGACGAGCTTCCGGACGGCCGCACCCGCGGCTGGGCGGACTTCGTCGCGCTCGGCCTCGCGCAGGCCGCCGCCGCGAACGGCGACGCCGGCAGCGTCCGTTACGCCAACCTCGCCATCCGCGGCCGCAAGCTCGGCCCGCTGATCGCCGAACAGCTCCCCCCTGCCGTCGACCAGCGGCCGGAGCTGATCAGCTTGAACGGCGGAGGCAACGACATCATGCGCCCGCGGGTGTCGATCGAGGCCGTCGCGCAGCAGCTGGTGGATGCGGCGCGCACGGTCACAGACGCCGGCATCCACCTCCTCCTGCTGAGCGGAGCCAACCCGTCGCTGCACCTGCCGATGGGCTCGCTGATGCGCCGCAGAGGCAACGAGCTGGACGCTGCCGTTCGCGTGCACCTCCCCCTCGACGACGTCACCTACGTCGACAACTGGGCGGACGAGCGCCTCTGGGACATCCGCTACTGGTCGCAGGACCGCCTGCACCTCAACCCGCTCGGCCACGCGCGCGTCGCCAGCAACGTGCTGACCGCGTTCGGTGTTCCCGTGCCTGCCGAGTGGGGCGTCGAGGAGGTCGCCGCCGGTCCGGCCAGCGCCACCTCGCGACGCACCGCGGACTACTACCGCCGCTACGTGCTGCCGTGGGTCGGCAGACGGCTCACCGGGCGTTCCTCCGGCGATGGCCGCACGGCCAAGATCGCCCAGCTCACCGTGGTCGACCCGACGGCCATGCCGCCGCTCTAGTCGTTCGGAGCGGCAGCGCTTCGGAGCGGCGGCGCATCGAAGAGGCGGCGCATCGTCGCCCGCGTCAGTCGTTGTCCCCGCCCGTCGTGTCGAATCTCGTGGTCTTCGTGCCGCCGGCCCAGGCCCACTCCGCGACCTCGGGGATGTCTTCTCCGTGCTCGCGGGTGTACTCGCGTGCAGCGATCCGCGCATCCTGCATCTCCTGCCGCAGCGCGCCGTTCTTCGCCGCCAGCCCTGGGACCCGGTCGAGCACGTCGATCACCAGGTGGTAGCGGTCCAGATCGTTCAGCATCACCATGTCGAAAGGCGTCGTGGTGGTGCCCTCCTCCTTGTAGCCGCGCACGTGCAGGTTGTCGTGGCCGGCCCTCCGGTAGGTCAGGCGGTGGATCAGCCACGGGTAGCCGTGGTAGGCGAAGATCACCGGCTTGTCCGTGGTGAACAGGGCGTCGTACTCGCGGTCGTTCAGCCCGTGCGGGTGCTCCCCCTCGCTCTGCAGCCGCATCAGGTCGACCACGTTGACAACGCGCACCTTCAGCGACGGGATGCGGTTCCGCAGGATCGAGGCGGCGGCCAGCACCTCCAGGGTCGGGATGTCGCCCGCGCAGCCGAGGACCACGTCCGGTTCGTCCCCCGCCTCCTCGGTTCCCGCCCAGTCGAAGATGCCGATGCCGCGCGTGCAGTGCGCGATGGCCTCCTCCATGGTCAGCCAGTTGGGAGCAGGCTGCTTCCCTGCCACCACCACGTTCACGTAGTCGACGGAGCGCAGGCAGTGGTCGTACGTCGACAGCAGCGTGTTCGCGTCGAACGGCAGGTACACCCGCACCACGTCGGCCTTCTTGTTGACGACGTGGTCGATGAAGCCGGGGTCCTGGTGCGACGCTCCGTTGTGGTCCTGTCGCCAGACGTGCGAGCTGAGCAGGTAGTTCAGCGAGGCCACCGGCCGCCGCCAGGCGATCTGCCTGGACGACTTCAACCACTTGGCGTGCTGGTTGAACATCGAGTCCACGATGTGGATGAACGCCTCGTACGAGTTGATGACGCCGTGCCGGCCGGTGAGCAGATAGCCCTCCAGCCAGCCCTGGCACTGGTGCTCGCTCAGCATCTCCATCACGCGGCCGGAGCGCACGAGGTGGTTGTCGGAGTCGATCGGCCAGTACTCGGCGTTCCACTGCTTGCCGGTCACGTCGTACACGGCCTGCAACCGGTTGGATGCGGTCTCGTCCGGCCCGAACAGGCGGAAGTCGTGGGGATTGGCCGCCATCACATCCCTGAACCACTCGCCGAGCACCTTCGTGGCCTCGGCGACGGTCTCGCCGGGCGACGGAACATCCACCGCGTATTCGCGGAAGTCGGGCAGCCGCAGGTCGCGGCGCAGCAGGCCGCCGTTGGCGACAGGGTTGGCGCTCATCCTCCTGTCGCCCTGCGGCGCGAGCGCTGTCACCAGCTCCACGGGAGCCCCCGACTCGTCGAACAGCTCCTCCGGCCGGTACGACGCCATCCAGCTCTCCAGCAGGCGCGTGTGCGCCTCCGTGTCCCTGGCGTCCGCGAGCGGCACCTGGTGCGAGCGCCAGTTGTTCTCGGCGGGGTGGCCGTCGATCTCCTTCGGGCAGGTCCAGCCCTTCGGGGTGCGGAGGATGAGCATCGGCCAGGCCGGACGCTCGGTCAACTCGCCGACGGCCGCCGCCTTCTTGATCCCGGCGATCTGATCGAGGATCGTGTCGAGCGTCTCCGCCATCCGCTCGTGAACCAGGCGCGGGTCCTCTCCGTCGAACCCGCCGGAGACGAGGTACGGGGTGTATCCGTAGCCGCGCATGAGCTCGAACAGCTCGCTCTCCGGGATGCGCGCGAGCACAGTCGGGTTGGCGATCTTGTACCCGTTGAGGTGCAGGATCGGCAGCACGACGCCGTCGTGCACGGGGTCGAGGAACTTGTTCGAGTGCCAGGCCGTTGCAAGCGGCCCTGTCTCAGCCTCGCCGTCGCCGACCACGGCGGCGACCAGGAGGTCAGGATTGTCGAAGGCGGCCCCGTAGGCGTGCGAGAGCGCGTAGCCGAGCTCCCCGCCCTCGTGGATCGACCCCGGCGTCTCCGGGGCGGCGTGGCTCGGGATGCCGCCAGGGAAGGAGAACTGCCTGAACAGCCTGCGCAGCCCGTCGACGCTCTGGTCGATGGCGCTGTACGTCTCGCTGTAGGTCCCGTCGAGGTACGCGCTGGCGACGACGCCCGGGCCGCCGTGGCCGGGGCCCGCGACGAAGATCGTGTCCAGGTCGCGCTCCTGGATCACCCGGTTGAGGTGCGCGTAGATGAAGTTCAACCCTGGCGTCGTTCCCCAGTGGCCGAGGAGCCGCGGTTTGATGTGGTCGCGCGAGAGCGGCTCCCGTAGCAGCGGGTTGTCCAGCAGGTAGATCTGCCCGACCGAGAGGTAGTTGGCGGCTCGCCACCACGCATCCAATCGGTCGAGAGTCTCGGGAGTGAGCGTGGCGGTCGATGATGTCACAGGATTCCTTCCCCTCGTTCGGCATCCTACGTTGGCTCCGCTCCGAACAACAGGCATGGAAACCACCACCGTCGCCACCGCGATCGGCGCCGTCACCGTGCGGCGCACCCCGCGGGAGTCGCACACCGCCACGATCCTGCTGCACGGCGCTGCCGGCTCCTGGACCACCTGGCGGGCGGCCATCGCGGCGGCTGAGTCGGGTGGATCGGTCGCCGACCTCGTCGTGCCCGACCTGCCTGGCTGGGGCGACTCCCCCGTCGCCGACCTGACCAGTCTCGACGCCGGCAGCATCGCGGATGCGGTCGCGGAGGTCGCCCGTGCTCTCGGCTACACCAGGTGGCGCCTGGTCGGGCACTCGCTCGGCGGTTTCATCGCCCTGGAGCTCGCCGCGCGCGAGCCGGTGGCGACGGAGTCCGTCGTGCTGGTCTCCGCCACGACCTTCGGCGGACGCGGCGACCGGCTCGGTCCGCTGGGGCGGCTGCTGCACTACGCGCCGCTGATGCTCCTGACGGCCGGTATCAGGATGCTCACGGCACTCGGCCCCCTCGCCGCCCGTTTCGTGCGCGCCATCGACCGCGCCGGACTGCTCACCGTGCTCGCTGCCCCGCTGTTCACGGTGGTCGACAGGCAGGCGGTGCACGAGCTCGCACACGACCTCCGGCCTGGCGCGTTCCTGCGGGCGATGCAGTGCGCGGCCACGTACCCTGCTGCAGAGCGCTGGGCGCGCATCCACTGCCCGGTGTTCGCGCTGCACGGGGACAGGGACGTGTTCGTCGCGCGAGACGACGATGTCAGACTGGCGGCGATCATCCCGGATTTCCGCGCCGTCGTCGTGCCGGCGACAGGGCACTTCGGCCACGTCGAGCACCCGACGATCCTCGCCGGGGCGCTGCACGCGCGATAACCTGGCGGGCATGGCAGAGCAGACCATCAGCGTCGAGTCGGTCGGCACGGAAACGTGGGACGAGCTTCGCACGGTGTTCGGGGAGCGCGGGGACGCCTCCGGATGCTGGTGCCAGTGGTTCAAGGTGACGGGGGCGCAGTTCCACGAGCTGTCGCGGGAGCGCAAGGCCGAGCTGCTGCACATGAGCGTCGATGCCGGGTCTCCCGGCGTGATCGCGCGGCTCGGCGGCGAGCCGGTCGGCTGGGCGGCGGTCGAGCCGTTCAGCGCGTACCCGGCGCTCCGGCGCTCGCCGATCACCAAGCGGCAGCCCGGTGACCCCGAGGACCCGTGGGCGGTCACCTGCTTCGTGGTGCGCATCGACCACCGCAACCGCGGCATCGCCCGCGCGCTGCTCGCCGGCGCCGTCGACCATGCCGCCGAACGCGGCGCCGAGGTCGTGGAGGGGTACCCGGTCGACCCGGGTGTTCGCCCGTCGCTCAGCGCGGCCGAGCGCTACCACGGCACCGTCTCCCTCTTCGCCTCTCGCGGCTTCGAGGTGGTGCGACGGCCATCGGCCACGCGAGCCGTCATGCGACTTCTGGTGGGCTCCTGACCCCATAAGCTCGTCTGGTGAGCTCGAAACGCGACCGCCTGATCGGCGCAGGAACCCAGGTCGCCACCGAGGTCAGCATCAACTTCGGCTCGTCGGTCGCCGGGCTGCTCATCCCGATCGTCGGATCGGTGGTCGTCGTGGCGGTCCGACAGATCATCACCGCCATCGCCGTGCTGCCGTTCTACCGGCCGAAGCGCGCTGAACTCACCTGGGGCAGGCTCTGGCCGGCCATCGCGCTCGGCGTCGTGCTGGCGACGATGAACCTCAGCTTCTACGAGGCGGTCGGCCGGCTCGGGCTCGGCATCGCGGCGACCATCGAGTTCCTCGGCCCGTTCGCCCTCGCCCTCGCAGGCTCCCGCAGGGTCGTGGATGTGATCTGCGCCCTGTTCGCCGCCGGCGGCGTCGTGCTGCTCACCGGCACAGAGGGCGCCATCGACCCGATCGGCGTGCTCCTCGCGCTCGCGGCGGCGGCGAGCTGGGCGGCGTACATCCTGCTCACGCGCCGGGTCGCCACCCGGCTGCCAGGGCTCGAAGGACTGAGCGTCGCGAGCGTCGTCGCCACGATCATCCTGCTCCCGATCGCGCTCGTCGTCGTCGACTACAGCCGTCTGAACTGGCCGGTGATCGGGATGCTCGTCGCCGCCGGCGTGCTGTCGTCCGCCATCCCGTACAGCCTCGACACGTTCATCCTGCGCAGGATCACCCCGCGGCTGTACGCGATCATCACGAGCCTCGGGCCGGCGATCGCGACCCTGTTCGGCGTGCTGGTGCTGCACGAGCGGTTCAGCGGCGTTCAGCTGCTCGGCATCGCGGTGGTGTGCGTCGCCTCGGGCGTCACGATCGCCACGCAGCGCGACCAGCAGAAGTCCGACCTGGAGTCAACCGCCGAGGCGATCCCCTAGCCGGGCCGGCCGGCCGTGCTCAGGACAGGATGTCCTTCGTGGTGAAGCATCCGATCGCCAGCGCCCCGAACACCGCCACGTAGCCGAGCTGCAGCAGCGCGTTGCTGCCGAACGAGTCCCACGACACCGGGTCGCGCAGGAAGTCGGCGAACCCGAACCAGTAGTGGCTGAACAGCCAGGGGTGCAGGCCGTCCAACTGCGGGAGCTGATCGAGCACCTGCGAGACCACCGAGAGCACGATCGTCGCCGCCATCGCGCCGACAGGCACGTCGGTGAGCGTCGAGAAGAACAGGCCGATCGCGCACAGCCCGAGCAGCGAGACGACGACGTACGCGCCGATCAGCAGCAGCCGCAGGAACGCGTCCCAGGCCCCTACCTGGCTGCCGGAGAGCAGCGTCACCGGACCGACGGGGAACAGGATCGCGCCGATCGCCGACCCAGCGGCGATCACCACGGCCGTGCCCGCGATGCAGAACGCGGCGGAGCCTGCGTACTTGACCGCCAGCAGCCGCAGCCGCCCCGCTGGAGCGATCACCAGGTAGCGCAGCGTGCCGTGGCTCGCCTCGCCCGCGATGGTGTCCCCGGCCACCACCCCGACGGTCAGCGGCAGGAACAGCGGCACGCACACCACGAGCGCCGTGAAACCGACGAACAGCCCGTTGGCTGTGATCTGGTCGAGGAACGCCGGACCGCGACCGGCGCGTGACCCTCCGGTGATGCGCACGGCGACGGCGATCAGGATGGGGATGGCCGCCAGCGCTGCAAGCATCGCCCAGGTGCGCCAGCGGCGGAACAGCACGGCCAGCTCCGACCAGAGCAGCGACCACCCGGCCGATGGGTGCGGCAGGTTCGCCGTCGGCACGGGATGCGCCGGCGCGGCCACCCCGTCCGCCTCCGTCTCACTGCTCGACATCGAAGCCCTCCCCTGTGAGCTCCACGAACCGCTCCTCCAGCGTCGACCCGTGCACGCCGAAGCCGCGCACCCGGACTCCGGCGGCGACTAGGGCCGCCACGATGGTCTCCGCGGCCGGCGCAGGTTCGGGCAGGGGCGCATCCAGCACCCCGTCCGTCGCTGTCGCAGGGGCGATGCCGAGGTGGGTGAGGACGGTCGCCGCCTCCCGCGCATCCGGTGTCTCGACGCGGACCCTCGGCCCTGTCGCTCCGCGCAGCGCGTCGAGCGAGCCCTGCGCAACGAGCCGCCCCGTCCGCATGATGGCGGCGTGCGTGCAGACCTGCTCGATCTCCGCCAGCAGGTGACTGGACACGAACACCGTCCTGCCCTCGTCGGCCAGCGAACGGACCAGAGAGCGCACCTCCCGCGTGCCCTGCGGGTCGAGGCCGTTCGTCGGTTCGTCGAGCACGAGCAGGTCACGGTCGGTGAGCAGAGCGCCCGCGATCCCGAGACGCTGCTTCATGCCGAGCGAGTACGCGCGCACGTTCTTGCCTGCCGCGTGGGTGAGGCCCACCCGCTCCAGCGCGACAGCGACCCGCTCGCGGCGGGTCGCGGACGGCGCGTAGCGGTCTGCGGAGTCGCGGCGGACGAGGTTTGCGAAGCCGGACAGATACGGTGCGAACGCCGGGCCCTCGACGAGCGCACCGACGCGCGGGAGCACGGTGGCTCCCCGGTCGGGCATCGGCTGCCCGAACAGGCGGATCTCCCCCGCCGACGCGGAGACGAGCCCCAGGAGCATCCGGATGGTCGTGGTCTTCCCAGACCCGTTCGGCCCGAGGAAGCCGAACACCGACCCGCGCGGCACGCTCAGGTCGATGCCGTCGACCACGGCACGGGAGCCGAAGCGTTTGGTGAGGCCGCTCGTCGTGATGGCGGCGGCTGCGTCCGTCACCGAGCGGCGGCCTGCAGGGCGGACACCGGGACGGCTCCGGCGAAGACGCGCCCGTCGTCGGTCACCAGCACCGACACCAGCGACGTGCTGAAGGCGCGGCCGCCGTCGACGGCCGTGGTGAGCTGCCCGAACAGCGGAGAGGAGGTGAGATCGGCCGGCACGGAGCCGGCAGGCACACTCACGATGGCGTCCCAGCCGCTGCCGGTGACGGTCGGCTTCTGGTGCGTCCCAGCCTGTGCCTTCTTCTCGCCGAGCCCGGACGGCGACTGCTCGGTGACCGTCGCGCCCTTCGGCGGGGTGAACGCGAACACGCTCGCGGACGGCGTCGCCGTGCTGAACTCGCTGAAGCCGACTTCGAAGGCCGGAGTGCTCTGGCCGCGCGCATCCACCTGCACCCGCAGCGGGATGCCCGTGGTGCCGTCGACGGCGATCGACACGGACCCGACGAGGGTCGCGTCGGTCTTCGGAGTGAGGACCAGGTCGTATGCGTCGCGTCCCGCGACCTTCACAGGGTCGCCGAGCGTGACCGAGGTGCTGGGGTCGACAGCGGTCAGGAACCGCTGCGCGAGCTGGGACGGCGTGGTGGCGGCGCCGGTGGTCGCATCCGGGTCGGGCTGCCTGTTGTCCGGGGTCTTCACGTTGTCCGGGGTCTTCACGTTGTCCGGGGTCTTCACGTTGTCCGGGGACTTCACGGCCGACCGGTCCGGCAGCGTCACGTGCGTGACCTTCGTACCGGTCGAGGTGTAGAGCCAGACGTCGGAGCCGTTGCGGATCACGTCGCGCTCGGCGAGCTGGTCGAGCACCTGCACGCGCTGCTTGGACGGCCCATCGACGTAGACCTTCGCTGTGTGGTCGCCGGTCAGCAGTTCGATGACGCTCGCGGCGTCGCCTGAGCCCGAACCGGACCCGGCGCCTGGTCCTGTCGACGGGATCGACGGCAGTCCGAGGTCGGAACTCTGCTGGACCGTGCCGGAGAACGCCTTCACGTCGCTCGCCGCGACGAGCCGCAGCACGTCGTCCGGCGTCTTCGACGGAAGGTCTGCCGCGCCGGCCGCGAGCGGCGCGACGATCACGCCCGCCGCGATCGCGACGGGCACAACGGCAGCGGGGAGCCAGCGAACCCAACGGCGTTTCATGACTTCGAGACTACGCCTGTGGCGGGGCAGCGAACCCTCCTGGATGCTGCGAACTCCGTGGGAACCGCCCGCCCCATCCCGGCGACAACGAACGGAGACAGCGAGCGGAGACGACGAACGGCCCCCGCACACAGCGGGGGCCGTTGGCACATCCGGTCGTCTTAGAGGACGTCTCCGACCCTGTGGACGCGGATGTCGTTGGTGGTTCCGGGGATACCGGGAGGGGAACCGGAGATGATGATGACCTTGTCACCGTTCTCCGCGCGACCGGTCGACTTGAGCGCCTCGTCCACCTGGGCGACCATCTGGTCGGTGTGAGTGACCCGCGAGACGACGAACGACTCGACGCCCCAGTTGAGCGACATGCGACGGCGCACCGACTCCTCCGGCGTGAACGCCAGGATCGGGATCTTGTTGCGCAGACGCGACATGCGACGAGCGGACTCGCCGGACTCGGTGAAGACGCAGAGGTACTTCGCCTCGACGAAGTCGGCGACCTCCACGGCGGCGAGGGTGATCGCGCCGCTCTGGGTGCGCGGGCGGGTGCCGAGCGGCTGGATGCGGTCGAGACCGTGCTCCTCCGTCGACTCCACGATGCGCGCCATGGTCTGAACGGTGATGACCGGGTACTCGCCGACGCTGGTCTCGCCGCTGAGCATGACCGCGTCAGCGCCGTCGAGGACGGCGTTGGCGACGTCGGAGGTCTCCGCGCGGGTCGGGACGGGGCTGGAGATCATCGACTCGAGCATCTGGGTCGCGACGATGACCGGCTTCGCCGCGCGGCGCGCGAGCTCGACGGCGCGCTTCTGCACGATCGGCACGGCCTCCAACGGGAGCTCGACGCCCAGGTCGCCACGGGCGACCATGATCGCGTCGAACGCCTCGATGATGCTCTCGAGGTTGTCGACGGCCTGCGGCTTCTCGATCTTGGCGACGACGGGGAGCTTGCGTCCCTCCTCCGCCATGATCTCGTGCACGCGATCGATGTCGGCGGCGTTGCGCACGAACGACAGCGCGATGAGGTCTGCGCCGAGCTTGAGGCCCCAGCGGAGGTCAGCCTCGTCCTTCTCGGACAGCGCAGGCACGTTGACGGCGACGCCGGGCAGGTTGATGCCCTTGTTGTTGGACACCGGGCCCGCGACGATGACCTTGGTGGTCACGACGGTGCCGTCGGTCTCGAGCACCTGGACGCGGACCTTGCCGTCGTCGATCAGGAGGAAGTCGCCCGGCTTGACGTCCTGGGGAAGCCCCTTGAACGTGGTCGAGGAGATCTCCTTGGTGCCGATGATGTCCTCGGTGGTGATCTTGAAGATGTCGCCTTCGGCGAGGTCGTATGGACCTGCCTCGAACTTGCCGAGGCGGATCTTCGGGCCCTGCAGGTCGACCAGCACGGCGACCGGCTTGCCTGCGTCGTCCGCTGCCTTGCGCACGTTGGCGTAAACGCCCTCGTGGACGTCGTAGCTTCCGTGGCTCAGGTTCATCCTGGCCACGTCAACACCCGCGTCGATGATCGCGCGGATGTTGTCATAGCTCGATGTCGCAGGCCCGAGGGTCGCGACGATTTTCGCCCTTCTCATACTTTTACTTGCTCCGTGATTCTGCGCCCCTGACGGCGCTCGATTCGGTGATGACGCCCGCGGGGTGCCGGGGTGTCCGTTCAGCTCAGACGAGGATTCCCCTGTCGGTGGGTCGGACGGGGGACGGCAGATGCGTCTCCCCTTCAAGATACCGGTCAACGGCGGCTGCCGCTGCACGGCCTTCCGCGATCGCCCACACGATGAGCGACTGGCCGCGGCCGGCGTCGCCCGCCACGAACACGCCCGGCTGGCTGGTCTGGTAGTCGCTGTCGCGCGCCACGTTGCCGCGGTCGTCGAACGGCAGCGCGAGCTGCGCATCCAGGTCGGCCTGCTCAGGGCCGGTGAAGCCGAGGGCGAGGAGGACCAGGTCGGCCGGGATCTCGCGCTCGGTGCCCGCCTTGGGCACGCGGCGTCCATCGAGGTACTCGGTCTCTGCGACGCGGATGGCGCGGACCTCTCCGTACTCGTTGGAGAGGAACTCGACGGTGGAGGCGAGGAACTCGCGCTTGCCGCCCTCCTCGTGCGCCGAGGAGACCTCGAACAGCGTCGGCGTCATCGGCCACGGCTGGTGGCTCGGACGCTCCGACGGCGGCTGCGTTCCGATGGCGAGGTTGGTCACGCTGGCTGCGCCCTGGCGGTGCGCCGTTCCGATGCAGTCGGCTCCCGTGTCTCCGCCGCCGAGGACGACGACGTGCTTGCCCTCCGCCGAGATCTGGTCGGCGACCTGGTCGCCCGCGCCCGTCTTGTTCTGCTGGACGAGGTACTCCATCGCGAAGTGCACGCCGCTCAGGTCGCGCCCGGGGATGGGGAGGTCGCGAGGGACCATCGCCCCCGTCGCCACCACGACGGAGTCGTACCGGGCGCGGAGGTCGTCCCAGGTGATGTCGACGCCGATGTTGACGCCGGCGCGGAAGCGGGTGCCCTCCGCCATCATCTGGTTGAGACGCGCCTCGAGGTGCTTCTTCTCCATCTTGAAGTCCGGGATGCCGTAGCGCAGCAGGCCGCCGATGCGGTCGTCGCGCTCGTAGACCGCAACGGTGTGACCGGCGCGGGTGAGCTGCTGGGCAGCGGCGAGACCGGCAGGGCCGGAGCCGACCACGGCGACCGTCTTTCCGGTGAGCCGCTCCGGCGGGTGCGGCTGCACCCAGCCGTTCTGCCAGGCCTGGTCGATGATCGACACCTCGACCTGCTTGATCGTGACCGCCGGCTGGTTGATGCCGAGCACGCACGACGACTCGCAGGGCGCAGGGCACAGGCGGCCGGTGAACTCCGGGAAGTTGTTCGTGGCGTGCAGGCGCTCGATGGCCTGACGGCCCTCTCCGCGGTACATCAGGTCGTTCCACTCCGGGATGAGGTTCCCGAGCGGGCAGCCCTGGTGGCAGAACGGCACGCCGCAGTCCATGCAGCGGCCCGCCTGCCTGCGGAGCTGGGCGGAGTCGCCTGCTTCGTAGACCTCTTTCCAGTCCATCAGTCGCACCGAGACGGGCCGGCGCTTGGGGAGCTCGCGCTCCGTAACCTTGAGGAAGCCCTTGGGGTCAGCCACCTGTCACCTCCAGAATCCTGTTCCACACGATGTCGCCGTCCGGGTCGAGTCCCTCGTCGACGGCGTCTTGACGCATCTGCAGCACGGCGGCGTAGTCACGCGGCAGTACCTTGACGAACTTCGCGACCGTGTCGTCGAAGTTCTCGAGCAGCCGGGCTGCCAGAGCGGACTCCGTCTCAGCGACGTGCCGTTCCAGGAGGTCGCGGACGATCTCCACGTCGGCGCTGCCGAGCGGAAGCAGCTCCAGCTCGCCGCTCGCGAGCGAGTCGCGGTTGACGAGGTCCTTCTGCAGCTCGTACACGTACGCTGTGCCTCCGGACATCCCCGCCCCGAGGTTTCGGCCCGTGCTGCCGAGGATGACGGCGAGCCCGCCTGTCATGTACTCCAGCGCGTGGTCTCCGACGCCCTCGACGACCGCGGTGGCCCCCGAGTTGCGGACAAGGAAGCGCTCACCGACGATGCCACGGATGAACATGCTGCCCTGGGTCGCGCCGTAGCCGATCACGTTGCCGGCGATCACGTTCTCCTCCGCGGGGAACACGCTGCCGCGCGGCGGGCGCACGACGATCTGGCCGCCGGAGAGACCCTTGCCGACGTAGTCGTTCGAGTCGCCCTCGAGCCGCAGCGTGATGCCGCTCGGCAGGAACGCGCCGAGCGACTGCCCTGCCGATCCCGTGAGCGTGATCTCGATGGAGCCGGTCGGCAGGCCGTTCTCGCCGTGCCGCACTGTGACCTCGTGGCCGAGCATCGTGCCGACCGCGCGCTCCGTGTTCCGGATGGGCAGGTTCAGCTCGATGTGACCGCCGCGGGCGAGCACGTCTGCGCTCTCCGCGATCAGGTGGTTGTCGAAGTGCTTGTCGAGTTCGTGGTCCTGCGCCTTCGCGTTCTTGCGCGGGGCGTCTGCCGGGAACTCCGGGCCGGTGAGGATCGGAGAGAGGTCGAGCCCCGACGCCTTCCAGTGGTCGATCGCACCGTCGACGCCGAGCAGCTCATTGTGGCCGATCGCCTCGTCGAGTGTACGGAAACCGAGCTCGGCGAGGTACTCGCGCACCTCCTGCGCGATGAACTCGAAGAAGTTCACCACGAACTCCGGCTTGCCGGAGAACCGGGAGCGCAACTCGGGGTTCTGCGTCGCCACGCCGACCGGGCAGGTGTCGAGGTGGCAGACGCGCATCATGATGCAGCCGGAGACGACGAGCGGCGCCGTGGCGAAACCGAACTCCTCCGCTCCGAGCAGGGCGCCGACGATGACGTCGCGGCCGGTCTTGAGCTGGCCGTCGACCTGGACGACGACGCGGTCGCGCATCCCGTTCAGCATCAGGGTCTGCTGCGTCTCGGCGAGGCCGAGCTCCCACGGGGTGCCTGCGTGCTTGAGCGAGTTGACCGGGGATGCACCCGTTCCTCCGTCGTGACCGGAGACCAGGACGACGTCGGCGAGAGCCTTGGCCACGCCCGCCGCCACCGCGCCGATGCCGGACTCGGAGACGAGCTTCACGTGGACTCGCGCATCCGGGTTGGCGCGCTTCAGGTCGAAGATGAGCTGCTTGAGGTCTTCGATCGAGTAGATGTCGTGGTGCGGCGGCGGAGAAATGAGGCCGACGCCAGCTGTCGCGTGCCTGGTGCGGGCCACCCACGGGTAGACCTTGGTCGGCGGGAGCTGACCGCCCTCGCCGGGCTTCGCGCCCTGCGCCAGCTTGATCTGGATGTCGTCGGCGTGCGTCAGGTACATGCTCGTCACGCCGAACCGGCCGGAGGCGACCTGCTTGATCGCACTGCGACGCTCAGGGTCGAGCAGACGGTCGAGGTCTTCTCCGCCCTCACCGGTGTTCGACTTGCCTCCGAGACGGTTCATCGCGATGGCGAGGGTCTCGTGGGCTTCCCTGGAGATCGAGCCGTAGCTCATCGCCCCTGTCGAGAACCGCTTGACGATCGACTCGACGGACTCCACCTCGTCCAACGGCACGGCGGGGCGGACGCCGGTGCGCAGGGTGAACATCCCGCGCAGCGTCATCAGGCTCTCCGCCTGGTCGTCAACCAGCTTCGTGTACTCGCGGAACACGTCGTAGCGCCTGGTGCGGGTGGAGTGCTGCAGCCGGAACACCGTCTCCGGGTTGAACAGGTGCGGGGCGCCGTCGCGACGCCACTGGTACTCGCCGCCGGTCGCCAGGCGCTCGTGCGCGACCACGGCGCTCTCCGCCGGATACGCGCTCTCGTGCCTGGACAGGTTCTCGGCCGCGATGACCTCGATGCCAACGCCGCCGAGCTTGCTGGTGGTGCCGGTGAAGTAGTGGTCGACGAACTCCTGGCTGAGGCCGACAGCCTCGAACGCCTGAGCGCCCGCGTATGACGAGACGGTGGAGATGCCCATCTTCGACATGATCTTGAGCACGCCCTTGCCGAGCGCCTTGATCACGTTCTTGACGGCCTTCTCCGGCGTGATGCCGGTGATGGCGCCGCTGCGGACGAGCTCCTCACAGGTCTCCATCGCCAGGTACGGGTTGATCGCGGACGCGCCGTAGCCGATCAGGAGCGCGATGTGGTGCACCTCGCGCACGTCGCCCGCCTCGACGATCAGGCCGACCTTCATGCGGTTCTCCGCACGGATCAGGTGGTGGTGGACCGCGGCGAGCATCAGCAACGACGGGATGGGCGCGAGGTCTTTCGTGGAGTCGCGGTCGCTCAGCACGATGAACTGGGCGCCGGCCGCGATGGCCTCGTCCACCTCGTCGCACATCTCGGCGAGGCGGAGCGCGAGCGCGTCCGTCCCCGCGTCGAACCGGTAGAGGCCCTTGACCGTCGTGGTCAGGCGGCTGCCTGGACGCGGGTCGATGTGCTGGATCTTCGCGAGCTCGTCGTTGTCGATCACCGGGAAGTCGAGCACGACCTGCTTGGCGTGCTCCGGCCCTGCGGAGAGCAGGTTGCGCTCCGGACCGAGGCCGAGCTTCAGGGAGGTGACGACCTCCTCGCGGATCGAGTCGAGCGGCGGGTTCGTCACCTGCGCGAACTGCTGCGTGAAGTAGTCGAACAACAGCCGAGGGCGGTCGGAGAGCACGGCGACGGGCGTGTCGGAGCCCATCGCGCCGAGCGGCTCGGCGCCGGTGGTGGCCATCGGCTTGAGCAGGATGCGCACCTCCTCCTCCGTGTAGCCGAAGGTGCGCTGGCGGCGCGTGATCGACGCGGGGGTGTGCACGATGTGCTCACGCTCCGGGAGGTCTTTGAGGTTGATGCGGCCCTCGTCCAGCCACTCGCCGTACGGCGCGCCAGCCGCGAGGTCGGCCTTGATCTCGTCGTCCTCGATCAGGCGGCCTGCGACGGTGTCGACCAGGAACATCCTGCCTGGGCGCAGACGGCCCTTGCGCACGACGCGGCTCGGCTCGATGTCGAGCACGCCGATCTCGCTGGCGAGCACGACGAGGCCGTCGTTGGTCACCACGTACCGGCCGGGGCGGAGCCCGTTGCGGTCGAGCGTCGCGCCGACGAGAGAGCCGTCGGTGAAGACGATCGCGGCCGGGCCGTCCCACGGCTCCATCAGCATCGAGTTGTACTCGTAGAAGTCACGACGGGACTTCTCGATCTCCGTCTGGTTCTCCCACGCCTCCGGCACCATCATCATGACGGCGTGCGGCAGCGACCTGCCGGACAGCGACAGCAGCTCCACGACCTCGTCGAACGAGGCGGAGTCGCTCGCGCCCGGCGTGACGATCGGCAGCACGGGCGACAGGTCGCCAAGCAGCTCGCTCTCCAGCTGGGACTGGCGCGCGCGCATCCAGTTGCGGTTGCCCTGCACGGTGTTGATCTCGCCGTTGTGCGCGATCATCCGGAACGGCTGGGCGAGTGGCCAGGACGGGAAGGTGTTCGTCGAGTACCGCGAGTGGACGAGCGCCAGCTTGGAGGCGAAGCGCTGGTCGGAGAGGTCGGGGTAGAACGGCTCCAGCTGGAGCGTCGTGACCATGCCCTTGTAGACGAGGGTACGACTGGACAACGAGGAGAAGTAGATGTCGAGCTCGCGCTCCGCGCGCTTGCGGAGGAAGAAGGTCTGCCGATCGAGGAGGATGCCGCCGACCTGCTCGCCGTCGTCGCCCGTGCGCGTGCTGGACACGTAGAGCTGCTCGATGAACGGCATGGCGCCGCGCGCCAGCGTTCCGATCTCGTCCGCTGCGACCGGCACCTCGCGCCAGCCGAGGACGGTGAGCTCCTGCTCAGCAGCGATCGCCTCGATAGCGGCCTTCGCCGCTGCCCGCTCCCCGTCCTCCGTGGAGAGGAACACGTTGCCGACCGCGTAGCGGCCGGCCGCCGGCAGCTCGAAACCGGCGACGGCGCGCAGGAAAGCGTCAGGCACCTGCGTGATGATGCCTGCGCCGTCGCCCGTGCCGGCGTCTGAGCCGACAGCACCGCGGTGCTCCAGGTTGCGCAGCGCGTCGAGCGCCGCGTCGATGATGTCGTGGCCGGCCGTTCCGCGGAGCGTCGCGACCATCGCGAGCCCGCAGGCGTCCTTCTCATGAGCGGGGTCGTAAAGACCCTGCTTCACGGGGGTGGTGCTGAAACGGGAGCGGGAGGGCATAAGCGCCATCAACGACCGTCCTCACATATTCGGTGGTGCGGGGGGACGCCATCGGCCCTGGACTGAGGGGAAGGGGGTTCCGCCGCTCACGAGAGGCTTGGTGCTGCTCTGGGAGACGGTGAGGTGAGGTGCTCGGGGATGACCTCGAGAGGGGATTACGCGCCGAGTGAGCTTGTGGCCTTGGCTGCGTCCTTCTCGGTGGGCTCCTCGGCGTCATCGCCGGAAACCTCGTCATCCGAGTAGGTGTCGTCAGAGTCTACCTCAGCATCCGGCCTGACCCATTCACGACCAGGGCGGTACACGCTCGGCTCGAGTCCGGGGTGGCGACGGGACTGCACGATGAACAGGACGACACCGAGCACGACGGCCGCGAACGCCGCCCACACGTTCGTCGGGATGCCAAGGAAGCTGAACTCGCTCGGGTCGATGCGGATCGATTCGAGGTAGGAGCGGCCGAGGCCGTACCAGATCAGGTAGAGCGCGAAGGTCTTGCCCCAGCGCAGCTGGAACTTACGCTCGAGCAGGATGATCACGACGATGCCGATGACGTTCCAGATGATCTCGTAGAGGAACAGCGGCTGGAACAGCGTGCCGTCCGGCAGGCCGACGGGGATGGCCTTGTTGCCGGAGTCGATCTGCAGGCCCCACGGCAGGTTGGTCGGCAGGCCGAACAGCTCCTGGTTGAAGTAGTTGCCGAGACGACCGAGCGCCTGGGCGAGCAGCAGGGCGGGAGCGAGGGCGTCGGCGAACGACCAGAACCGGATGCCGGACCAGCGGCAGCCGATGTACGCACCGACCGCTCCGCCGATCAGCGCGCCGAAGATGGCGTTTCCGCCCTCCCAGATGTAGAGCGTCTTGAGGAGGTCCGCTCCCGGGTAGAAGTAGTCCGCCGGGTGGGTCACCACGTGGTAGACGCGGGCCCCGATGATGCCGAGCGGCACCGCCCAGAGGATGATGTCGAGCACGACGCCCGGCTCTCCCCCGCGCTTCGAGAGTCGCCTGGAGGTCCACATGGCGGCGACGACGATACCGATCAGGATGCAGATCGCGTACGTCTGGATGCGCCAGTGCAGCCCGAAGATGTCGATCGGGATCTGCTGCCATTCCGGCCCAGGGCTGGGGATGCTCGCGTACCAGCTGCTCATCGTCGCAAACACCCGATGACTCACCTTTCGTGTTGATCAGACCGCGCGAAGACCACGCGCGGCCACCATAGTCTAATTCGGTTTGGAGAGGCTGCCGCGCCTAGGCGGCGGTGCCGGCGGAGAGGGAAGCGGCGAGACGGCCGACACCCTCGACGCCGTCGTCGGCCAGCGCCTTCACGAGCGCCGATCCGACGATCGCGCCGTCCGCGTATCCGAGCACCTCCGCGACCTGCGCCGCGGTGGAGATGCCGATGCCGACGCACGTGCTCGTCGCCCCGGCGTCACGCAGCCTGGCGACCAGTGAGCGGGCGGCGGAGTCGACGTCCGAACGTGCCCCGGTGATGCCCATGGTCGAGACGGCGTATACGAAGCCGCGGCTCGCATCCACTGCCTGCCGCAGGCGCTCGTCCGTGGAGGACGGAGCGGCGAGGAACACGCGGTCGAGCCCGGTGCGCTCCGACGCCGCGAGCCAGGATGCGCCCTCGTCGGGGATGAGGTCCGGCGTGATGAGGCCGGCTCCCCCTGCGGCGAGCAGGTCGTCGGCGAAGCGGTCGACGCCGTACTGCAGCACGGGGTTCCAGTAGGTCATCACCAGGATGGGGGTGTCCACCTGGGCGGTGATCTCGCGCACGGCGGTGAAGCCGTCGCGCAGGCGGAAGCCGTTGGAGAGCGCCTGCTGGGTGGCCGCCTGGATGACCGTGCCGTCCATGACGGGGTCGGAGTACGGCAGCCCGAGCTCGATCACGTCGACGCCGTTCTGCGCGAGCGCGACGGCGGCGTCGATGCTGGTCTTCAGGTCGGGGAACCCGGCAGGCAGGTAGCCGACCAGGGCACCTGACGCCTCGGCCTTTCGCTGGGCGATGACGCTCTCGACGCGACTCTCCGCGCCCTTCACGGCGCCGCTCACGACTGCACCGCGTCGTGGTCGATCAGGTCGAAGTACCGTCCAGCGGTCTCCATGTCCTTGTCTCCGCGACCGCTGAGGTTGACCAGGATCGTGGCGTCCTTCCCGAGCTCCTGACCGAGCTTCAGAGCACCGGCCAGAGCGTGTGAGGATTCGATGGCGGGGATGATGCCCTCCGTGCGGCTGAGGAGGCGCAGCGCGTCCATCGCCTCGGCGTCCGAGATGGGCAGGTACTCCGCCCGGCCGATGGATGCGAGCCACGCGTGCTCCGGGCCGACGCCAGGGTAGTCGAGTCCGGCGGAGATCGAGTGCGACTCGATGGTCTGGCCGTCCTCGTCCTGCAGCAGCATGCTGCGGGCGCCGTGCAGGACGCCGGGGCGTCCCTTGGTGATGGTGGCGGCGTGGCGCGGGGTCTCCGCTCCTTCGCCTCCCGCCTCGTAGCCGATCAGGCGCACGTCTTCGTCGTCGAGGAAGGCGTGGAAGATGCCCATGGCGTTCGAGCCGCCTCCGACGCAGGCGACCACGGCATCCGGGAGCGAGCCGGTGAGGTCGATGACCTGCTGGCGCGCTTCCTCGCCGATGATCTTCTGGAGGTCGCGGACCATCGCGGGGAACGGGTGCGGTCCTGCGACCGTGCCGAAGATGTAGTTGGTGTTCTCGACGTTGGTGACCCAGTCGCGCATGGCGTCGTTGATCGCGTCCTTGAGGGTGCGCGATCCGGTCTTGACGGCGACGACCTCGGCACCCAGCAGGCGCATCCTGGCGACGTTGAGCGCCTGGCGCTCTGTGTCGACCTCGCCCATGTAGATGGTGCACTCAAGGCCGAACAGGGCTGCGGCGGTCGCGGTGGCGACACCGTGCTGGCCTGCGCCGGTCTCGGCGATCACGCGCGTCTTGCCGATGCGCTTGGTGAGGATCGCCTGGCCGAGCACGTTGTTGATCTTGTGCGAGCCCGTGTGGTTGAGGTCCTCGCGCTTGAGGATGATGCGGGCACCGCCTGCGTGCGCAGCGAAGCGCGGCACCTCGGTGATGATCGACGGACGCCCGGTGTACGTGCGGTTCAGCTCGTCCAGCTCCGCGTGGTACGCGGGGTCGGCCTTCGCCTCCTCCCACGCAGCGGACAGCTCGTCGAGGGCTGCGACGAGCGACTCGGGGACGAAGCGCCCCCCGAAGTCGCCGAAGTACGGACCGGTCTCGGAACGCAGGGACATCAGGCCACCAGGAATTCTTCGAGCGTCGCGACGGGGTCGCTCGTGACGAGTGCCTCGCCGACGAGGACGACGTCCGCCCCTGCCGCCCGATAGTGCGCGACGTCGTCTGCCGACTTCACGGCGGACTCCGCGACGCGGATGACACCGGACGGGATGCTGTCGGCCAGGCGGCCGAACAGGTCTCTGTCCAGTTCGAATGTGGAGAGGTTGCGGGCGTTCACGCCGACGAGGCCGGCGCCCGTGTCGAGTGCGCGGCTCAGCTCGTCCGCAGTGTGCGCCTCGACGAGCGACGTCATGCCGAGCGACGTGATGAGCTCGTGCAGCTCGACGAGCTTGCGCTGGTCGAGGGCGGCGACGATGAGGAGCACGAGGTCGGCTCCCGCCGCGCGTGCCTCGAACACCTGGTACGGGTCGGAGACGAACTCCTTGCGCAGCACAGGGAGCGACACGGCGTCGCGAACGGCCTCCAGATCGGCGAGCGACCCGCGGAACCTGCGCTCCTCGGTGAGGACGCTGATCGCGCTCGCTCCGCCGGTCTCGTACGAGACCGCGAGGGCGGCCGGGTCGGCGATCTCGGCGAGCGACCCGCGGGACGGGCTCGCGCGCTTCACCTCCGCGATGATCTTGACGCGCTCGGCAGGGGCGAGGTGGCTCAGGGCATCCAGGGCGGGAGCGCGATCGGCTGCGGCGGCCTCGACCACCGCGAGCGGGCGCTCTGCCCGGCGCCGCTCAGCGTCTTCGCGGGCGCCGGCGACGAGGTCGTCGAGCACGCGTCAGTGGCCCTTCGGCTGGTACTTGGTGCCGCCGACGCCGTAACCGGCCTTCTTCATCGCCCATCCGACGATGAGCCCGATGATGGCGAGTCCCGCTGCCGCCCAGACGACGATCGGGGCGTCGAAGTAGAACGCGACGGCACCGACGGTGAAGGCGACCAGCATGATGATGACGGCCGTCCACGCCGCCGGCGAGTGACCGTGGCCTGGTTCGACTGACTCGGTGCTCATGGGACTCCTGCTTCGTGAGGTGCGCGCCGCGAGAGGCGTCGCGCACGGTGGATCGGGGGAATACGGGTTCAAGTCTAGCGAGTGGGGCGTGCTCGCTCGCCACTCCGGGCGGCGGGTCAGCGCTGCGGGGCAGAGCGGCGGATCAGCGCGTCGGGTCTTCGCCGCGGGTGAGGTCGTCCCAGCTGTCGATGGCGGTGTCCTTGTCGACGACCCCTGTGCCCGGTGTGCGCTCGCCGTCGGCGGCGCGAGCCTCCGCGTCGTCCGACACCTCGGAGGACGGTTCGCCGTCCGCCTCGCCGTCGAGGAGCAGGGCCGTGCCCTCCTGGTCTTCGAAGCGCGTCTGATACTTGCGCGACGAGCCCGGCCAGAGCCGGTTGGTCAGCACGACGGCTGCGCTCGCGAGCACCAGTACCACGCCCCCTGCCACCGCGACGCCCGGCCAGAGCTCCGTGCTGACCGAGTCGACCAGCCGCGCGATCGACGACGTCCCAGCGACGCCGGTTGCCGTGGTAATGGTCGCCGACGATGCGCGTAGCGCGTCGGTCAGTGCGCTGATCGAGGAGATCAGGACGGAGGCGCCGAGCAGCAGCCCGAGCAGCGCGAGGACGATGCGGAACACCGGTCCTGCGATGGCGAGCGCCGCCGTGAGCGCGAGGCCTGCGAGCGACAGCGCCGTGAGCGCAGGCGCAGCGGCCGACCCTGCGACCGCCAGCGTCGCCGTGTGGTCCGCGACGTCGGTCAGGTGCACCGTGAACCAGGTCTGCGTCGACGCGAGCAGGGCGAGCAGGCTGCCGACCACGACGGCGAGCAGCGTCAGGTACTTGGCCCTGCGGGAGACGCGGCGCACGGCCGGAGCGTCAGTCTGCTCGCTCACCGGTCACCCGCCTCATCGCGTTGGCGACGGCGACCGCGCGCAGCGGAGCGGCCGCCTTGTTCTGCGACTCCTCGAACTCGCTCTGCGGCACGGAATCGGCGACCAGGCCGCCGCCGGCCTGCACGCGTGCGACGCCGTCCATGATGGTCGCCGTGCGGATCGCGATGGCGAGGTCGGCGTCCCCGGAGAACCCGAAGTAGCCGATCACCCCGCCGTAGACGCCGCGCTGCGCGGGCTCCAGCTCGTCGATGATCTCGAGCGCCCTCGGCTTCGGTGCGCCGGAGAGCGTGCCGGCAGGGAAAGTGGCGCGGAACACATCCACTGCCGTCCTCCCTGGCAGCACGTCGCCCTCGACGGACGACACGATGTGCATGATGTGGCTGAACCGCTCGACGCGCATGAACTCCGTCACCTCGACGGAACCGGCAGCGCACACCTTGAGCAGGTCGTTACGCGCCAGGTCGACGAGCATCAGGTGCTCCGCGCGCTCCTTGTCGTCGGCGAGCAGCGATGTCTCCAGTTCCAGATCCTCCTCCGGCGACGCGCCTCTCGGGCGGGAGCCGGCGATCGGATGCGTGAACGCGCGCCCGTTCTGCACTTTGAACAGCGCCTCGGGAGACGAGCCGACGATGGAGTACTCCCCTCCGTCCGGCCGCTCCAGCGCGAGCAGGTACATGTACGGGCTCGGGTTCAGCGAGCGCAGCACCCGGTACACGTCGAGCGGAGCGGCTTCGCACTCCAGCTCGAAGCGCTGCGAGATGACGACCTGGAAGATGTCGCCGTCGACGATGCGGGTCTTGGCGGTCTCGACGGCCGTGAGGAAGTCGTCCTTCGCCGTGCGGGACACCGGGTGCGCCGGCGTGCCGAGGTCGACCTGCGCCAGCCACGCCTCCGACGGCTGGGCGAGGCCCTCCTGCATCGCGTCGAGCCTGCGCTGCGCCGCCGCCCACATCGTGTCGGCGTCGTCGATGCCGTCGTTCAGCACCGTCGCGATGAGCTGCACGGTGCCGTAGCGGTGGTCGATGGCGACGAGGTCGGAGCAGAACGCGAGTGCCTGGCCGGGGATGTCGTAGTCGGCGGGCGGCTGGTGCGGCAGCCGCTCGATCTGCCGGATCGCCTCCCAGCCGATGAAGCCGACCAGGCCGCCGGTCAGCGGGGGCAGGCCGGGGATGCGCGGGGTCTGCCACCGCGCGTACAGGGCGGCGAGAGCTTCCAGTGGCGGCAGGGCGGCCGAGGACCCGATGGCGCGCTCGGCCGGGATGCCGTAGTCGAGCCAGCGGACGGCATCCCCCTGCTGGGTGAGCACGCCGAACGACGAGACGCCGACGAACGAGAACCGGGACCAGATGCCGCCCTGCTCGGCCGATTCGAGCAGGAAGGTGCCAGGACGCCCAGCGGCGAGCTTGCGGTAGATGCCGACCGGCGTCTCCCCGTCCGCGAACAGCTCGCGGACGACGGGCACGACGCGGTGGTCGGCGAGCAGCTCTGCGAAGCCGTCGCGGGTGGTGGAGCAGGGGACGGTGTCGATCACGAATCCTCCGTTTGACTCGCTTCGACATGACCGACGACGGGTGAGAGCTGGTCGGCGTCGAAGCAGGTGCGGGTTCCAGTGTGGCAGGCTGCGCCGATCTGCTCGACGGTCACCAGCAGGGTGTCGCCGTCGCAATCGAGAGCAGCGCCCTTGACGTATTGCGCGTGGCCGGACGTGTCGCCTTTGCGCCAGTACTCCTGCCGGGAGCGGGACCAGAACGTGACGCGGCCCTCCGTGAGGGTGCGGCCGAGCGCTTCGGCGTCCATCCAGCCCATCATCAGGACCTCTTTGGTGTCCCACTGCTGGATGATCGCCGGCACAAGGCCGTCGCCGTTGAAGGCGACGCGCTCGATGATGGCGGGATCCACTCTGCTCATGCTCTGTTCGCTCATGCTCTGATCTCCAGTCCGGCGCGGACGAGCTCGTCCTTCACGTCGCCGATCGTCATCTCGCCGGAGTGGAAAACGCTCGCGGCGAGCACGGCGTCCGCCCCTGCCTCCACGGCGGGGACGAAGTCGGTCACTTTCCCCGCCCCGCCAGACGCGATCACGGGGACGCTGCTGATGCCGCGCATCAGCCGGATGAGCTCGGTGTCGAACCCTTCCTTGGTGCCGTCCGCGTCGATCGAATTGACCAGCAGTTCGCCCGCGCCCAGCCCGATCGCGCGCTCAGCCCACTCCAGGGCGTCGAGGTCCGTCTCCGTGCGTCCACCGTGGGTCGTGACGACGAATCCGGATGCGGTGGCCGCCGACCGCTTGACGTCGAGCGAGAGCACGAGCACCTGGGCGCCGAACCGGTCGGCGATCTCGGAGACCAGCTCCGGCCGGGCGATGGCCGCGGAGTTGACGCCGATCTTGTCCGCGCCGCTTGCGAGCAGCTTCGCCACATCCTCTGCGCTGCGCACGCCGCCGCCCACCGTCAGCGGGATGAAGACCTGCTCGGCCGTCGCGCGCACCACGTCGTAGGTGGTCGCCCTGTTGTCGACCGTCGCCGTGACGTCGAGGAAGGTGAGCTCGTCCGCCCCCTGCTCGTAGTAGCGGCGGGCGAGCGCGACGGGATCGCCTGCGTCACGCAGGTTCTGGAAGTTGACGCCCTTGACGACGCGGCCGTCTGCCACGTCCAGACACGGGATGACCCTGACCGCGACGGACATCAGATCCGCGCAGCGTGGATCGACGTGACGAGGATGGCGCGCGCGCCCAGCTCGTACAGCGCATCCATGATGTGGTTGGTCTGGTCGCGCTTGATCATGACGCGCACCGCCAGCCAGTCCGGCTCGCCGAGCGGGGAGACGGTCGGCGACTCGACGCCGGGGGTGAGCGCCACGGCCCTGTCGAGCAGGACGGCAGGCAGGTTGTAGTCGATCAGCACGTACTGGCGCGCGACCATCACGCCCTGCAGGCGGCGCAGGAGGGTGTCGACGCCGGCAGCGGGCGACGCGGACGAGATGAGCACCGCCTCGGACTCCAGGATGACCGGGCCGAAGATCTCCAGGCCCTGCTTGCGCAGCGTGGTGCCGGTCTCGACCACGTCGGCCACCGCGTCTGCGACGCCGAGCCGCACAGCGGACTCCACCGCGCCGTCGAGCTTGATCAGGGTGGTGGATGCGATGCCGTTCTCGGCCAGGAACGCCCCGACCAGACCGGGGTAGCTGGTGGCGACGCGCTTGCCGTCGAGGTCGGCCAGCTCGGAGAACGAACCGGTCGGCCCGGCGAACCGGAACGTGGATGCGGCGAAGTCGAGCGCGGCGATCTCGCCGGCGGTCGAACCGGAGTCGAGCAGCAGGTCGCGCCCGGTGATGCCGACGTCGAGCGCGCCGGAGCCGACGTAGGTCGCGATGTCGCGCGGCCGCAGGTAGAAGAACTCGACGTCGTTGCGGGCGTCGGTGACGATCAGCTCTTTGGGGTCGCGGCGGCCGACGTAGCCGGCCTCGTGCAGCATCTGCGCCGCGGTCTCGGAGAGGGAGCCTTTGTTGGGAACGGCGATCTTCAGCATGGGTGGTCTTTCGTGTACGAGGGGACGATCAGGACGCGGGGGTGCCGGTCACAGATGTCGGTACACGTCCGCCGGGCTGAGACCCTTCGCGATGAGCAGCACCTGGAGGTGGTAGAGCAGCTGCGAGATCTCCTCGGCGGTCTCCTCGTCCGACTGGTACTCGGCGGCCATCCAGACCTCGGCCGCCTCCTCCACGATCTTCTTTCCGATGGCGTGCACGCCAGCATCCAGCTCGCGGACCGTGCCGGAACCCTCCGGGCGGGTCGCAGCCTTCTCGCTGAGCTCGGCGAAGAGGTCGTCGAAGGTTTTCACGATTACAGGCTACTAGCTCGCGAACGCGCCGCCGGACATCGGGGATGTGACGGAGACGGTCCGCTGGATGTCGAGCAGGCGATCGGCGGCAGCCGCCAGCGCGTCCCGGATGCGCTCGACGCGGTCCGCGTCGTCCTGCTGGGCCAGCAGACCGGTGGACAGCGACACGTTGATCGCGGCGACGACGGCCCCGGACGGACTGAGGACGGGCACGGCGATCGAGCGGAGCCCGAGCTCCAGCTCCTGGTCGACGGACGCCCAGCCGTCGCGGGCGACGGCGGCGATGGCTTCCTGGAGGGCAGCAGGGTCCGTCGTGGTGTTCGGTGTCAGCTGCCGGAGGTCGCTGCTCGCGAGCACGGCACCGACCTTGGCGTCGCAGAGTCCGGCGAGCAGGACGCGCCCCATCGACGTCGCATACGCGGGGAAGCGCGTCCCGACGGCGATGCCCACCGACATGATCCTGCGGGTGTGCACGCGAGCGACGTAGACGATGTCCGTGCCGTCGAGCACCGCCATCGACACAGACTCCCCCAGCTCGGCGGACAGCTCCTCCA